>ERZ836877.827-NODE-827-length-50760-cov-14.343793_pt1 | contig 50760 bp, 47 predicted proteins | sample MGYA00519469_ERZ836877 | MGnify/ENA primary metagenome ERZ836877 (study PRJEB31850, sample SAMEA3708809) | human gut metagenome | biome: human gut; feature: human-associated habitat; material: faeces | place: China | collected 2014 ...
TCATAGTGATTTTTTGATTAAGCAGGAATAATCGAGATTAATCCCGAAATTTTTTAGCAAAGATACGGCGGGATTTTTGGGAAAAAGTGCAATCCACTACAATCGTGATATTTTTTTTGGGGGGGGATCGAAGCAGCTGCTTCGATAACTTATAATGCTTTGGAGCTTAGGGTAGATTAAGGAGCCTCGCTAAAGCTTGGCGCCTGGACAAACTTTTGGGATCGGGAGATATGGGAGGAATGGGAATTATGGGAGGGAGGGGAAAGGCAAAAAAAATAGCGCCTTGGGGCGCTATTTTTATGGGGGGAGATACGGGTCAGGGGATTTCGTACTTCTGGACGTCGGTCAATTTTATGCCGAACTTCAGGGAGGAGTAGGGCGGGATGGAGCCGCTTGACTGGGAGCCGTAGCCCATGTAGTAGGGGAGTACGATCTCGCAGGTGTCACCTACGCGCATGTCGCTCAAGGCAATCTGCCAGCCTGTCACTACGCCCTGAAGGGAGAAGGTGCGGACGGTGTCGGCACCGGCTACAGCGGTTGAGTCGAAGCCCATGCCATTGTAGAGTGATCCGTTGTATTTGACAGTCACCTTGCTGGTAAGCATCGGCGAGAGGTTGCCTTCTGTTTTAGTGCGGTCATTGAAATAATGAATCAGCACACCCGATTCGGGATACCACGACGGATTTAGCTCAGTGTAGTAGGGCGTTCCGTCAGGGTTTTTCAGCGCCTGCTGTTCGAGGTACCAGCTATTGTTGGTGTCGCGCCACTCCTTGTAGTCCGACCAGTCCGTGTCGTCGCCGCCACAAGAAGAGACGGCCAACGGGCAGATAATCAAGCCTAAAGCGGCATATAACAATTTCTTCATGTAACAGAGAGAAATAGAGAGGGTTAGAATTGGACTTTAGGAGCGCTTTGGGCTTCGGGCTGAGCCTCGAACTGAGGTTTGGGCTGGAAGCCGAACATGCCAGCCACGATGGTGGCGGGGAAGCTCGATATCTTGGTGTTGTACTGCTGTACGGCGTCAACGTAATTCTTGCGGGCGTAGGCAACTTTGTTTTCGGTACCGGTGAGTTCGTCCTGGAGTTTCATGAAATTCTCGGAAGAGGTGAGTTGCGGATAAGCTTCATGGACAGCGTTGACGTAGATGCTGAACTGGCGCTCGAAAGCCTGCTGGGCATTGTTGGATGCCACGGGATCGAGATTGGGATTCTTAGCGGCAGCCATTGCGCTCATCATGGCAGAGTCAGAGGGGACGATGCCGGTGCGGGCCTCAGTGACGCCCTGAAGAGTCTCACGCTCGTGTTTGGCGAAAGCCTTGACGGTTTCCACAAGGTTGGGAATGAGGTCGAAACGACGCTGGTAGTTGTTCTGCACCTCGGCCCATTTGGCATCGGCTTCCTTCTGGAGGGAGTTCATGGTGTTGTAGGACGAGCATGTAGGCACAATCAGCAGAAGGAGGGCGCCGACTACGCAGGCTATGATTATAAGAGTTTTATTATTCATCTAATATATAGTGTTTTATGATAATTTGCGGAGGAGGGAAGTCAGACTAACGTTGTCGTGGATCAGACGATGGAGATCGGCGATATTGACGCGCTGCTGCTCCATGGAGTCGCGTTCGCGAAGGGTGACGGTGTTATCTTCAAGAGTCTGATGGTCAACGGTGATACAGTAGGGAGTGCCGATGGCGTCCTGACGGCGGTAACGCTTGCCGATAGAGTCCTTTTCATCGTAATGAGTTGCGAAGTCAAACTTCAGATCGTTGACAATCTCGCGGGCCTTTTCGGGGAGACCGTCCTTGCGGACGAGAGGCATGACGGCGCATTTGACGGGAGCAAGTGCGGCGGGGAGATGGAGCACTACGCGAGTCTCGCCGTTGTCAAGCTTCTGCTCGTCGTAAGAAGAGCAGAGCACGGAGAGGAACATGCGGTCAACGCCGATAGAGGTCTCGATGACGAAAGGAACATAGCTTTCGTTGAGTTCGGGATCGAAATATTTGATATTTTTGCCGGAGAACTTCTCGTGCTGAGAGAGGTCGAAATTAGTGCGTGAGTGGATGCCCTCTACTTCCTTGAAGCCGAAAGGCATAAGGAACTCGATGTCGGTAGCCGCATTGGCGTAGTGAGCCAGTTTGTCGTGGTCGTGATAGCGATATTTCTCGTCGCCGAGGCCGAGAGCCTTGTGCCATTTCAGGCGCCATTCCTTCCACTGAGCGAACCACTTGAGCTCTTCACCGGGGCGAACGAAGAACTGCATCTCCATCTGCTCGAACTCGCGCATGCGGAAGATGAACTGACGTGCTACGATCTCGTTGCGGAAAGCCTTGCCGATCTGTGCGATGCCGAAGGGGATGCGCATACGGCCGGTTTTCTGAACATTGAGGTAGTTGACGAAAATGCCCTGGGCGGTTTCGGGGCGGAGGTAGACGGTCATGGCGCCGTCGGCGGTGGAGCCCATCTCTGTGCTGAACATGAGGTTGAACTGACGCACCTCGGTCCAGTTACGGGTGCCGGAAATCGGGCAAACAATCTCCTGATCGATAATGATCTGACGGAGTTCGTCGAGATTATTGTCATTCATCGCTTTGGCGAAACGTTCGTGGAGAGCGTCGCGCTTGGCTATATTCTCGAGGATGCGGGGATTGGTCTGACGGAAAAGGGCTTCGTCAAACGAATCGCCGAAACGCTTGCGGGCTTTGGCAACCTCCTTTTCAATCTTATCGTCGAACTTGGCGAGCTCCTCTTCAATGAGCACGTCGGCGCGATAGCGCTTCTTGGAGTCGCGGTTGTCAATCAGCGGGTCGTTGAACGCATCGACATGGCCCGAAGCCTTCCAGATGGTGGGGTGCATGAAGATAGCGGAGTCGATACCTACAATATTTTCGTGGAGGAGGGTCATCGAATCCCACCAGTAGCGTTTGATGTTGTTTTTGAGTTCGACACCATTCTGTCCGTAGTCATAAACGGCAGAGAGACCGTCGTAGATCTCACTTGAGGGAAACACAAAACCATACTCTTTGGCATGGGAAACTATTTTCTTGAAAACTTCGTCTTGTTGGGCCATAGTTATTTAAAATATCAATTATGGCACAAAATTACGAAAAAATCTCAAAAGTCACCACACTAAACACTCTTTATATTATAGGAGCGGTCACGGGAGATGCAATTTAATAATAATTTAATATCGGCAAAATGCCGGAAATAGTGCCGAAAAAGCTATCTTTGCGGGAAATTTGTAAAATAGATGAAGATATTATCCATGTTGATGGCGCTGGTCATGCCTGCTGCCGCGACAGCCACGGAGATTGAGCTACAGTCAGATTCCGTGCGCTGGCTTGACGATGTAACGGTCACCGCCATCAAACAGCAGAGAGACCTTTCGGTACAACCATTCGCCGCCACAGTGGCCGATTCAAACCAGATAGCCCGCTGGAATATCAATGCCGTGAAGGGCATGAGTGAGGTTGCCCCGAACTTTTATGTGCCGCAGTACGGTTCGAGAATGACATCCAGTATCTATATGCGCGGCATAGGCGCCAGAATGGAGCAGCCCGCTGTGGGTCTGAGCATTGACAACGTGACCCTGCTCAACAAGAACAACTATGATTTCGATGTGGCCGACGTGGAGCGCATAGAGATACTCCGCGGGCCGCAGAGCACACTCTACGGCCGCAACACCATGGCCGGCATGGTCAACATCTACACCGTGCAGCCGATGAAATACCAGGGCAGCAAAGTGCTGGCGATGATAGGCAACGGCCCGTCGGCGCGGTTTGCCGTGTCACACTACACCAAATTCCGTCCCGATCTGGCCATGAGCTTCTCGGGCCTCTTCAACTTTACCGACGGGTTCTTTAAGAACCACTATAACGCCAAGAAGGTGGGCACAGAGAAAAGCCTCAGCCTGCGATGGCGCACCCAGTGGCAGATACGGTCCGAATGGACCCTTGACAACGTGGCCGCTTTCTCACTCTACCGTCAGGGCGGTTACCCATACGAAGAGTATGGCAGCGGCATCATCAACTATAACGATACATGTTATTACCGCCGCAACTCACTTACCGACGGACTTACGGTAAAATGGACGCAGCCCGGATTCTCAGTGTCGAGCATCACCACGGTGCAGTATCTCGACGATAACATGACCCTTGACCAGGACTTCCTGCCCATCAACTACTTTACTCTGGTTCAGAAACAGCACGAATGGGCTCTGACCCAGGACTTTGTGGCCCGCGGGACCCAAGGCGGCTACTCATGGATAGCAGGACTTTACGGCTTCTACAAGCACACTCACATGCATGCCCCCGTGACGCTCAAGGATGACGGCATAGCGCGCCTGATCACCGACCGCGTGAACAACAATGACAAAATCCCCGTAAGGCTTGAATTCGCTGACCCTTCGCTTGTGCTCGGCAGTCATTTCAAAATCCCGGTATGGGGCTTTGCCGCCTATCATCAGAGTTCGGTGGATGTGGGCCGGTTCAACCTCGCGGCCGGTCTGCGCCTCGACTATGAGGCTACGAGTCTGAAATATAACAGCGTGTGCAACACGGATTATAACGTGTATATGAAGCGCGGCGCGCCAATGCCCATAATGCAGGGCAAAGTCAACATTGACGAAACAGGCAACCTTCATAAGCACTTTCTCGAACTGTTGCCTAAATTCACTATCAGTTACAAACTTCCGATGAATTCGGCGTCAAACGTGTATGCCTCCGTGGGAAAGGGTTATAAATCGGGCGGATATAATACCCAGATGTTCAGCGAAGTGCTGCAGCAGCGCATGATGAAAGAGATGATGGCCATGATGCCCGGAGCCGGAGACGTCGACAAGCCCGGACTGAGTGTTGACGACATAGTGAGCTACAGGCCCGAAAAGAGCTGGAATTATGAGGTCGGGGCGCATATCGGATGTGCCGACGGCCGCGTGATGACCGATCTCGCACTCTTCTATATAGACTGCCGCGACCAGCAGCTGACCATGTTTCCCAACGACGACACCACCACCGGCCGCATTACAACCAATGCCGGCAAGACACGCAGTTTCGGGGCTGAGTTCCAGCTCAGATACAACCCTACAGAGCGCTGGGCCTTCAATGCAAGCTACGGCTATACCAATGCCAAATTCGTAAGATTCACCGACGGCAAGAATGATTATAAAGGCAATTATGTGCCTTACGCGCCGGTCAACACCATATTCGGCTCCGCCGCCTATAACCACAACATAGGCAAGTGGAATCTTGAATATAATCTCCGCTGCCGCGGAACAGGCCGCATATACTGGAACGAAGAGAACGACGCCCGCCAGCCGATGTATGCCCTTCTCGGAGCTTCGATAACCGCCCGCATATCATGGCTTACACTCGAGGCCTGGATGGAGAATGTCACCGGCACACATTATAACGTTTTTCATTTCACCTCGTTAGGCTCGAGCTTTGTGCAGCGCGGCAACCCCAGGACATTCGGTCTGACTGTAAAACTGAACTTCGACCGCTGAAAAGCATAGGAAAATTCTGAACATATTTCGCTGTCTCATAGTTTAAAATGTAGGATAAATACGTTTTAACTATGAGACACGCATTGTATTATATCATAGCGATTTCGGCGCTCGCGCTTACGGGATGCGGAAGCTCGGAGCCCCTTGACAATATAGTGATGGCGGAGGCCCCGCGCATGTTCAACCATGTCACCCCTACAGGGGAGGAGTCGGGGCGGATTTATGACGATGCCGCTTATTATGTGGTGTTTGACGACGATTCCCGCACCTGCACAATCACCATGAGTAATCTGATGTATCCCGGCTCGGAATCGCCGCAGACTCTTGTGTTTGAGAATGTGGCGTGGAACTATCCCGTAAGGCAGTATGACATGCGGCGCATCATCGACGCCGAGACGCTGGTGAGCGAGGGTGTGGATTCCGGAGTGACTATCAGCAACCTCCATTTGGTTTATATCCAGTCAAACGAACTTGCGTCGCGGCAGTGTGACGGGATTTATGTGGCGTTTGATATTGACGGCTACCATGTCACCACCTATCCCTATCAGCTTTTTGCGCAAGGCACCACAGTGGTGACAGCTCAGTCAGATACTGACGGGCAGACGCGTGAAACGGTAGATTACGATGTCACTTACAGCATATCGCTGATTCCGAAAGCCAATAAGGCCGCTATCATGATAGAACAACTTGACATAAACGGAGATAGCGAACGGTATGAGCTCGGTCACCTTGACATGAGACTGACCGAAACAGGTTACGAAATATCGTCGGAAGGGGACATCCGAGCATCGGATCGCGCCGTGATAAGAAATTTCAGCGGCAATGCCGATATGCTCGACGAGCTGAAGGTGACGTTTGAGATTACGGTCAATGGAGTAGATTATACTGTGCAGTCGTATCTTACGCCCGCCTATATCAAGCATTGAGTAAGAAGTCTGTAGTATAAAATTGATAAAACTTTTCAACATTGATGTTATATTGACAATTTAAAACGTCGAAAAATCTCGTGTATTTAGGATTTTTTGACTATATTTGCACCGTAAATAATCGGACCGCTACCCGTTGTGTGTGCGCCAACTGCCTGATAATGTTGTTGAAAGGCTTGATGCTCACGTAGATAGGCAGTGGTGGTGAATACGTAGTGTAAATATATACATGATTTAACAATATGGTATCATTAACGATTCTGTCCTCAACGCTTGCGGTAACGGCAGCCCTGACCGGTCTGGGTCTGGTGTTTCTTGCGTTGTGGATCGCGGGTCTTATTTCACCGCGTTCATTTAATGCTCAGAAAGGCGAACCTTACGAATGTGGTATTCCGACACGAGGCGAGAGCATGGCTCAGTTTAAGGTGGGATATTATCTGTTCGCAATCTTATTCCTTATGTTCGATGTGGAATGTGTTTTCCTTTTCCCGTGGGCAGTACAGGTGAAACAACTCGGCGGTGCCGGACTTCTGGCTATCGCCTTCTTCTTTTCAATATTAGTGCTGGGCCTTGCTTACGCCTGGCGGAAAGGAGCGCTTGAATGGAAGTAACATGCAAGAGCATGCCGTATGAGGCATGGAAAGACAACGAGTATATAGAGAAGATGGTGGAGGAGCTCAATGCTTCCGGCGCCAATGTGGTGGTGGGCAGTTTTGACAAGCTCATCAACTGGGGCCGATCGAATTCGCTCTGGCCTCTGACTTTCGCAACGAGTTGCTGCGGTATCGAATTCGTGTCGCTGGGCGCAGCCCGTTACGACATGGCCCGCTTCGGATGGGAAGTAGCCCGTTCGAGCCCCCGTCAGGCTGACTTCATGATGGTGGCCGGAACGATTGTCAACCGCATGGCTCCCGTGGTGCGCCGTCTGTATGACCAGCTCGCCGAACCCAAGTATGTGATAGCCTGCGGCGCCTGCGCGGTGTCGGGCGGACCGTTCAAGAAATCTTACCATGTGGTGATGGGTGTTGACAAGATAATCCCAGTCGATGTCTATCTTCCCGGCTGTCCTCCCCGTCCCGAGGCCATGATTTATGCTATCATGCAGCTGTCGCGTAAAATCAAGGTTGAGCGCTTCTTCGGTGGCGTGAACCGTCAGGAAAAGCAGGAAGAATTCCTTAAATCACATCCTATAGAAGGAGTTGAGGACTAAATAATGTGTTAAAAACAGAACCGATATATAATATGGCACAATTACAGGAAACCATAGCCAAGCTGATGCCGGAGGCGACTTTCGAGGAAGGCGATATTCTGATGGTCAACGTGCCCGATGCCAAATGGCATGCATTGGCTAAGGAGCTTAAGGAAAATCCCGATTTAAGTTTCGATTTCTTGGTTACAATCGTAGGTATGGACTGGACCGACAAGTTCGGGTGTATCTACTACCTTACTTCTACCAGACACAACGTGCACCTGTCGGTGAAAGTGACTTGCGATGACCGCGAGAAACCGATGCTCCACAGTGTGGCCGACCTTTGGAAAATAGCAGTGATATTCGAGCGCGAAGTGTATGACTTCTTCGGCATCATTTTCATCAATAACCCTGACATGCGCCGCCTGTTCCTCAGTATCGACTGGGACGGTTATCCTCTGCGCAAGGATTATGACGAGAGTGAGGGACATAACCCTGTCACCACCGAGAACGAGCGTCAGAGCGACTTCACCACCACTTATATCGAAAATCCCGACGGCACTATAGAGGCCAAGGAGGTGAGAGTGTTCGAGCCTGATGACTTTGTGGTCAACATTGGTCCGCAGCACCCTGCCACTCACGGTGTGCTCCGCTTCCGCACGGCCGTCGACGGCGAGACCGTAAAGAAAATCGATGTCTACATGGGCTATATCCACCGTGGCATCGAGAAGATATGCGAGAAGCTGACCTATCCCCAGACACTCCATTTCATGGACCGTATGGATTACTTCTCGGCTCATCCGTATCACCACTGCCTCTGCATGACCATCGAACAGGCAGCTGGTATAGAAATCTCGCGCCGCGCACAGGTGATCCGTGTGCTCATGGACGAGCTTTCGCGTATCGCTTCCCACTGCCTCTTCATCGGCACTTATTGCATGGACCTCGGTGCCACCACGATGCTTTTCTATACGCTGCGTGTGCGTGAGCAGATTCTCGATATCATGGACAAGACCTGCGGCGCCCGCATGACATTCAACTATGAATGTATAGGCGGTGTGATGCAGGATCTCGCCCCGGACTTTGTGGAGGACGTCAAGGCCCTTCTCGCCGTAATCCCCAAGAACATCAAAGAGTACAACAAGATATTCACCGGCAATGTCATAGCCAAGAACCGACTGGAGGGCATAGGCGTGATGTCACGTCAGGACGCCATCGACTGGTCGGTGACCGGACCATCGGGCCGAGCATCGGGCTGGGCTTGTGACGTTCGCAAGACCGATCCTTACAGCCTTTACGGCGAGCTCGATTTCGAGCAGGTGGTACGCACCGAGGGCGATTCAATGGCCCGTTTCAAAGTGCGCATGGACGAGATGGTTCAGAGCGCCCGCATCATCGAGCAGCTCATCGACAATATCCCGGAGGGTGAATATTGCGTGAAAGTGCCTAAAGTGCTCAAGTTGCCTGTAGGGCATTGGTTCCGCACCGTTGAAGGCTGTCGCGGCACGTTCGGCGTTTACCTTGAAAGCGACGGCAACACGAAGCCTTACCGTCTGAAGATAGTTCCTCCCTGTCTGCCCGCAGCCGCAGTGGTTGACCATCTGACCCGCGGCAGCAAGATTGCCGACCTTATCACAATCGGAGGATCGCTCGACTATATAGTCCCCGATATGGACCGATAAACCAATCGCCTTAGATAACACAGTCAAATAATAGATTTAAAAGTTTCAACTATATGTTCGATTTTTCAGTACTGACCACCTGGATTGACAATCTGCTAAGGTCATTTATGCCCGATTGGCTTACTGTGGTCACGGAATGTGTGCTTATAGGATTTGTGCTGCTTCTGACCTATTCCGTTCTGGCATTGTTTTATATTTACTTCGAGCGAAAGGTCTGCGCTGCTTTCCAGTGCCGCCTTGGCCCGAATCGCGTAGGTCCCTGGGGCTTGCTTCAGAGTGTGGCCGATATGTTCAAGATACTTATCAAGGAGCTTATCTCGCTGAAGTACACTGACAAATTTCTGTTTGCCCTTGCGCCGTATCTTGTGATTCTGGCTTCGATGCTCGCTTTTGCGGTGCTTCCGTGGGGTAACGGCCTGCAGATAATCAATTTCAACATAGGCATTTTCTTCCTGATAGCCGTATCGTCAATCGGAGTGCTCGGTATTCTGCTTGCCGGCTGGTCAAGTAATAATAAGTTCACTCTTATCGGCGCTCTCCGTTCAGGTGCGCAGATGGTCAGCTACGAGCTTTCAATAGGTCTGTCGGTGCTCACGATGGTAGCTTTCGCCGGCACGATGAATGTTGTTGATATCGTCAAGGAGCAGGAGGGTCTCTGGTTCATTTTCTCCGGCCACATTCCCGCAATCATCGCTTTCATTATCTATCTTATAGCAGGTACGGCCGAGACCAACCGCGGCCCGTTTGACCTTCCCGAGGCCGAGAGCGAGCTTACCGCCGGTTATCACACAGAGTATTCCGGTATCCACTTCGGTTTCTTTTATCTGGCCGAGTACCTCAACCTGTTTGTGGTGTCAGGCGTGGCTACACTCCTGTTCCTCGGCGGCTGGATGCCTCTGCATTTCCCCGGTTGGGATACATTCAACACTATAATGGATTATATCCCCTCGATTATATGGTTCCTTGGTAAAGCTTTCGCGCTTTCATTCGTAATCATCTGGTTTAAATGGACATTCCCCCGTCTGCGAATCGACCAGATGCTCGCACTCGAATGGAAATACCTTCTTCCGATCAACCTTGTAAACCTTGTGTTGATGGTGCTTATAATCGTTTACGGTATTCATTTCTAAAAATAAGCTTAATTCCAACATATCATGAGCGACAAATACGGAAAAATCGCGCAGGTCATTGGCCCGGTTGTTGACGTTGCCTTCGAGGGTGACAACAATGAGCTGCCTCCTATCTATACCGCGCTTAAGGTCGACCGTCCCGACGGTACGATGCTGATACTCGAAGTAGAGCAGCACATCGGTGAGAACACCGTGAGATGTGTGGCTATGGAGAGTACCGACGGTCTGCAGCGAGGTGTAAGAGTTGACAATCTTGATCGTCCGATCGCCGTTCCGACCGGCACACAGGTGAAAGGCCGTCTGCTTAACGTGATCGGCGAGGCTATCGACCGTCTCCCTGCACTGAAGCGTGACGATCTGCGCCCCATCCATCAGCCCGCCCCCGCTTTCGACGAGCTGACCATCGGTACCGAAATCCTTTATACCGGCATCAAGGTGATAGACCTTCTCGAACCCTACAGCAAGGGCGGCAAGATCGGTCTGTTCGGCGGCGCCGGTGTAGGCAAGACAGTGCTTATCATGGAGCTGATCAATAATATTGCCAAAGGTCATAACGGTTTCTCCGTGTTTACCGGCGTAGGCGAACGTACCCGCGAGGGTAATGACCTTCTCCGCGAGATGATTGAGAGCGGCGTTATGAAATATGGCGAGAAATTCGCCGAAGGCATGGAAAAAGGCGAATGGAACCTTGAGGATGTCGATATGGAGCAGGTTAAGCAGTCGCAGGCCACACTGGTGTTCGGTCAGATGAACGAACCGCCGGGTGCACGTCTGCGTGTGGCTCTATCGGGTCTTACCGTAGCCGAGCAGTTCCGCGATCAGGATGGCGGCGGTAAAGAGATTCTGCTGTTCATCGACAACATTTTCCGTTTCACCCAGGCAGGTAGTGAGGTTTCGGCTCTTTTGGGCCGTATGCCTTCAGCTGTGGGTTATCAGCCTACACTTGCTTCGGAAATGGGTATGCTTCAGGAACGAATCACTTCGACCAAGAACGGTTCGATCACCTCGGTTCAGGCTATCTACGTGCCTGCCGACGACTTGACTGACCCGGCTCCCGCCACCACTTTCAGCTTCCTTGACGCTACCACAGTGCTGAGCCGTAAGATTGCCGAATTGGGTATCTATCCGGCCGTCGACCCGCTGGAATCCACCTCACGAATCCTTGATCCCAATATCATAGGCGAGGAGCACTATAATACCGCCCAGGCCGTGAAGCAGCTCCTCCAGAAATACAACGAGCTCCAGGATATCATCGCCATCCTTGGTGTCGACGAACTTTCTGACGAGGACAAACTTGTGGTTTCGCGCGCACGCCGTGCCCAGCGCTTCCTCTCGCAGCCGTTCTTTGTGGCCGAACAGTTCACCGGTCTGCCCGGTGTGATGGTTCCGCTGTCAGAGACCATCCGTGGTTTCAAGATGATATTGTCAGGCGAGATGGACGAGTATCCCGAACAGGCGTTCCTCAATGTCGGCACTATCGACGAAGCCATAGCCAAGGGCAAGAAGATGCTCATGGAGGTTCAGGCTTAATAGTTATAATATTTTAGACTAAAAAACTGATGACACTTAAAATCATATCGGCTGAAGATATCCTTTTTGAAGGAGAGGTAACATCCGTAACATTACCCGGCGCCATGGGGTCGTTCACAGTGCTTCGCAATCACGCGTCGCTGATATCGACTCTTGTGGCCGGCAATATCCGTTATGTCGAGGATCAGCATGAAGAGACTCTGGCAATCAATGGAGGCCTGGTCGATGTGGACAATAACGTAGTCTCGGTTTGCATATATTGATTCGTGCTATGATGAAGAAATGGTTCCTTGCGTTGACTGCCATGTTGGTGACACTGATGTCACCACTGACTCTGCGCGCCGAAAAGGCGGACAGTGTGGAGCAGAACGAGCTCAACCCCAAGGAGATTATATTCGAGCACCTCGGCGACGGATATGGCTGGGAAGTGCCGTTTAACCATCACAAACGCATCCCTTTGCCTGTGATTCTGATAGGCAAGGACGGCTTGCACTGCTTCATGTCATCGAAAGTTGAGCATGGCGAGGTGTATGATGATGGCGGCGCACTCTTCAAAATAGCCGGAAAAGACAGCAAATATAAAGGCAAGATCGTGCAGATAATGCCTGACGGATCGGAATACCGTCCGTGGGATATCTCGATTACCAAGAATGTTCTCGCGCTGTTTATCGCCTGCTTCCTTGTTATCTGGACTGTTTACGCGGTCAAGAAATGGTATAAGAACAAAGGCTACAAGGCTCCCCGCAACCTGACGGGCGCCCTTGAGGCTTTGATAGAGTTTATCTATAAAGGCGTTATCCGCCCCACCTTAGGTGACCGTTCAGCGAAGTTCGCTCCCTATCTGCTTACGGTGTTCTTCCTGATTCTCTATCTCAACCTTCTCGGCCTGATAGTAGTTTTCCCCGGCGGCGCCAACCTGACCGGCAACATTGCCGTGACGCTTGTGCTGGCATTCTTTACTTTCATCGCCACCAACCTTTTCGGCACAAAGCATTACTGGAAAGAGATATTCTGGCCCGATGTGCCCCTCTGGCTGAAGTTTCCTATTCCTATCATGCCGCTCATCGAACTTTTCGGTGTGTTTACCAAGCCTGCGGCTCTGACAGTCCGTCTGTTTGCCAACATGCTCGGCGGTCACATGATAGTGATAGTGCTTACGCTTCTGATCTTTATTTTTGCCACGATGGGAGCGGCGGTAGCCGGTGCCACTACTATAGTGTCAGTGCTTTTCTCGCTGTTCATGCTTCTGATCGACGTGCTGGTCAGCTTCATCCAGGCTTATGTGTTCACGATGCTTTCCACACTGTTCATCTCGTTCGGACAGGAACGCGGACATGAGCATAAAGATCATGAAAAGAGTGAGGAAAAGGCCGAACCTTCCGAAGATACTACAAAGGCTGTAGTAGCCGGAAAATAAATTGAATAATAACGAAATAAAAAATAATAACCTTAAAAACTTAAACATTATGTTAGCAACGATTTTAGCAGAAATCAACGGAACTCTTGGTATCGGCGCATGTCTTGGTGCCGCAATCGCAGCAATCGGTGCCGGTCTCGGTATCGGCAAAATTGGCGCTGCTGCCATGGAAGCAATTGCCCGTCAGCCTGAATCGGCCGGCGATATCCGTAGTAACATGATTGTGATTGCTGCTCTTGTTGAAGGTGTGGCTCTGTTCGCAGTTATCGTTTGTGTGCTTTCGCTCTTCCTCTAATCGTATATCTGATTAGTTATGGAATTATTCACGCCTGACTTTGGTCTGGTATTCTGGATGTTCGTGGCTGTGGCCCTGCTCCTGTTTGTGCTTTACAAATGGGGGTGGCCGGCTATTATCAAGATGGTTGAAGGACGTGCCGACCTTATAGACAAAGGTGTGGAGTATGCCCAGAACGCCAAGGATCAGCTCGAACATGCCCGCGAAGAATCAGAGAGATATCTTGCCGAGGCCCGATCTCAGCAGGCCGACATGCTTCGCGAGGCAGACCGAATGAAAACTCAGATCATTGAGGAAGCGCGTGTCGCAGCCCAGGTTGAAGCTCAGAAAGTGATGGATGCCGCCAAGGTTTCCATAGAGCAGGAACGTAAGGAAGCGCAGATGCAATTCCGAAATGAAGTGAGCACATTCGCTCTTGACATCGCCGCCAAGGTGATGCGTAATCAATTAAACGACGAGAAGGCCCAGAGCAAACTGGTCAACACCCTTCTTGACGAAATGGAGAAACAAAACTAACCCACGGCGCAATGAACGAAGGATTGATACCCCGGCGATATGCCAAAGCCCTTTACGAAGTGGCTTTGGAGAATCATGCCGATGCCCGGCTTTATGAGCTGATGAAGAGATTGTCGGCAAGCTTTGATTCTCAGCCCGGACTCAGCGAGGTGTTAAGCAACCCGTATGTATCCGATGCTGACAAGTCAATGCTTCTGACCACCGCTTCCGGTGCCGAAGCCGGTGACAGCCTGTTTAAGGACTTACTTAAACTTCTGTCAAAGAATCGCCGAATGGATATGGCGCGCGGCATAGCTCTGGCCTATGTGGAGCTCTATCGTCAGAGCAACCGCATATATGAGGTGAAAGTGACAAGTGCATCGCCTATGTCTGACGAAGAAAACGAGCGTCTCTATAAAATGATAGAGCGTCATCTTAACGGAGGTACAATGGAGTTTACCCATACCGTTGACCCGTCACTGATAGGCGGATTTACCGTGTCGGTGGGCAATGAGCGTATCGATGCTTCAGTAAGCAATGAATTGAAACAATTGCGTTTGAACCTAATAACGAAATAAAACACAGATGATTAATCCCAGCGAGATATCTGAAATATTAAAGCAACAGCTTGAGAGCGTCAATTCCAAAGTGTCGTTTGAAGAAACCGGCACAGTGCTGGAAGTAGGCGACGGCGTTGCTCACGTCTATGGGCTCGACAATGTGTGCGCCAACGAACTTGTTGAGTTCGAGAACGGGGTTAAGGGCGTGGCTCTCAACCTTGAGGAAAGCAATGTCGGTGTCATCCTCCTTAACAATGTCGACAAGGTGACCGAGAACATGTCGGTGCGCCGCACCGGTGAAATCGCATCGGTTCCGGTAGGCGAGGGCCTGCTCGGCCGCGTGATCAACGTGCTCGGCGAGCCTGTCGACGGCCGCGGACCTGTTACCGGCGATCTGATGCGACTCCCTCTCGAGCGCAAGGCTCCGGGCGTCATTTTCCGTCAGCCTGTGAAACAGCCTCTCCAGACCGGTATCAAGGCTGTAGACTCAATGGTGCCAATCGGCCGTGGTCAGCGCGAGCTTATCATCGGCGACCGTCAGATCGGTAAAACAGCTATTGCCATTGACACTATCATAAATCAGCGAAAGAATTTTGAAGAAGGCAAGCCCGTATATTGCATCTATGTGGCCATCGGTCAGAAGGCTTCGTCAGTAGCCGCCACCGTCGACACTCTCCGCAAGCACGGCGCCATGGACTATACCGTGGTGGTAAACGCTTCGGCAAGTGATTCGGCCTCGATGCGTTACTACGCTCCTTTTGCCGGCGTTGCTATCGGTGAATATTTCCGCGACACCGGCCGCGACGCGCTCATAGTTTACGATGACCTTTCAAAACAGGCCGTTGCCTACCGTGAGATTTCACTGATTCTGAAACGTCCGTCAGGACGTGAGGCTTATCCCGGTGATATATTCTATCTCCATTCGCGCCTGCTTGAACGTGCAGCCAAGATTATTGACAATCAGGAGGTGGCATCGCAGATGAATGACCTGCCCGCACCGCTCAAACCTCTGGTAAAGGGTGGCGGTTCACTCACCGCGCTTCCTATCATCGAGACTCAGGCCGGCGACGTTTCAGCTTATATCCCCACCAACGTGATTTCAATTACCGACGGTCAGATATTCCTTGAAACAGCACTGTTTAACCGCGGTATCCGCCCGGCTATCAACGTTGGTATCTCTGTGTCACGTGTAGGCGGTAACGCTCAGATCAAGTCAATGAAGAAGGTGGCCGGTACGCTTAAAATCGACCAGGCACAGTTCCGCGAACTCGAGTCATTTACCAAATTCGGCGGTGATATCGATGCCGTGACAGCCCGCGTGATTGACAAGGGCCGCAAGAACGAGCGTCTACTCATCCAGCCCCAGTATCACCCGATGCCTGTAGAAGAACAGGTTGCCGTGATTTTCTGTGGAACAAAGGGTCTGCTCGAAAATGTGCCTCTCGACAAAGTGGCCGAGTTTGAGGAACTCTTCCTGCAGCTTCTCCGCGCCAAGCATCAGGCCGATGTGCTGGATGTCATAAAGGCCGGACAGCTTACTGACGATGTGGTTAACAAACTTACCGCTGCAGCGCTTGACATTGCCGGTAAATACAAAAATTAATAACCGATGGCAACATTACGCGAACTGAAAGGACGCATCGGCTCGGTAGCCTCTTCCGAAAAGATTACCGGAGCTATGAAGATGATATCTTCGGCCAAGATGCACAAGGCCGAACAGGCATTGAAGCGTCTTTTGCCATTCCGTAACCAGATAGAGCTGATAATAAGCAATCTGCTGTCAGCTGACACTGAGTTCAACTCGCCGCTCATCGAAACGCGGCCTGTAGAGCATGTGTCGATAGTGGTGTTCGGCTCTGACGACGGTCTTTGCGGCGCTTACAATGTCAACATCTTCAAGATATTACTCCAGCGCCTCAACCAGTACCGCAGCGAATATGGCAATAGTATAAAGGTAAGAATCTTTCCTATCGGCGCCAAGATGGCCAAGGCCGTGAGCAAAATCACAGGCAACGGCATCGAGATGGAACTTCTTGAGGGAGTTGACTCGAAAACCACCGGCGACGGTGTAAAAGTTTTTGTGGAGTATCTCCAGCAGAAATTCCTCAGCGGCGAGACTGACAAGGTAGATATCCTTTATATGAATTTCAAGAGCGTAAGCCGCCAGCGTCCGGTGTGCGAGCAGCTGATACCTATTGTGCAGGAGACATTTGCTGACAATGACGTGAAGGAGCAGTGCCGTCCGTATATCTTCGAGCCTGACGCCAACACGATTTTCCGGTCAGTTCTGCCAATGTTCCTTCTTGCCGTAGGTCAGGACGTGTTTACAGAAAACCGTGCATCAGAGCAGGCCGCCCGAGTTATGGCAATGCAGGCCGCCAACGACAATGCCAAGAAGCTTCTCGAACAGCTCCGCCTGGAGTACAACAAGCTCCGTCAGCAAAGCATCACCACTGAACTCCTTGATATTCTCGGAGGCCAGATCAGATAAATATAACGTAACGAATAAACTATAAGAAAAAGAATCTATGGGTAGTGTAAAAGATTATTTTTCATCCTTAGGCTCCGGTATCGCAAGCCTCATCAAGGGCATGCAGGTTACCGGCAAAGAATTTGTAACACCTAAGATAACAGAAAAATATCCCGAAGATCGCGAAACCGTTCATGTCCCCGAACGATTCAGGGCTATACTCCAACTCAAATATGATGCCGACGGCAATCATAAGTGTATAGCATGCGGTATTTGCGAACGCAATTGCCCCAATGGCACTATCTCGCTGTCAACCAAGATGGTGGATACGGCCGATGGCAAAAAGAAGCGTAAACTTGACAAGTATATGTATGACCTGGGCAGCTGTACGTTCTGCCAGCTTTGCGTGACCTCGTGTCCGCAGAATGCTCTTGAGTTCTCCAACGATTTCGAGCAGGCAGTGTTCACACGCTCAAAACTTGTCAAACAGCTCAATTACCTGCCCGAGAAAGAGGAACCGGCTCCTTCACCCGAGGAACTTGCCAGAATCCAGGCCGAGAAAGAAGCCAAGATAGCTGCCGCCAAGGCCGCTATGGAGGCTAAGAAAGCCGCTGCCGCCGCTGCCGCCGCCGCAACCGACGTTAAGCCGGCTGAACCCAAAGAAAATAATAATCAATAAGTAATATGGAATCAGTAGGAAGTATCATTATGTATCTGGTAATCGCGCTGTCGATTATCGTATTCTCGGTACTGACTGTCACCACTCGCAAAATCTTGCGTTCGGCTACATTCCTGTTGTTTACCCTGTTTGCTACAGCAGCTCTCTATTTCAAGCTCGACTATGAATTTCTGGGCGCCGTGCAGATTATGGTTTACGCCGGTGGTATTGTAGTGTTGTTCGTGTTCTCGATTCTGCTCACATCGCATCCCGGCGATAACGGTGCCAAGTTGGTTTCCAAAAAGCGAGCCCTCGGCCTTGCCGCAGGCCTGCTGACGTTCACCGTTGCCGGTATGGCATTGATTTACCGTTGCGGTGAGATGATGACAAAACTGCCTGAAATGGAAAATCCCAAGATGCACGAGATCGGCGAGGCTCTAATGGGCACAGGCCAGTATCAGTACCTCTTGCCGTTTGAGGCAATAAGTGTGTTATTGCTCGCATGTATAATCGGTGGCGTGGTAGTCGCTCGTAAAAGATAAATGACTATGGAAATTACAATGATATATTATCTCGTTCCGTCACTGATAATGTTCTGCTGCGGTGTATATGGCTTCATAACCCGCAAGAACATGATTGCGATGCTGATATCGCTTGAGTTAATGCTCAATGCCGTAGATATCAATTTTGTGGTGTTCAATCGTTATCTCTATCCCGGCCAGATGGAGGGTATGTTCTTTACCCTGTTTGCCATAGCGATAGCCGCAGCCGAAACCGCACTGGCGATAGCTATTATCATCAATGTGTACCGTGCTACGAAGGATGTCGATGTTGCCAATCTAACCCAAATGAAAAATTAAGGCATTATGGAAGCAACGATTCCCGTTTTAATACTTGCCATACCCCTGTTTATGTTCCTCTTCCTGGGTCTGCTCGGGAAGTTCATGAGCCATAAACTGTCGGGTATCCTCGGCACATGCGGTATGGGCCTCACTCTCATACTGGCATATTACACTGCTTTTACATATTTCTTCTCCGGTGCGCCCGAATTCGTCAATGAGGCCGGCGAACGCCTGCAGTACATTGTGTTCAATGTTGACTGGCTCGCGTTTACGGATAATCTCGTGATCCGTCTCGGATTCCTTCTTGATCCGATATCGGCAATGATGCTCGTAGTCATCACCACCATTTCATTTATGGTGCATCTCTACAGCAACGGATATATGCGTGACCATCACGGAGTGTGGGAGACAGGATTCCAGCGTTTCTACGCTTTCCTGTCGCTGTTCAGCTTCTCGATGCTCGGCCTTGTTGTGGCTACCAACATTTTCCAGATGTATATCTTCTGGGAGCTCGTAGGCGCTTCGTCCTATCTGCTGATCGGCTTCTACTACACCAAGCCGTCGGCCGTATCGGCTTCGAAGAAGGCGTTTATCGTCACCCGCTTCGCTGACCTCGGCTTCCTTATCGGTATCCTCATCCTCTCGTTCTATACCGGTACCTTCAACTTCACCGAGCTCACAGCTCCCACCACCGAGTATATCATGAACGGTTCGGCCAATGGCGACAGCGTGTTCAACACTCTTCAGAACATGGGTGCCCTGACATTCATGGGCGGCTCGGTTCTGACCTGGGCTCTCGTGCTGATATTCATGGGCGGTATGGGTAAGTCGGCCATGATGCCGCTCCATATCTGGCTCCCTGACGCCATGGAAGGTCCTACTCCCGTGTCGGCCCTTATCCACGCAGCTACAATGGTTGTGGCCGGCGTTTACCTGGTGGCCCGTCTGTTCCCGCTCTACCTCTTCAACAACATTATAGGCGGAGATGCCCTTGACATCATCACCTGGGTGGGCGCCATCACGGCACTCTATGCCGCGGCAGTGGCTTGCTGCCAGATCGATATCAAGCGTGTGCTCGCGTTCTCAACCATTTCTCAGATCGCGTTCATGATGGTCTCGCTCGGCGTTGCCCGTTACAACATCCATGAAGGCGTAGGTTACATGGCTTCGATGTTCCACCTGTTCACCCACGCCATGTTCAAGGCCCTCCTCTTCCTCTGCGCCGGCGCTATTATCCACGCCATCGGTTCAAACGACTACACAGCGATGCACGGTCTGCGCAAATACATGCCTGTTACCCACATCACCTTCCTCATAGGCTGTCTCGCCATTGCCGGTATCATCCCCTTCGCAGGCTTCTTCTCGAAGGACGAGATCCTTACCGCCTGCTTCGGCAACAGCATGCTGGTTTATGTGTGGATGTCGTTTGTGGCAGGTCTTACGGCCTTCTACATGTTCCGCCTCTATTATCTGATATTCTGGTGGAAGGAACACAAAGTGCCCGAAGGCCATCATGCACCGCATGACCAGGCCTGGACAATGACTCTGCCTCTGGTAATCCTCGCAGCCATCTCTTGTGTTGCCGGCTTCATTCCCTTCGGCGAATTCGTAAGCTGGAACGGTGAACCTTACCACATCCATCTCAACTGGGCGATTGCAGGCGTGAGTCTTGCAGTGGCAATCATCGCCATCGTGATCGCAAGAGTGATGTACCGCAAGGAGAACCCGCTCCCCGAAAAGATGAAGAACCTCATGCCGAACCTCTGGCGCTGGGCTCACCACCGCTTCTATTGGGACGAGCTTTACTACTTCATCACCCATAAGATTATTTTCAATGGTATCTGCCGTCCGATAGCTTGGTTTGACCGCCACGTCATCGATGGTACGATGGACGGATTTGCCGCCATCACTCAGAAAGCTTCGTGGGCAATACGGGGCATGCAGAGCGGCAATATTCAGGCTTATGTGTGGACATATCTCATCGGAGCCTTGCTGCTCGGCGGTGTGACCGCAGTAATCATAGCCATACTCTGACAACCGATTTTATCACGTGCAAATATCTAAGTAATTATGTTTTCCAATATATTGATTTATTTTGTGGTGATCCCGTTGCTGATGCTTCTGGGACTTGCCCTCTGCCGCAATATAAAGCAGATCCGCGCGGTGGCCGTTACCGGCGCACTGGCACTGACTGCTCTGTCGGTATATCTGTTGGTCGACTATCTTGCCCTGCGCGCAGCCGGTAATCACGACGCCATGTTGTTCGTGCAGTCATGGCAGTGGTTCGCCCCCCTTCACATCAATCTGGCTGTCGGTGTCGACGGCATTTCGGTGGCCATGCTGATCCTGTCGTCGATAATCCTTCTCACAGGCAGCTTCGCTTCATGGAAGATTGACCAGCCCAAGGAATTCTTCCTCTGGCTGATCCTCCTGTCGACCGGCGTGTTCGGCTTCTTCATCTCGATTGACCTGTTCACCATGTTTATGTTCTATGAAGTCGCTCTTATTCCTATGTACCTTCTCATCGGTGTGTGGGGCAGCGGCAACAAGAACTACTCGGCCATGAAGCTTACACTCATGCTTATGGGCGGCTCGGCCTTCCTGATGCTCGGTCTTATCGGCATCTACTACCATTCGGCTCCTGAAGGCGGCCAGCTTACCTGGAACATTCTTGAGATTGCCCAGAACGATGCCATCTCCCACGGCTGGCAGAAGTTCCTCTTCCCGATGACCTTCGTAGGCTTCGGTGTGCTGGGCGCCATGTTCCCGTTCCACACATGGAGCCCTGACGGTCACGCTTCGGCGCCCACCGCAGTGTCAATGCTCCACGCCGGTGTGCTCATGAAGCTCGGCGGCTACGGCTGCTTCCGCGTGGCCATCTACCTGATGCCTTACGCTGCCAACGAACTCGCCTGGATATTCCTTATCCTCACCGGCATATCGGTGGTATACGGTGCATTCAGCGCCTGCGTTCAGACCGACCTCAAATATATCAACGCCTACTCTTCGGTAAGCCACTGTGGCCTGGTGCTCTTCGCCATCCTTATGCTCAACACCACAGCGATGACCGGTGCCATCATGCAGATGCTCTCCCACGGTCTGATGACAGCCTTGTTCTTCGCCCTGATCGGTATGATTTACGGACGTACCCACACACGCGACATCCGTCTGATGGGCGGTCTGATGAAGATCATGCCTTACCTTGCGGTATGTTATGTGATTGCCGGTATGGCATCGCTGGGCCTTCCCGGTCTGAGCGGTTTCGTTGCCGAGATGACCATATTCGTAGGTTCGTTTGAGCATGCCGATATGTTCCACCGCGTATTCACCATCGTGGCCTGTTGCTCGATTGTGATAACCGCCGTCTACATTCTCCGCGTTGTCGGCAAGCTCCTGTTCGGCCCTGTGCAGGACAAGCATCACCTCGAGCTGACCGACGCCACATGGTGGGAACGTACGGCCACCGCAACCCTGATCGTCAGTGTGGCAGCAATCGGTTGCTTCCCCAACTTCTTTGCTGATCTCATCCGCACTACCTTCAGCCCTGAGATTTTTACCGTAATCGGATTGAACTAATAAGATTAATAAGAAATGGATTACTCACAGTTTTTAGTAATGAAGCAAGAAATATGCTTGTTGGTAATATTTCTTTTAGTCTTCCTCAATGACACCTTCCTCCCCCGCAAGGCCCAGAACGGTATCGGGGTGATAACATGTGTGCTTTTTGGTGTGTTCACTGTTCTCGGTTTCCTGCCGTGGATCATTCCCACATCCTCGGTTACAGCATTCTCGGGAATGTATGAGACATCGCCCACGATATTTGCCATAAAGAATATTCTGAATGTAGGCGTATTCATTGTTCTCATCCAGTCACTCAAATGGACCAACAGCGATGTCCAGATCATACGCCGCGGCGAGTTCTACGAGCTTATGCTCATCACGCTCTTCGGCATGTATCTGATGATTTCATCGCGTCACTTCCTGATGTTCATCATCGGTCTCGAGACAGCTTCGCTTCCCCTTGCAGCCATGGTGGCCTTTGACAAGCACCGCTATGAAAGCCGCGAGGCAGCTGTGAAATACGTGCTCACCGCCGTATTCTCATCGGCCGTGTTCCTGATGGGTCTGTCGTTTGTCTACGGTCTTGCCGGATCGATGTACTTCAGCCAGATCGCCACTCAGATCGCCATCGAGAATGTACCCGTGATTCCGCTGGTAATAGCTCTTGCCTTCGTGATCGCAGGTATCGGCTTCAAACTCTCGCTCGTTCCGTTCCATCTCTGGACTGCCGATGTTTATCAGGGTGCTCCCACTTCGGTAACCTCTTATCTTTCGGTAATCTCCAAAGGCTCGGCAGCATTCGCCTTCCTCGTGATCCTCTGGCAGGTGTTCGGCGCCGTTTATCCCGATGCATGGGAATGGATGCTCTATGCACTGATTATCCTGACCATCACCGTAGGTAACCTCTTCGCCATCCGTCAGCGCAACCTCAAGCGCTTCCTCGCTTTCTCATCAATCTCACAGGCCGGTTACATCATGCTCGGCGTTATCGCCTACAATGCCATGGGTCTCGCCGCGCTGATGTATTACATCCTCGTCTACATCTTCTCCAACCTCGCCGCCTTCGGTGTGATCGGAGCCATCGAGAATAACTCGGGCAAGGTGACAATGGATGACTATAACGGACTTTACAAGACGAATCCCCGCCTGGCAGTGACAATGATGCTGGCCATGTTCTCACTCGCCGGTATTCCTCCCTTCGCAGGCTTCTTCAGCAAGTTCTTCATCTTCACCTCAGCCATCAACCAGGGCTCGGTAGCAATCTATGTGCTCGTGCTGATAGCGTTGATCAACACTATCATCTCACTCTATTACTACCTCCTCGTGGTAAAGGCAATGTTTATCAAGACTGAAGAAGAATGTGTAGTGGCTCCCTTCAAGAGCGCCTTCTCAGAGCGCCTCGGAATGTGGATCTGCGTTGCAGGCATCATCGGTCTCGGTATCGTAAGCTTCTTCTACGACAGCCTCCTCACTATCGTGGGTTGCTGATGAATTTATAAGCGAATATATTTAGACAGAGGTCGCGTTCAAAACCCGGCCTCTGTCATTTCATATAATCCGGAATTTTCAAACCCTTTTAAAGGACAAATAATACGTATGACAATATCACCGCAGGTTCGTAAAGGTTATCGCCTTGAGGCTGTAGATGCTCTTCGCGGATTCGCGCTACTCGCCATTGTGCTTCTACACAATCTTGAGCATTATAACATATTCTATGGCGCTGAACCCCTTGCCGAATGGCTTCAATGGCTTGATACCAAGACCATGGAGCTGTTTTATTTTCTTTTTGCTGGTAAAGCATACGCTACATTCTCTCTGCTGTTCGGATTCAGCTTCTTCATACAGATGCGCAATGCACGTCGTCGCGGTTCGGATTTCCGCGTCAGGTTTGCATGGCGGATGTTGCTGCTTGTCGTTTTTTCTCAATTTCACGCTTTGTTTTATAACGGTGATATTCTTCTCCTTTATGCTGTGTGCGGTCTGATTCTGATTCCGGCATCGTCGTGGAGTAACCGTACGGTCGTGATTGTTGCGACACTTCTTATGCTGCAGCCGCTATGCTGGGCTAAGATAGTATATGCGATGATCAACCCCGGCTATGTTGACACCAATTCTCTATTCATGCAATATGCCGCGTCGGCCGAACAGGTAGGACGCACCGGGGATTTATGCCAGACTCTCGCCAATAATATATGGAACGGTCAGTTGTATAGCAATTTCTGGCAGGTTGAAGCCGGCCGTCTGTTCCAGACTCCGGCCCTGTTCCTCCTTGGAATGTGGCTGGGACGCAAGTCCTTTTTTGAAAAAAGCACTGAAAGCCGCCGATTCTGGTTCCGCACTCTCATTATTGCAGCGATAGCCTGTGTGCCGCTATATCTGCTTAAAGAAATGGTGCCGGAGCATATTACCAATATTACGATATTGTCATACTACTGCATTGCTGTGCCGATGTTATATAATTTCATGTTTATGTCGCTGCTTGTTGCGGCATTTATGCTCGCATGGTTTCATGCCGGGAACGGTTACAGAGGACAGCGTTTTATTATGTCGTTCGGTAGAATGAGTCTCACCAATTATATCGGCCAGTCAATAATCGGCGTAATAATCTACTACCATTTCGGATTTGATCTATGGGACAAAACCGGCCCCTTTGAATCAGTATTGATAGGCATTGCAATATTCTCGATAATGCTTTGGTTCAGCCGCCGATGGTTAGCGACTCATCGACAAGGCCCGCTTGAATATCTGTGGAAGAAAGGAACCTGGGTTAGCATGGGAAAAACCGCTGCCGTTGCTTCTTGAAATAGAACTTGTGTATTTATCATTGTGGATAAGCAGGACTACAGTATAGACGACGTTAATTCATGGAGCGGGCCTGTGGGGTCGTTTGACATGATGGAGGCTCCGAGGCTGTTCACCGAGCGGCAGGTGTATCGGCTCTACACTGTGGTTCGCTCGGGGCGTCGGTATATTCTTAAGGCCCTGCGGCCGGAATTTGCGGCGGTAGACGCATACCGTGCTTTGCTTCGCAAGGAATTCCAACTGGCTAACTCGCTGGATCACCAGGGGATTGTCAGCGTGTTTTCACTTGAGCGGAATCCTGTGGCAGGGGAGTGTATCGTCATGGAATATGTCGACGGGACAACACTCGCCGAATACCTTCGCACAAAGCCTGCGAAGGCTGAGCGCCGGCGAGTAGCAATAGAATTAGCCGAGGCATTATCTTATCTTCACTCACGCGGGATATCTCATCGCGATCTGAAGCCTGATAACCTGATGATTACCACTCATGGGCATCATCTGAGAATTATAGATTTCGGATTGGGTGACGCCGATGATTTCGAGATGCTGAAGGCTTCGGGTGGAACCGATGATTTCGGTGCTCCCGAGCAATTGACGGGCGATGGGACGATTGTCGGTCCCTCGGCCGATGTTTGGGCTTATGGCGCCATTCTGAAGCGGCTCTCATGCGGGTTGCCTTATAGGGCTATCGCGTCACGGTGCCAAAGGAAACGGGCCGAGCGGAGGCCTGAAATGGCGGATGTATTGCGCCGGGTCAAGCGCTTCAACCGATTCAACGCCTTGTCGGTTGTGGCAGTGCCTGCGATGTTGCTTGCAGGCGTAGGTGTAGGATTCTTGATTTTCGGCGGTTATAATGCTGAAAAGACCATTGTATATGCTCCACAAACAGCAGTTATTGCCGAGGATGATACTACCGCCGTACCAATTATTAAAACGGAAGAAATAAGCACCCCAAATAAGGTAAATACACCCAATAAGACGGTTGAAGCTACCACTCTCGATACTCAAATACTCATTGATTCGCTTTATAACAGCGCGGTTGCAGACGCCCGCAATATAATTCTCGCCCAAAGGGCCAATGTTATATCTGCGCAGGATGCCGGCTTTGAGGAGCTGCAAACGGCCATGCGGGAGCTGAATGATAGCCTGAATAAGTTATCAAACGACTTCTCTGACCGCCTGCGTAAAGCCGGAATCTCGGAATATCAAGTAGACGATTTTGACCGGAACCTCCATAACAAAATAGCCGACTTCGAAGATGAAGCCGGCCTGTAAAAGTTGTCGTATCGGTTATTTGAGTAGATTTAGTCCTCTCCCCAATGCGATTTTTCTCTTATAGTTCTACGAAGATTTGATACTTCTTTATCCTTGCTTTTGAGTCCTTCGATTTTAGCCTTATTATCTGAGTTCAGATCAGCATCACTAAGTGCATGGCTCATTGTGCTAAGGTATCCTCTCATTGTGCTGGTTTCTCGTAGAAAATCATCATACAATTTGGCTGGATTTTCGTCTTTACCATCAATCTTTGATTGGATTGACTCGAGTTTGCTTTTACATTCATCGAGAATGGCATCACACTGGTCAATACATTCCGTATAGTCATCCTGGGAGAGGGTTTCTCCTTTTTCGATTTTAGCACAAAGCTCCTTGCATTTATCTTCGCTGTAGCCTGAACTGCATGATGTGGCAACGAAGGCAACGAGCGCGAGCATAATAAATGTAATCTTTTTCATTGCAAATTCTTTATATTGGTTGATTTATTTTGTTGTTGTAAAATCAGATATCACCTTCCATTTCCATATCAACCGTTTCGGGGACAATATCTGAATTTTCGGATGTTATGATTTCAGATGTCTGGTAATCGGATGAGTCGGAGTCGGTATTGATATTATCCCAAGCTATATGAACTCGATTGGCGTTTTCCAATGGGAGTCCTTCACCTTCTTTATCTTTATATGCACAGAATGTAAGTATGGTTTTTCCTTTGGTTCTGAGTGCTTCAGCAAGCTTTTGTTTTGATTCTTCCGATAAAATGAAGAGAGCGACTGAATCGCCATTTTTGTCCCACAAAACAGCAGCTACACTCAAATTATCTGCATTGATGATATCCATATTTTTTTCTGCGACAACTGCCAACTCTATGGAATATTTGATATTATTTTCCCCATAGTCCTCAGTCTTTATTTCTACTGTAGGAGTAGTTGACAGGTCAATTTTACAGTAATCCTTCAGATCTTCAGTAAAATCGGGACAGTCAACGGCTATTGCTTCATCATTGTTATTAGATGATAATTCCTCGGAAACGGTTGTATTACTTCCACCTGATGTTGATTGTGAATTGCCGCATGATGTAAGAATCATGGCAAGGAGAGCAATTGAAAGTGCTTTGAGTTTCATTGTGTTATGTTGTTAAGGTTTCTGTGGCTTTATTACATAGCGGACGCCTGTTCGCGAGCCGGCCAGATAGCTTGACTGTGGCATATTATTGCTGAATATACGGCCTACATAGAGCGGGGCATTCTGAGTGAAGGTGTAACACTCTATCTCGTCGCCTACACGCAGTTTGGCATTTTCGGATTGTTCAACCACGAAACGATTGCCCGAAAGATGTCGGATTGCCACAAACCGGTTCGGTGACCAACGTAATTCTACGACGGCACCGATGGGCATGTCATTGCTCCAAATCGTTTTGCCAAAATAACGGTTTGATTCCACCATGTCCGTCCCGGGATTGTTGTTACAGATGTCGGTCTGAGTGAGCTTGCGGATATAGTCATCCATGTCAAGGCATCCTACGAAACGGGCCAAAACGGTCAGAGTGTATTTCCCGGGGATATAGTTGTCGTCAACGTCGTGGACATAGCCCCAGACGCGTTTGAGGGTAGTGGAGCTGACATTCTGATGCACGGAATCGCGGATACATTCGGCCAGGAAATCGAAATCAATCGGCGTCAGCATACGGCGGTTTGCCACGCGTTCTATTTCTGTACGCAAGGCTGCCATGTATTCTATCATTTCCGAGCTATGCTTCCGAGCCATGGTCTGAGCGATTTTTGAAAGGTTAAAACGAAACGTCTGGACTGACTTATTCCGATTGCAAAGCTACACAAAAAATCACGTTCGGGATTGTTCCAAAACATTCCATTTTCATCCGGAAAATTAAACAAGCGTGAAACACTACGGGAAAATATAGTAAATCAGGCGATTAACCGAATTGTTAATCGCCTGATTTACAGGAGCGGTAAACGGGGCTCGAACCCGCGACCCTCAGCTTGGGAAGCTGATGCTCTACCAACTGAGCTACTACCGCGAGGGTATCGTTGGTTGAAACGATGTGTCTGTAGTATGCCGGGGTCAGGCCTGAGCGGGCTCTATGCCGGCGAGTTCGGGGTCAATCATGATGCGACCGCAGTATTCGCATACTATGATTTTCTTGTGCATCTTGATTTCCATCTGCTTCTGCGGGGGGATGCGATTGAAGCAGCCGCCGCATGCGTTGCGCTGGATGTAGACGATGCCAAGGCCGTTGCGGGCGTTCTTGCGGATGCGCTTGAAAGCGGCGAGGGTGCGGGCGTCGACTTTGGGCTCGAGGGCTTTGGCCTGCTCGCGGAGGCGCTCTTCATCCTGCTTGGTCTCGGAAACGATCTCTTCGAGTTCGGCTTTCTTCTCTGCGAGAATGTGCTGCTGGTCGGAAAGGGTCTCTTCGGTGGCCTGAATGTCGGCGGTCTTGTTGTCGATCACGCGGGCGTATTCATTGATGTGCTTTTCGCAAAGCTCGATTTCGAGGGTCTGGAATTCGATTTCCTTTGACAGGAGGTCAAACTCGCGGTTATTGCGGACGTTGTCAAGCTGAGTCTTATATGTGTCAATCTTCGACTGAGATTCGTGTATTTTCTCTTTCTCAACCTGAGTTTTCTTGCGGAGTTCCTCGATTTCCTGACGGTAGTTGGCCATGCGGGTGTTGAGACCTTCGATATTGTCCTCAAGGTCGCGCACTTCCAGAGGAAGTTCGCCGCGGATTGTCTTGATACGGTCAATCTGAGAAAGAATTGTCTGAAGCTCGTAGAGCGATTTGAGACGAGACTCTACGGAGAGGGTCTGTTCGGGTTTGTTTTTATCTGCTGTAGCCATGCGTTTGCTTACAAATAATTAATCGGGTTGGTATCTTTTTGAGAATACTCGACTGCAAAGTTAGGAAATTTTTTTGTAATAATGTGATAAAAAATATCTTTAGTGCAGTTTTCGCTCTCATGATGGCCTATGTCGATTAAAAATATGGAGTCGGCATAGTCCACAAAGTCGTGGTATTTGGTGTCGGATGTGATGAACGCCTGAGCGCCGGCAGCTATGGCTTTTGATATCAGGAATGAACCTGAACCGCCGCAGAGGGCCACTCTGCTGATTTGAGAATCAGCGGGATAAGAGGTGCAACGGGCTACGGGAGAACCGAATGTGCGCTTGACCAGATCGACAAGTTGAGCGGGGGAGAGGGATTCGGGAAGATTGCCTACGGCTCCGCATCCGGTGTGTGCGGCATCGGTATCGACGGTCAGGAATTCGTATGCAGGCTCTTCGTAAGGATGTGTCTGGAGTAGAGTTTCTGACACCTTAGATTTTAGCCAGATGGGTAGAAGCACCTCCATGCGCACTTCCGGCTCATGGTGAATGTCACCGACGCTTCCCACAAACGGGTCAGCTCCATCAAGGGGCCGGAAAGTGCCGGTGCCTTCCGATGAAAAACTGCAGAAGTCATAGTCGCCAATCGAGCCGGCGCCGGCATCGAAAAGTGCCAGTCGTACGCTCTCGGCATGAGATTTCGGCACGAATGTCACGAGCTTCAGGCAGCGGTCGGTCTGCGGGTCAAGCGGTGTGGGGGAGTCGAGTCCGAGCATGCGGCACATCTGCATTGACACTCCCTGACGGGCATTGTCGACGGCTGTGTGGCAGGCATAAACGGCAATTCCTGCGCGTATGGCCATCATTACGCTCTGTTCCACGGGCGTAGTGCCGTTGAACCGCTTCAATCCTTTGAACACCAGCGGGTGATGCGATATGATAAGCTGACATCCGCGGTCAATGGCTTCCTGAACCACAGCCGGAGTTACATCGACGGTAAGCAGGGCTGAGTCACATTCCATGGCGGGCGAGCCTATTATCAGTCCGGTATTGTCGTAATCTTCCTGCAGCGCTTTGGGGGCGAACTCCTCAATAGCGGCAATTATATGGCCTACAAGCATATTCGTTTAGATAAAGAAGATGAGCCTCGGTGACATTGAGCTGCCGGGGCCCATCTTATTATAAGGTGTAAAATTGTTAGTTTATTTTTCTTCGGGAAGTGATACGCGGATCGAGAGTTCGTCAAGCTGAGAGTCGTCGATGCGCGAGGGTGCGTCGATCATCATGTCGCGGCCCGAATTGTTCTTCGGGAAGGCGATGACGTCGCGGATAGAGTCGAGGCCGGCGAGGATCGACACGAAGCGGTCGAAACCGAAGGCGAGACCACCGTGAGGAGGTGCGCCGAACTTGAACGCATTCATCAGGAAGCCGAACTTATACTGGGCATCAGCTTCCGAAAGGCCGAGCAGGCGGAACATCTTGTCCTGAAGCTGGGCATCGTGGATACGGATACTGCCGCCGCCGAGCTCATTGCCGTTGACCACCATATCGTAAGCCGTAGCTCTGACAGCGCCGGTGTCGGTGTCGAGAAGATCGATATCGTCGGGGTTGGGCGAGGTGAATGGGTGGTGCATGGCGTAATAACGCTGAGTCTCGTCGTCCCATTCGAAGAGGGGGAAATCGATAACCCAGAGGCAGGAGAACTTCTGCGGGTCACGCAGGCCGAGACGGCTGCCCATCTCCAGGCGGAGTTCGCAGAGCTGCTTGCGGGTTTTCATGGTGTCGCCGGCAAGGATGAGCATAAGGTCGCCGGGCTTGGCATCGCCGCGCTCGAGCCATTTGCGGATCTGCTCGTCGGTGAAGAATTTGCCTACCGAGCTCTTGATCGAGCCGTCAGCTTCATATTTAACCCACATCATGCCTTTGGCTCCTACCTGCGGGCGCTTTACGAAGTCGGTGAGCTGGTCGAGTTGCTTGCGGGTGTAGTCGGCGCAGCCCGGTGCCACGATGGCGCCTACATATTTGGCATCGTCCATCACCGAGAAGCCGCTGCCTTCGGTGAGGTCCTTGAGTTCGACGAACTGCATGCCGAAACGGGTGTCGGGCTTGTCGCTGCCGTAGAGGCGCATTGCGTCGGCCCATGTCATGCGGGGAAATGGTTCGGTGAAGTCGATGTCCTTGACATATTTGAAAATATGTTTTACCAGACCCTCGAACATCTGAAGCACATCCTCCTGCTCAACGAATGACATCTCACAGTCAATCTGAGTAAATTCAGGCTGACGGTCAGCGCGGAGGTCCTCGTCGCGGAAGCATTTCACAATCTGGAAGTAACGGTCAAATCCGCTGACCATCAGGAGCTGCTTGAATGTCTGGGGGCTTTGGGGAAGGGCGTAGAACTCGCCGGGGTTCATGCGCGAGGGCACCACGAAGTCGCGGGCGCCTTCAGGTGTAGACTTGATCAGAACCGGGGTCTCTACTTCAAGAAAGCCCTTTGAATCAAGATAACGGCGGATCTCGAAAGCCATGCGGTGGCGAAGCTCGAGATTGCGGCGGACGCAACCGCGGCGCAGGTCGAGATAGCGGTATTTCATGCGAAGGTCATCGCCGCCGTCGGTGTCGTCCTCGATGGTGAATGGTGGAACATCCGAGCGGTTCAGCACCTTAAGGTCAGATACTATTATTTCGATGTCGCCGGTAGGCAGATTGGGGTTTTTGGATGTGCGCTCAGCCACTGTGCCGACGGCCTGGATAACGAATTCACGTCCAAGCTTGTTGGCAGCCTCATGGAGTGCCGCATCGTGGTCGGCATCAAAAACGAGCTGTGTTATGCCGTAACGGTCGCGCAGGTCAACGAAAGTCATGCCGCCCATTTTGCGAACACGTTGCACCCAGCCGGCGAGAGTCACAGTCGAGCCGGCGTCAGATAAGCGGAGTTCACCGCAGGTATGGTTTCTGAACATATTTTTAAGGTTATGTTTAATTGACGCAAAATTACAAAAATTACTCTTTAATACACAATCTATCGCGTAAAATTTGGCAAAGCCTGACAGAGACTGTTGCTCTAAGTTGGAAAAGCAGTAATAATTCATTAATTTTGTAAGGTAATTAAGCAATCAATACCCTATATTATATGAAAAGAAACCTACTGTCAGTGCTGACACTTGCCGCAATCGGATTGTCGGCTTCGGCCATAACCCCTCTGTGGCTCAGGGATGTGAAGATTTCGCCCGATGGAAAAGAAATTCTCTTTACCTACAAAGGCGATATATATAAAGTGCCTGCGAAGGGCGGTGACGCCGTGCGGCTGACTTCGGGCGAAGCCTACGAAAGCAATCCCGTGTGGTCACCTGACGGCAAGAAGATAGCTTACGCCACCAATCGTAACGGCGGCCGCGACATATATATAATGCCATCGGCAGGCGGCTCATCTACCCGCCTTACCTCTAATTCGGCCACCGAAATTCCCGAGGCTTTCTCGCCCGATGGCAGATATGTGATTTACTCCGCTTATATCCAGAATCCTGCCTCAAGCGCTATGTTCCCCACCGGAGTGATGACCGAACTCTACAAGGTTCCCGCTGACGGCGGCCGGCCCGAACTTGTCATGGCTACGCCGGCATATAATCTTGGTTACCTTCCTGATGGCAAGTCATTTGTGTATGAAGATGTGAAGGGCTTTGAAGATAACTTCCGCAAGCACCACACATCATCAGTGACCCGTGATATATGGCTATACGATGCCCCGACCGGCAAACATACCAATCTCACAAACCTCGGCGGCGAGGATCTCAGTCCCGTGATTTCGGCTGACGGCAAAACGGTATATTTCCTGAGCGAGCGCAACGGCGGATCGCTCAACGTCTATTCGTTTACTCTCGATAATCCTTCGGCAGTAACACAGCTGACTCATTTCAAGACACATCCCGTAAGATTTCTTTCGAGAGGAGCCGACGGTACACTCGCCTTTACCTATGACGGCGAGATATATACCCTCGGCAATGACGGCAAGCCTGTGAAAGTGGCCGTCGATGTGATTCCCGATGACGACAATACTCTAAAAAACATCCGCGTAAGCAACGCCGACGAAGCCGTGATGTCACCCTCCGGCAAGCAGGTTGCCTTCATCAAGCGCGGTGAGGTGTTCGTTACCGACGCCGAATACTCTTCTGTCAAGCAGATAACCCATACCCCGGAGAGCGAGAGCGATGTGATATGGGGAAAGAATGACCGCGAGCTCTATTACACTTCAGAACGCGACGGACATTACAACATATATATGGCGAAAATTGCCCGTCAGGACGATCCCAACTTCTCTAACGCCACGCTTATAGCCGAGAAAGCCCTCTTTCCCAATGACGGCAAGGACCGCACATATCCCTCGCTGTCGCCCGACGGCAAGAAGCTGGCTTTCATCCTTGACCGCAACAAGCTGATGGTGATGGATCTGAAGTCAAAGAAAGTAAAAGAGCTCACCGATGGCTCGACACTCGCCCGACGCACCAAGGGATTCAAGGCCCACTGGTCGCCTGACAGCCGCTGGATAGCAATCGACTATATCGAAGCGTCCCACGATCCCTACGGTGATATCGCCGTAATCAATGTGGCTGACGGCAAGCTTACCAAGATTACCGCCACAGGCTATTTCGACGAGAATCCCCGCTGGGTGATGGACGGCAATGCCATTATGTTTCTCAGCGAACGTTACGGCATGCGCAACCATGCCTCGTGGGGCTCGCAGTACGACGTCATGATCACCTTCCTCAATAAGGACGCTTATGACCGCTATCGCCTTAACGAAGAGGATTATGCGCTGCTCAAAGAAGTGGAGAAATCCCAGAAAAAAGATAAGGAAAAAGCCAAGAAGGAGGCCGATTCCAAGAAGAAAGATAATAAAAAGGAATCTACAGATGAGGAAGAGGATTCGAGCGTAGAACCGATTGAAATCGACCTTACGAACCTTGATGAACGTACGGTGCGTCTTACACCGGCATCGGCCGATATCTGCGACGCCATACTTACCGACGACGGTCAGACACTTTATTATATGGCGGCATTCGAGGACAAATATGACCTCTGGAAGATGGATCTCCGGAAAAAGGATGCCAAGATTGCCAATAAACTCAATTCCGGACCGATGGGTCTCGAACTCGACAACAATGGCAATATCTTCCTCCTCGGCTCATCGGTGAAAAAACTTGACCCGAAGAACGATAAGATCAAATCAGTGTCGATTTCCACCGACATGAAGCTTGATCCCGCCAAAGAACGCGAGTATATGCTCCGTTACGTCTACAACGAGGAGAAAGAGCGCTTCTTCCGCACTGATATGAACGGTGCTGACTGGGACAACCTCTACAAGGCATACGCCAAATTCCTGCCTCACATCAACAGCAACTACGACTTTGCCGAACTGCTCAGTGAACTGCTTGGAGAACTCAATGTGTCGCATACCGGCGGCCGCTACTCGGCTCCCGGAGCCAAGGAACCCACAGCATCGCTCGGTCTGATTTACGACCTGACCTATGAAGGCGACGGCCTTAAGGTGGATGAGATAGTGGCCAATGGTCCCTTTGACCGTGCCACATCCTCAATGAAGCCCGGAGCAGTGATCACAGCCATCAATGGCACCGATATCAAGAAATCCGATGATCCGCTGTCAATGCTTAACGGTATCTCCGGCAAGAAAACGCTGATAAAATACAGGAACCCTGACGGCGCCGAAATGGAGGAAGTAGTGCTCCCGATAACCGGCGGCCGTATGAACTCGCTCCTTTACGACCGCTGGGTAAAACAGCGCGAGGCTGACGTTGACCGTTTGTCAGACGGCCGTCTGGGCTATGTTCATATCAAATCAATGAACGACGAAAGCTTCCGCCGTATCTATGCAAAACTGCTCGGTGAGTATGTTGACCGTGAAGGCGTGGTCATCGACACACGCTGGAATGGCGGCGGCCGCCTGCATGAGGATATCGAAGTACTGTTCAGCGGCAATACTTATCTGACGCAGGAGGTGCACGGCGTCACAACCTCCGTGATGCCATCGCGCCGCTGGAACAAGCCCAGCATCATGATCATCGGCGAGGCCAACTACAGCAACGCCCACGGCACCCCCTGGGTGTACAGCCATCTCGGTCTCGGCAAACTCGTAGGCATGCCCGTTCCCGGTACCATGAGCAGCGTCAACTGGGTGAGTATGCAGGACCGCAGCCTCGTGTTCGGCATCCCCGTGGTGGGCTTCCGCACCGCTGAAGGCAATTATCTCGAAAACACTCAGCTTGAGCCCGATATAAAGGTGGCCAACGATCCCGCAGTGATAGTCACCGGCGAGGACCAGCAGCTTGAAGCCGCCGTCAAAGAACTTCTCAAAGAGCTGGACAACAATAAGAAACAAAAGTGAAATTATGGCAAAGAAAGGCGATATGGTAAGGTTTCTTAATTCCGTCGGTGGCGGAGTTATAAACCGTATAGTCGATAATATAGCTTATGTGGAGGACGAGGACGGATTTGAAACGCCCGTACTGCTCCGGGAATGTGTGGTAGTAGGGGAGTCCTCGGTTCCCAAACCGGTGGAACACACTGCGGTAGAGGCCCGCACAGCTCCCAAGCCTTCAATCCCGTCAAAGGAAGTGGTTACGAAAGTTGTGGAAGAGGAGTTGCCGATTGAGGAAACACCCGAAGGCGAACAGCTCAACATAACCCTCGCTTATGAGCCGCGCGATCTCAAGCGGTTCTCCCAGACCACATTTGACGCATATTTTGTCAATGACTCCAACTATTATCTCTATTTCGCTTACATGACCCGCGGCGATTCCGACTCGGGGTGGACCACCCGCTATGCCGGCATCGTTGAACCCAACATCCAGGTGTTCATAGGCGAGGTTGTCCGCGAGGACCTTCCATCGATGGACCACGTTGCAATCCAGTATATTTCATTCAAGCGCGACAAGGAGTTCAGGCTGAAGAATCCCGCCCTGGTGCAGCTTAAGCTTGACACCACCAAGTTCGCTAAACTTCACTGTTTCCGCGACAATATATATTTCGATATTCCTGTGCTCGCCTTCGATATTGTAAAAGCCGACTTACCTTACAAGATGGCTCCCGCGGTCGATTCCTCGAAACTCGAAGAGGCCATGCAGAGCAAAATACGCAGCGACCGTCAGCCCAAGAAGCGCGTGGTCAAGAAACAGCCCAAGCACGACCGTCGCGGCGAGACCCTCGTGGTGGATCTCCATATCGGTGAGCTTGTCGACTCGATCCGCGGACTTTCAAATGCCGACATGCTTAATCTGCAGGTTGATGAGTTCCGCAAGGTGATGGACGAGAATCGTAATAACAAGGGACAGAAGATAGTATTCATTCACGGCAAGGGTGAAGGTGTGCTCCGTAACGCCATCATGAAGGAGCTGAACCATCGCTATAAAGGAAACGATGTGCAGGATGCCTCGTTCCGTGAATATGGTTTCGGTGCCACTCAGGTCACCATACTCTGATGATACTGTGTTTCTCGGGCACGGGCAACAGCCGTGCGGTGGCTCTGCTTTTGGCCGATATCCTCGGCGAAGAGGTGATCGGTATCTCCGATTCAGAGCCTGCGACTGTCGACTTGTCGGGTCATAAACGGCTTATTCTTTGTTGTCCGGTCCATTCCTGGGGCCTGCCTAAAGCCGTTATGCGCTATCTCAAGAAGTTGACGTTGACTGGAGCAGGCATGGCCGATATTCCTCAGTTTCTGGTAATGACATGCGGCGATGATGCCGGGCTTGCCCATGAGCAGTGGCGGAAGGTGATACGCCGCCGCGGTTGGCGTCCCCGCTGCGCCCATTCGGTGTTCATGCCCAACACCTATGTCACGCTGCCCGGCTTTGATGTGGATTCGCCCGAGTTGGTTGAAAAGAAACTTGCCGCGTTCCCGGAAAAAGTTGCCGAGATAGCTCACGCCATCAAGTGTAATTCGCCGGTCGACAGCGTATATAAAGGTCGTATGGCATGGTTTAAGACTCATATTGTATATCCGCTATTTATGCGTTTTCTTACCTCGCCGAGGCCGTTCAACGTCGACCGGTCGGCCTGTATATCCTGCGGCAAATGTTCCCGCGCATGTCCGTTGGCAAACGTCACTTTGACCGATGGTGTTCCCTCGTGGGGCAAGAACTGCACACTATGTCTTGCATGTTACCATGTGTGTCCTGTCAAAGCCATCGGCTATGGCAGGCGCACCACCCGTAAAGGTCAGTATTTTTTCCGGTCAGCGACAGCCAAGGATCGCACCGAGGACACCGGGTGCTGATTCCGTCAAAGGAGCAGTAAGGGATATTTTCATGGCATCCGGTGCGACCTGTGCCAAAAATCCCTCGGAGAAATGAGGCGAAGAGATATCGATAATCACATCTACCTCACCCCAGCGGTTCCTGACATAACCGACGGCAGCCGATAGCGCATCGGCCGAAGCGGTATCTTTTACCGGATGAAACTGTGCGCCTGAGGCCTGGGCGAATCTGGCACCTTCCTTTGAGTCGGTTCCCATAAAGGCTACCTTGCATCCTTCCTCCAGAAGTTTTTTCACGATCCGTGATGTCAAAGGCTCTGAGAGCCCGTCGGTTACAATAACTCTTAGTCCGGCGAGCGCCGGTGCGGCGTCTGTGCTGCTTTTGCGTCCGGGATGATGCGTGGAATGGGCCGACAGCTTGCCGCTGCGGTAATCCTCCATGCGCCGTTCAAGGAAGTTGTCAGCCATCTCAGTCAGCTGTTACAGAAGGGTCCGCAGATTGTCCGGCTTCGTTTGATTTGTTAGTGTGCGGATGCTTAGGCTCGACCTTAAATTTGAGTGCGTCAAAGCCTTTGCCATACACGCCATTGACATTTGACTGCGTTATGAAAGCCGTCTCGTCAATGCTCTTGATAATACGGAATATGGTCACTGATTCGATTTTGCGGCACATCACCAGAAGTATCTTCACGCTGTGCTTCGAGTACCAGCCGGTACCGTCAATCACCGTGCAGCCTCGCTTGGCATCGTTGTTGATGGCTGTGGCTATCTCCTCCCAGCGGGGCGATACAATAAGGAATTGCACGGCCTGGCGGGTGGTGTTGATGATCATATCGGCCATGTATGAAACTATGACGAGCACCACGAAGCCATAGACCACGGTGTCGATTTTGTGCCAGATAAGGAATGACGATGATATAATGCACATATCGCAATAGAGCATTATGCGGCCTATCGACACGTTGGAGCGCTTGTTGACCATGGCGGCAACTATATCCGTGCCGCCCGTACTGCCGTTGTGCGTGAATACTACACCTACACCCACACCGCAGAGAATGGCGCCTATGATGATGTTCATGAATGTCTGCTGGGCTACAAGCGGTTGTATGAAGAAGGGCTGGAGCACACCGATGAACAGTGATATTACCGTGGCGCCGAATATTGTCCGCACCACAAACTGTCGTCCTATCGAGCGATAGGCCATGGCCAGAAGTATGAGGTTCAGTATATATTGCGTTACGGCTACGGGGATTGCAAAAGGCAGGTAGCGCTCGGTCACGAAGTAAACGATTGTGCCGATACCGGTCACACCGCCTACCACCACTTTTTCAGGAAATATAAAAGCCGAGAAGCCGAATGCGTAGAGAAATATGCCGAAGGTAATGAGGATGTAATCGCGAGATGTCATCCATAGCTTTTGCCGTGAAAATTCCATGTGTCTGTCGGATTATTTTTCCACAAAGGTAATCTAACGTGGCGGGAGTTCAAAATAAAATCTCAATAATTTTTGCTAACTTTGGAGCGCCGTTAGGTCAGGCATGGTTTTTGACCGTATTTATTAATGTGCCCTCGGGCATCCTATCATTCAGATATGCTTATGAAGCAACTTGTCAGAAACGCCGCAGTGGCTCTCACATTGGCTCTGTCAGCGTTCGCCAATCAGTCGGCGGCCGCCGATTTCGTGGATTTCAAACGCCCCGCGCAGTTTATTGAAACGGATGTGCACGTGATTGGCGGCATCAATACCCTTGTTCAGAACTATCAGTCAAAGTTCCCTCAGATTCAGAATCTTAACATGAACATGGGAGCTTCGCTCGGCGTAGGTGCCCGTGCGGTGTTCGGCATCAGGGGTTATCTCGGAGTGGGCACGGCCATTGACCTGACTGTCAACAATAATAATATGGATATGGCCATCGTGGGCTCGGATCAGCTGAGCATGAGCTCGGTGTTTATTGACAACCGCACCTATCAGGTAACCGTGCCGGTGTTTATGAGTTTCCGATTCAATGTTGACCGCAGTGTACGCTGGAACATCGATCTCGGCATGTATTATGCCTACGGCTTCGCCGGCAAGCAGAAGCAGCGCATCTATCGGGCGGAAATCAACGAGATGGACGAACTTGTGCCCCAGCGAGTCGACATCAAGACTGACTATTACCATTCGCCTTCCACGTTTATCAACAGCTTCAACCGCGGCGACATAGGCCTGCATCTCGGCACATCGCTCAACTTCGGTCCGCACCTTTTTGTGGGCCTTCAGTTCAGGGTAGGAGCCAAGAACTCGGCGCGCAAGAGCGGCGTGGTCAATCCTTCGGTCCACAATCTGAATTTCCACGGAGTCCTCGGTTACCGTTTCTGATTCTCAAACCAATAAAAGAGGAGCGCGACATGCAAAAAAGCAATTGTCGCGCTCCCTTCACTTATGAATTTACTTTCTCTCAGTCTTTTAATAATGTAACAGCCTGCGGAGTCAGGATGTCGGTGATTTCCGAAGGATAGATGACGGCATCGATAGAGCCGAAGGAGTAAGGGAGTATCTCGTAAGGATTATAGTGGAACACTATGTGGCCGTTGAGAATATATACCATGTCGGAAACCTTGAAATCGGAGAGCAGCGAGTCCTCGAAGTCCTGCACGGTCATGTTGAGTTGAGAGGCAATGGCCTCCTTGAGTACCGGTACAAGGTTTTCATCGGCACCTTCTTTGAAAAGCCAGTCGAAGGATATGATTTCGCTGCTGTCAAAGTCGTAGGTAAAGGGGATTGAGTTGGTCATGGGATGGGCTCCGCCCATATACTGCGATGCGGTGATTGAGAATGTTACCAATTCGTCCGAAATCTCCATCATCTGCAGCTGGTTTGATGCATAATAGATCTGATTGTCAATCGAGAGTTCGGGCACCGTATCGACTTCGGTAATCTCGTCGCCGAGATCAAATGACTTGGCGTCGGTAACAAACTGTGTGATGGCGGCGTTGACATCCTGAGGCTCCTTCACGTCGGGATACATAAGGGTAAGGATGGTGTCCTGCAAAGGCTTTATGTCGTAGGAGGCAATAGCCTCGGGCCACTGCAGAGATGTGGAAATCGTAAGATAACAAGTGAATTCGGGGTCGGTAGAGGTTATCCTGTAACTCTTCTCGGCTGACTTGATGTTCATGCTTAAAGGCAGTGATGTGATCAAGCCGTCATTCGACACGGCCTGTCCGGCTCCCTCGTCCGATTTACCTCCACAGGCGCTGAGCAGAGCCAGCGATGCAAGTGCTGATGTGAGTAAAATTGATCTCTTTCTCATGATTTATATAATGTTAAACAATCTTCGGTTATGATAGGATATACCTTAGCAATATAACGGCGCTTTTTTCGTTTTAGTTCATGTGCTGCAAAAATGTTGATACATATTTTTTCGCAGTCCGTCGACTCTTCTGTCCGCCGGCCTTTCTTGCCGGGGTGCCAAGGTGTGGGAGTAAAAAAAAGCTAACGAGGCTCAACTTTATTACTCTAAAGTTTGAATATTTGTATTATAATTGCTTACTTTGCACCGCAAATTATATTTATTAATTTAAAAAATTAAAACTATGTCAGAAATTGCAAACCGCGTTAAAGCTATCATCGTTGATAAACTTGGTGTTGACGAAAACGAAGTTACCGAAACTGCATCTTTCACCACTGACCTCGGCGCAGATAGCCTTGACACTGTAGAACTCATCATGGAGTTTGAAAGAGAATTCGGCATCACTATCCCCGATGATAAAGCAGAAGGCATTGCCACTGTAGGCGACGCTATCGCTTTCATTGAAGCTGCTCAGGCTTGATAATTTAAGCTTAAGCGCCTCCTCTCCTCATTTAATTTGCTTTTAATTTTTGACCACATATCATTCAATGGAATTAAAAAGAGTTGTAGTGACCGGTCTCGGTGCAATCACTCCGCTGGGCAATGACGTGGCTTCCACCTGGGATGCCGCCCTTGCCGGCAAAAGTGGCGCCGCACCTATCACTCATTTTGACGCTTCTCTGTTTAAGACTCAGTTTGCCTGCGAGGTTAAGAATTTCAATCCGTCAGATTATATCGCTGACCGTAAGAAACTCCGCACCCTCGACCTCTATGCCCAGTATGCTCTCGCCGCTGCCAAAGAGGCTGTCGCAGACTCTAATATCGAAGAAGCTGAAAATCTTGACCGCAATCGCGTGGGTGTGATTGTGGCTGCCGGTATCGGCGGTCTCCACACCTTTGAAGAAGAGGCAGGCTATTATGCCCTCAATAAGGAGAAAGGCCCCAAATACAATCCCTTCTTCATCCCCAAAATGATTGCCGACATCGCTTCAGGACACATCTCTATGGAATACGGCTATCATGGCCCCAACTACGGTGTGGTTTCCGCCTGCGCATCATCTAACAATGCCATTATCGACGCTTTCAACTATATCCGTCTCGGCAAGGCCGACGTGTTTGTGACCGGTGGTGCCGAAGCTGCCATCTACCCCGCAGGTGTAGGCGGCTTCAACTCAATGCATGCCCTCTCCACTCGCAACGAAAGCCCCGAAACAGCTTCTCGTCCTTTCAGCAAGTCGCGTGACGGCTTCGTAATGGGTGAAGGCTCGGCAATCCTTATTCTTGAGGAGCTCGAACATGCTAAAGCACGTGGCGCCAAAATCTATGCAGAAGTAGTAGGCGGCGGCATGTCGGCCGATGCTTACCACCTCACAGCCACTCACCCCGACGGTCTCGGCGCTATCCTCTCAATGAAGATGGCTCTCGAAGATGCCAACATGAAACCTGAGGATATCGACTATATCAATGTTCACGGCACATCGACCCCTGTAGGCGACGTTTCTGAAATCAAAGCTATCGTAGAGCTGTTCGGCGAAGCCGCCTATAAGCTCAACATCAGCTCCACTAAGTCAATGACCGGCCACCTCCTCGGTGCCACCGGAGCTATGGAAGCTATCTTCAGCGTCAAGTCGGTTCAGGAAGATATCGTTCCTCCCACCATCAACCATGAGGAAGGCGATGAGGACGAAAACATTGATTACAATCTCAACTTCACCTTCAACAAGGCTCAGAAACGCACCGTTCGCGCTGCGCTTTCCAATGCCTTTGGCTTTGGCGGTCACAATGCCACCGTCATCGTCAAGAAATTCGAAGAATAATCCATCTTCCATATCCGCACAAAAAAGCAACTGCATAATCGCAGTTGCTTTTTTGTGCTCTATAATGTAGTTTTGACGTTCTATTTCATCAGACGGCTGACGGTGTCGATGACGCGGTTGATCTGCCCGTCGGTCAGCGATGAGCCTGAGGGAAGGCACAGACCGTGATTGAACAGGCCTTCGCCAACATTTCCGCCATAATAGGGTGCGTCAGCGAATACCGGCATCATGTGCATCGGGCGCCATAGCAGACGGGTCTCGATTTTTTGGTCAATCAGGCGCATGCGAAGTTCGTCGGGCGAGAGAGGAGCCTCGTCGGCTATCTGAATGGTCGTGAGCCAGAAATTGCTGTCGTAATCAGTTGAAGGATTTTTCTGCACTTTGATATAAGGATGATCGTTGAACGCATCGGCATAGATGGCATGGATGGCTTGGCGACGGGCAAGTCGCCGGTCGATATCCTCTATCTGGGCGCAACCTATTCCGGCTGAAATATTTGACAGGCGGTAGTTGTAGCCTATCACCTCATGATAATAGTAGGGGCGGTTTTCGCGGGCCTGTGTAGCGAGGAAGCGCACTCTGTCAGCCGAAGCTTTGTCCGGGCAAATCAGCGCACCGCCGCCTGAGGTGGTAATCATTTTGTTGCCGTTGAAGCTCATCACGCCATACTCGCCGAATGTGCCGCATTTACGGCCCTTATATTCAGATCCCATGCCCTCGGCCGAATCCTCAAGCAGGGGTATCTCGTATTTTTCGGCCACGGCACGGATCTTGTCGAAATTGGCCGGCATACCGTAGAGGTCTACGGCCACAATCGCGCGGGGCTTACGTCCTGTCTGTCTGATACGATCGGCTATGGCCGCATCGAGCACTTCGGCATCCATATTCATGGTCTCTCGCTCGCTGTCGATGAACACCGGCTTGGCTCCCTGATAACAAATAGGATTGGCGCTTGCCGAGAATGTCAGGTCCTGACAAATTACTTCGTCGCCAGCCTTGACGCCGAGCATCACAAGCCCGAGATGTATGGCGGCCGTTCCGGAGCTGAGCGCAACGATTTTATGGTTGCCGCCGATAAATTTCTCGAGACGGCGTTCAAACTCATCGACGTTCGGTCCGAGGGGCACAAACCAGTCGTCGCGATATGCTTCTTCAATCCATTTCATCTCGCTTCCGCTTTTCTGAGGCAGCGAAAGCTTAATCCATTGCTCCATGATTTATGAGATAATAAGTTGTTTAACAAGTCGGTGTTTTACCTATGCAACTGTAGCTGAGGCCCTCGTCGGCGAGGTCTGATGCATCGTAAATGTTGCGGCCGTCGACCACCAGGTTGCCGCGCATAGCTTTGGCTATCACTGGCCATGAGGGCACACGGAACTGCTTCCATTCGGTGAGCAGAGCCACGGCATCGGCGTCGTTTACGGCATCATACATGTCGCGGGCGTAGGCTACCTTATCGCCCATCCTTCGGCGACATTCTTCCATGGCCACAGGGTCGTAGACCACTACTTCGGCTCCGGCCTTCAGCAGGCGGTCTATGACCACGAGCGAGGGTGCCTCGCGCATGTCGTCGGTTTCCGGCTTGAAGGCAAGACCCCATAGGGCTATACGCTTTCCCTTGAGATCGCCGAGCCCCTGATGGAGTTTGTGATAGACTATGCTCTTCTGGGCCTCGTTGACTGCCTCCACGGCCTCGATGATGCACATTGTCACGCCGTTGTCGCGGCCGGTGCGCGCCAGAGCCTTGACGTCCTTGGGGAAACAGCTGCCGCCGTAGCCGCAGCCGGGGTAAAGGAACTTAGTGCCTATACGGGCATCAGAGCCTATGCCTTTTCTCACCATGTTGACATCGGCGCCTACGCGCTCGCAGAGGTTGGCGATCTCGTTCATGAACGAAATGCGGGTGGCGAGCATTGAGTTGGCCGCATATTTGGTCATCTCGGCCGAGGCGATGTCCATGAAGATCACACGGAAGTTATTGAGCAGGAAGGGGCGGTAAAGCTTCTCCATCACCTTGCGGGCGCGCTGGCTCTCCACGCCTATCACCACGCGGTCAGGCGACATGAAATCCTTTATGGCGGCTCCCTCTTTCAGGAATTCCGGATTGGAAGCCACCTCAAAGGGAATATCGGCGCCTCGCTTGGCGAGTTCGTCGGCTATCACCTCCCTGACTATGGTCGATGTGCCTACGGGCACAGTGCTTTTGGTCACGAAGATCGTGTAGTGGTTGATGAGACGTCCGAACGTGGCGGCCACTTCACGCACATATTTCAGGTCGGCGCTGCCGTCCTCGTCAGGCGGAGTGCCTACGGCGCAGAACACAGCCGATACTCCGTCGATGCAGTCGGCCAGGTCGGTGGTGAAATGAAGCCGTCCTTCCGCCACATTGCGTTTGACAATCTGCTCAAGCCCCGGTTCATAAATCGGGATTATACCGTTAATAAGGTTCTGAATTTTTATCGAATCGATGTCCACACATGTCACGTCGATACCCATCTCGGCAAAACATGCTCCGGATACCAGACCGACATAGCCGGTGCCTACAATAGCAATTTTCATCTATAATGTCATTTAAATCAATGCAAAATTAGCCATTTTTATAATTTCTGTCGCGTTTCTTCGTTACTTATTTATTGAAATAATGTCAAAAATGCGATTTAAACATATATTATTTGCGGGGTTGATAGCCGCGTTGTCGCCGTTTTACGCTTTGTCCCAGGTTAATATACATGGTAAGGTGACCGATCAGTCAAACAAGCCCGTTGAGTTTGCTACAGTAAAAATAGCCGGCACGGCAATCGGCACCACTACCGGTCTGGAGGGCAATTACCGTATTTCGGCTCCGGAGCGCGACACTCTGATTGTCGTGTTTACCTGCATGGGCTACGCCGAAGAGAAGCGTACGCTGATAGGGGCCAAGGGCGATCTTACCATGAATATGCGCCTGCGCGATGATTCCAAAGTGCTTGACGAGGTGCAGATATCGGAAATCCGCAAGCAGACAGGCTCCATGCAGACCATCGATGCCACGGACTACAAGCTTGCGGCCGATGCCACAGGCGGCAGCATCGAGTCGATGCTGACCACCCTCGCCGGTGTAAGTTCGTCAAACGAGCTCTCATCGCAGTATTCGGTCCGCGGCGGGACTTATGATGAAAATTCTGTCTATATCAACGGTATAGAGGTGTACCGTCCGCAGCTAATATCCTCCGGCCAGCAGGAGGGTCTTTCGATAATCAACCCGGATCTTGTGGGAGCCATCGGCTTCTCCACCGGCGGCTTCACGGCCGAGTATGCCGACAAAATGTCGTCGGCTCTTGATATTACCTATAAGCAGCCTGAGGCGCTGGAGGGGTCCGTAGGCGTCAGCCTGATGGGCGCCAATGTGTCGTTCGGTCAGAGCTCGAGGCATTTTTCACAGCTCCACGGCGTCCGCTACAAGCGCAATACTTCGCTACTGAGTTCAATGGAGACGAAAGGGGAGTATGATCCTACATATTTTGACTATCAGACAAACCTCACTCTCAAGCTTTCGCCGAAGTGGAAGATGTCATTTCTTGGAAATATCTCCCTCAATAATTATAAGTTTACCCCCACCAACCGCACGACCAACTTCGGTACGGCCGAGGACGCAAAGCAGTTCAAGGTCTATTTCGACGGTCAGGAAAAGGACCGCTTCGAGACTTTCTTCGGAGCTTACACGTTGAATTTCAACCCCAACAAGGCTACTGAACTTTCACTCATCCTCTCCGGTTTTCAGACCAATGAACTTGTGGCCTACGATATATCGGGCGAATACTGGCTTGATCAGGCAGGTACGTCGGGCGACGGCGGCATCGGTGGCGAGCTCGGTGTGGGACGCTACCACGAGCATGCCCGAAACCGCTTGAAGTCAAGTGTGTTTGACGTGTCGTTCAAAGGCGTGTCGGCCATACGTAAGCACACCCTTACCTATGGCCTGACCATGAAGCATGAGACTGTGATGGAGCGCTCCAACGAATGGGAACGCCGCGACTCGGCAGGCTTTTCCCTTCCGTTTGATCCGGGTGCGTTGAAGGTGGTCTATAATCTCAAGTCGCATCACGACATCTCATCATCGCGGTTAAGTGCTTTCGTTCAGGACAATATCCGTCTGAATTCCTCAGCAGGCTACTTTAATATCAACGGCGGTATCCGTATGACCTATTGGGATTTCAACCGCGAATTTCTGTTTAGTCCCCGTGTGTCGGCCGGCTTCATCCCTGACCGTAACCCGCAGTGGGCCTTCCGCTTCGCCACAGGTCTCTATTACCAGAGTCCATTCTATAAGGAATTCCGAATGGCTGTGACCGATGAACTCGGCAACTCCAATATCGAACACAATAAAGACATCAAGTCTCAGCGGAGCATCCACGTCATTCTCGGCAGCGATTACACCTTCCGCGCGTTCAACCGCCCTTTCAAACTCTCGGGCGAACTCTACTACAAAGCGCTCGGCAACCTCGTGCCTTATGAAATTGATAACCTCAAGATAGTTTATTCGGGCAAGAACCAGTCGAGCGGTTATGCCGCAGGTCTTGATCTGAAACTGTTCGGCCAGTTCGTACCGGGCAGCGACTCCTGGATCAGCTTCTCTCTTATGAAAACACAGGAGAATCTCAATGGAGTGAAAGTGCCGCGACCCAACGACCGCCGTTACAGCATGGCGCTTTACTTCACCGACTACTTTCCCAAATTCCCGAAGCTGAAATTCAGTCTGCGCGGCATCTTATCCGACGGCCTTCCCGCCACCGCACCTCGAAGCACCCGCGACAAAGGCTATTTCCGCACTCCGGCTTACAAACGCGTGGATATCGGCCTGATGTACGGGCTGCTCACTCCGCTCAAGGAAGGGGAAAGCCGAGAAGGATTCTGGCGCCATTTCAAAAGCATCTGGCTCGGTGTTGACGTGTTTAACCTCCTGGATATCTCAAATGTAAGCTCATATTACTGGGTCACAGACGTTAACGACATCCAGTATGCCGTGCCGAACTATCTGACACGCCGCCAGTTTAATGTCCGTCTCACCATTGATTTCTGATAAAACTTTGCTCATGGGTGGAAATAAATAAGTAACTTTGCATCCGATATGAAGCGTTTAATCAGAAATATCACATATTCAATCATACTGGCCGCCATTCCGGCTTTCACATCATTTGCTCAGGATCTGCCAATGCAGCCCTTGCAGCCTGTTGACGCCGGTACCGGGAATCCGCAACAAGTCGGCCGCCGCATAGGAGCATCGCAGGATGGAGAGCAGTCCGGACCCGTCGATGCCCATCTGGCCGCAGTGGCCAGATCCGATAAGGAATCCTATGCCTGGGAACTTATCCCCCCGCTCGGTACTCACGAGCCTTCAACCATCGACACGCTTCTTTATAATTATGCCCGGCGTTCGGTGCCGTCGGCCCAGTCTCCTGCCTATGCCTCCACCGGTAATCTCGGTGGCGCAGGACTTGACATGATATATTTCAACCGTCAGCCGGCCAGCGATTTCTTTTTCCGTGACGCTATCATCAACTGGCTGCCGATGCAGGGCAATCACAAGTTCTATAACACCCGCATCCCCATGACGCTGCTGAGCTATAACACTGCCGGCGGCCGAGAGAACAAGCAGGACCGTCTGCAGGCCACATTCTCAGGCAATGCCACCAAGCAGATTCAGGTCGGTGCCAATCTTGACTATCTCTACTCCAAAGGCTGTTACGCCAATGAAGCCATCAAGAATCTGGCCTGGGGGCTCTCGGGCTCATACATCGGCGACCGTTACGAGGTCCAGACCTTCTTCAACCATTACAACGGCCTGTCGCAGAACAACGGCGGTATTACCGACGACCTATATATTACCGATCCCGCGGTGCTTCAGGGCGGTCAGACCACTATCGACGCCAAGAGCATACCAACCAGGCTGACTGCGGCCCGCACCCGTATGAAAGGTCAGGAATTCTATATGAACCACCGCTATAAAGTGGGTTTCTGGAGAACAGACTCTATTGTTGACGACACGGTTATCTACCGTACCTATGTGCCGGTGACAAGCTTCATCTGGACCATGGAATATAATGACGGCAAGCATGTGTTCTACAACAACTCACCGTCAGAAGCTGCCACATTCTGGGACAACAATTACATCACCACCGAACGCTCGACCGATCCCACAAGCTATTGGTCGCTGCGCAATACCATAGGCGTGGCTCTGCTCGAGGGTTTCAACAAATATGCCAAGGCCGGTCTGTCGGCTTACGTGACCCACGAGATCCGCAAATTCACTCAGGGCGTCGATTCCATCCCCATATCCGGCCCCGACCGTCCGGAATTACTGACTCCCTACCCCTATTCCTCTAAAGTAGCGCCTAAAGCCACTGAAAACTTTCTGTGGGTAGGCGCGCAGCTGACAAAACAGACCGGCAAACTGCTGCGTTACGAGGCCACTGCTCAGATAGGTGTAGTAGGCGAGGCTGCAGGCGAACTGAACATCAACGGCAAGGTGTCGACCCGTTTCAAACTTTTCGGCGATTCGGTGACAGTCAGCGCTTACGGCCTGTTTGCCAACAAGGCTGTGCCTTATCTGCTCAAGCACTACACTTCCAACCACTTTATTTGGGAAAATGATTTCGGCAAAGTGCGCCGGTTTCGTGCCGGAGGTATAATCGACATCCCTCACACTCACTCCAATCTGAATGTGGGCGTGGAGAATGTCCAGAACATGATTTACTTCAATGACAGCTCGATGCCCGTGCAGAACGGCGGTAGTGTGCAGGTGGTCAGCGCCTCGCTGAATCAGAATTTCTCCGTGGGTATACTCAACTGGAATAATCGTCTGACCTTCCAGACCTCTTCGGACGAAAACGTGCTCCCGCTGCCTAAATTCACCGTATATTCCAATCTTTTCATCCGCTTCCGTGTAGCAAAAGTGCTTCATGTGGATTTCGGAGTTGACTGCAGCTACTACACAAAGTATTATGCTCCCGGATTCCAGCCCGCCACCAACACATTCTATAACCAGCGGGAGATTAAGGTCGGAAACTACCCATTCATGAACCTCTACGCCAATTTCAAGTTGAAACGTGCTCGTTTCTATGTGATGATGAGCCACATCAACCAGGGCATGACCGGCAAGGAATATTTTGCCATGCCCCATTATCCCATGAATCCGCGACGTTTCCAGATGGGCGTTTCAGTTGACTTCGCTAACTGATGAAACAATTAAAGCCTAAAGCAACATACCGCATGGTGCTCTACATAGCTTTGCTGCTGTGTGCCATAGCCGCTATGTGGATGCTGGGTCGATGCTCCTCTTCCCGGACCGCTTCGGAGAGGGTTTACGAGAAGTCGGATGGCGACACCATTGATGTGGCCATAGAATTGTCGCCGATGTCAATCTACACCTATGCCGACACGCTCGGCGGTTTCAACTACGATCTTGCCCGCGCCGTGGGTGAAAGTTCGAATCTTAACCTGCGTTTCCATCCTATTGTGTCGATAGAGAAGGCCATCGAGGGACTGGACAACGGAACGTTTGACATCGTTGTGGCCGACCTGCCGCTGACTGTGGAGTACCAGGAGAAATATGCCTGCTCCGAGCCTGTATATCTTGACAAGCAGGTGCTGGTCCAGCGCCGTGATTCAGCCGGCAATGTAGAGGTGAGCCATCAGCTTGACCTCGCAGGCAAGACTGTGTGGGTGGTGGCCAACACTCCCGTCGCAAGCCGTCTGCGGAATCTCGCCGCAGAGATCGGTGACACCATTTATGTCCATGAGCAGAAAGAATATAATTCCGAGCAGCTCTTCATCCTGACCGCCATCGGTGATGTGAAGCTGTCAGTGGTCAACGAGAAAGTTGCTTCGGCCATGAAAGACAATTACCCCGATGTCGATCTGTCGACTGACGTTTCGTTCACCCAGTTTCAGACATGGCTCATGCGCAAGAATGACTCTCTGCTGGTGAAGCCCGTCAACGAAGGCCTGCTGAAGATCAAGGCAACCAAGGACTACGAAAACCTGATCCGTAGATACAGATAAAACGCCGGAACATAAAAACATAAAATCAGCCGCCCTGACCGATTCAATCGTGCTTCAGAGCGGCTGATTTTTATTTTGTTTTATTACTGTCCGCTAAAACATAAAGCAGTGAGTCCAACTTCTTGAAGGGGAG
>ERZ836877.829-NODE-829-length-50714-cov-6.973687_pt1 | contig 50714 bp, 31 predicted proteins | sample MGYA00519469_ERZ836877 | MGnify/ENA primary metagenome ERZ836877 (study PRJEB31850, sample SAMEA3708809) | human gut metagenome | biome: human gut; feature: human-associated habitat; material: faeces | place: China | collected 2014 ...
TGTTAAGCCTGTCGCTAGCGTTCATCCTGAGCCAGGATCAAACTCTTCGTTGTTGCTTATCTTGTTTTTTTCTTTTTCAAAAAAAATTCAAGGCAAGTAAATTTATTATTGCCTTTCACAAGCGCAATCGAATTCGTTCGGTTTTCACATCCCGGTCGGATTCCGCTCCTTTATTGAGTATCTGCTTCGCAGAATTGACTTGAGACTTGCGCTCGACCGCCCTGAAGCGGTCAGCGAATGCTCTTGTACTACTCTTAGTCTATTGTAATCGTTTCAATGTTCTCTTTTGTCGCCCTCAGGTCATTTCCTGATTGCGGGTGCAAAGTTACGCCCTTTTTCCTCTCCTGCCAAATTTTTTCCGTAAAAAGTTCATTTAAAAACATATTTTTAACTTTTGTTTACAATCTGCAAACACACCGTTTTAGCTAACATACTAATAAAGGCCATTTTGACTAAATCACCCCAAAATGGCCTTTATGCATGAATCATCGCTAAATTTTAGCGCAATCTGTCGTAGCTTGTAAGAAGTTTATGATCTTTTTTCATGAATCGATATGCAAAAAGCACACACACCAGTGCAGCCAGAAGCAGAAGAACGCCCCCGGTCCAGATAAAAGAAGCACCGGAATAAGCCGTATAAAGCAAAATTCCGCATGTGACCATCGAGGTGCATATAAGAATAATCGACAGAACAGTCACCGCCATCTGTCGTTTGAGGTTTCTGAACATAAAGATTGAAATAAAAAGCAGCACCGCAATAACAATATTGAGGACCAGAAGAACCGGCGCCTCAGAGATGAAGACAGGAGTGGCTTCGGCCACACCTTCTGCGGCATGTGTGGCCCAGGGAGTACAACAGAATATGCACATGAGTACCACGGCGACAAGGAGAAGAAGTGATTGCCAACGTTGAATTACCATTTTTAGATTACTTATTAAAGGTTATTAGAAAATTTCACATTACAGTTTACCCAAGCGGCTGCCATAGGTCCGGAAGGCTATAATATCGGGTGCCGTGCGTAGAGCCGACAGCTGGGAGTGTGTCATTATCCCTGAAATCACAGGAAATGATTCAGCAAACAATTCAGTAAACGATTCCTTGCGCGGCGAGACCAAAGCGGCAGCCCTGGCATAAGATTCGAGAGCCGACGGAACATTACTCTGCGCCCACCTGAGGTGTCCCATATGGATATGATCAACCGGATCGGACGAAGTATCGATAAATTCCGAGAACATGGCATCGGCTCCGTCAAAATCTCCATTCAGCACAAGGAGCCATGCAAGCGCTGATCTGACGGAATCATTATTATCAATATAAGCTATATTATAATAAAGTTCGAGCGCGCGCGCATAATCACCTACACGATATGCGGCGTTACCATAGAGACCAAGCAATTCAACATCATCTGCAATATCGCCTTGCACATTCTCGAGAAGATCGATGATATCGCTGAATTTTTCTTCTCTGGAAAGGACACTGGCGAGACGACGCATAGTCCATATATCACCCGGTTTCAATTCGAGAGCTTCCACATAAGCGCATTCGGCCATACCCACATCACCATTCAGTTCATATGCGAAACCCATTTTCTGATATGCCTGAATACTATCAGGATCCTTTGCAGCCAGTGAGTTGAATGCTGAAGCAGCCTGAGGATAATGCCGCGATCGCAGAAGCAGTTCCGCGATCATCAACAGCCTGTCTTTACTGTCATTACCGATCATATCGACAGGAAATGCACCATAAAGTGCTTTTATATCAAAAATTTCCGGAAACTCCGCCTTACGCCTGAAAAGCGAAAAGAAGCGGTATAGATTTTTAACATAACGGCTCATCACCGCCCGACGCCCCTGCGATTTCATATCAGCGAGTGCGGACTCAAGCATTTCGCCGTTCATAGCAGCCTGCTGATCGGCAAGATTGCGAAGCAGCGACTCACGCATGGAAACCGGCGTCGAGGCCACCGACAGCAATAAGGCATATTTGTCACTGTCGCAAAGGAATGGCATTTTAGCTACTGTATCCGCAAAAGCGAGACCTTCACCATCGGTCACATCGGCAAGTGCGCTGTGGCCCGTATGAAACGGAATAAACCAGTTAGGAATATTATTAAAAAAAGGGAACTGACGCATTTTACCCAAGGTGGCCATATATACGTCATCTCCACGGTTCTGTGCCTCTATGAATCCTTTGATTTTCTCAAAGCCAGATACATCAAGATCGCCGTTCCACTCCCCATTGCGCAATGCCTCTTCTATTTTTTCGGGATCACTGCCTAATTTATCTGCCATCCGACGTCCTATGTCCATCATTCCCGGCAAAACATCACGCGCAAGATCTTCCGAAATTTCTTTTGTTCCGCAGGCTCTGAAAAGTTCGAGCCACGCGTCAGCCATATCATCCGGATACATATCATGTATCTCCGCCAACATACGAGTAGCCTCGTCGACAGGAATATGGCCGTGCGAAACAGCGATAGCAATCCATACCGTGGCTATAGCAGACAGGGAATCCGGAGTCCGCTTCACGACATCGAGGAGAAGTCGGCGTCTTTCCGCATCATCATAGGCAAGCAATCCAAGCCCCACGGCACCAAGCCACAGCTCACGGTCATGGGCCGGAATCTCGGGGTCTTCGAAGATGCTGATCATAAGCTCAGCATCCTCACCCGCAAAAGGCAGTTCGACCCAAAGACGCATGAAAATATCGGAGGCCATCTGTTCCAGAACGGAAGCACGCCGACTGTCGGTAAGCGATGACGAATCGGTGCGCAGGCGCTCGAGTTCGGCAATATAATCGCTCACCAGCGTCTGTAGATTTTCCTCAGGTCTGAGATCCTGGTAGCGCAACTGGGCTCCATAGAGCGTTTGTGCCTCACGGGCAATACGGGCCCTCTCTATTTCAGTACATATACCGCGCGCAGTATCCGACATATCCTTAAGTTCACGGGCAATATCCGGAACCGCATTTCCAGCCGCAACAAAACGCAGCATGTAAAAATAACGCTGTTCCAGATCATCGATCCGCGCCATTATCGAAGGCGAGGCGCCTTTAGCCGCAAAAAGACGCAGCATATCGATCGACGAGCGAATGCTGTCGGGACATATCTGAGCCATTATGTCGGCATACATATTCTGATTATCACTGTTTATCATATAATAGGTCGGTCAAATGGTTGGCCAGCCCCGCAGGGAGGAGAGAGGCCGGTAATATATAATACTCGCCTTTAGTGCCAAAAGTTGGAATACGCGTAAAAAAATATGCGAAATCTCCTCTTATTTCAAATTTTTTCAAATCATCGAAACAGATTTCGGATCTATCGACAGGCGACGGCTCTTCATCATAAGAATAAAAGGTCACGACTGCAGCCGACTCGCCGAACGACCAGACCTGCGGCCTGATCTTCATTGCCACATCGGGAGCAGCCGCCATCGACAGCCATGCGACAGCCATAATACCGGGATATGCAACGAAAAGAAGCATTAGGCCGACAAGCAGGAAACGGTAATCAGACATGACTATTCCGGCAACGGTACAGCAAGCCAGAGGAACAACCGCCATCGAAACCGCACCGAAAACACGCCGCCGGATATCGACAGCAACGTACCTCGAAGGAGAAATTCTTATGATTCCAGAAACCAAATCAATCTTTTTTAGGCTGTGCCACTTTCACATCTTTCGGTTCCATGATACCGTCGCGGATAAGAAGCGCGTCTATCGACGGATCCTGGCCACGGAAACGGCGGTAAAGTTCGGCCGGATTCTCCGTACCTCCGCGCATGAGAATATTGCGGCGGAAGTTGTCGGCTGTAGCCTTGTCGAAAATACCATGCTGACGGAAGAAATCGAAAGCGTCAGCATCGAGCACCTCGGCCCATTTATAGCTGTAGTATCCTGCCGCATAGCCTCCTGAGAAAATATGGCTGAACTGGGGTGAGATCATCGTCCCCTCAACATCCACCGGGAATGTACGCACACTCTCGACAGCGGCACGCTCGAAAGCCACAGGATCATCGACAGGAGACTTGGCCGTATGCCAGGCCATGTCGAGATAGCCGAAGCCGAGCTGACGCATGCAGGAATAAGCCGCGCCATAACGCGACGAGGCGACAAGACGGTCTACAAGTTCCACGGGAATAGCCTCGCCGGTCTGATAATGACGTGCGAAGCCGTCGAGAAATTCTTTTTCAGTAAGATAATTCTCATTGAACTGAGACGGAAGCTCCACAAAATCGCGGTATACGGCTGTTCCCGACAAAGAGGCATACTTGGTATTGGCAAGCAGACCGTGGAGAGCATGGCCGAATTCATGCAGGAAAGTTTCGACCTCATATGGTGTGAGAAGAGAGGGCTTGTCGGCCGACGGTTTGGTAAAATTCATGACTATCGACACATGAGGACGGGAATTCACGCCTTTCTCATTGACGAACTGATCTTTAAAACCTGTCATCCATGCGCCGGGACGTTTAGAAGCCCTGGGAAAGAAATCGGTATAAAGGACGCCGACAAACTCTCCGTCGGGCCCTGTTACATCGAAAGCCTTAACGTCGGGATGATATACTTCAATCTTTTCGTTAGGAACGAAATTGAGTCCATAGAGTTTCGTAGCCAGACCGAACACACCCTTTATAGTATTGTCAAGTTCGAAATAGGGACGAAGCGCCTCCTCATCGAACGAATACTTCTCTGCCTTGAGCTTATTCGAATAATACGAATAATCCCATGGCATAATCTGCACAGGCTTTCCTTCAAACTTCGAAGCGAAGTCGGTCAGTTCCTTCATTTCAGCCTCAAGTGCCGGCTTATAGGCATCGCGCAGACGGTCGAGCAGATCATATACGGACTCCGGTTTCCCGGCCATAGTGCGTTTAAGCGAATGAGCGGCATAAGTATCCGAACCGAGCAATCCGGCGATCTGACGGCGCACCTCGGCGATACGCCTGATATTGTCGAGATTCGAAAATTCGCCCTTTGTATTGCGCGAATTATAGAGCCTGTACATGCGCTCGCGCAGATCGGGCCGCGACGAATACTTCATAAACGCCATATAGACAGGCTGGTCGAGGGTGAACAGATATTCTCCTGCGCGACCCTTTTCAGCGGCAGCCTCTTTTGCCGCCGTTACCGAACTTTCGGGAAGACCGGCGAGATCGTCGGCTCCAAGCCAGATCTCATATGTATTCATCTCCTTGAGTACATTCTGGCCGAATTCGGTAGTCAGTGCCGACAGTTCTGCCGACAATTCGCGATATTTTTCACGGTCAGCACCCTGAAGATCGGCACCCTGAAGGGCGAAACTATCGTAAGTTTTCTGCAGAAGCATCTGGTCCTCGTGGTCGATATCGAGTTTCGCACGGTTGTCGTAAACATGCTTCACACGCTTCCACAGGCCTTCATTGAGAACAATCGATGTCGAATAGTCGCTGAGTTTACGCGAGGCGTCAACAGCAACAGCCATCATTGCATCGCTGCTGTTTGCCGACAGAAGCGGATAAAAAACATTGAGCACGCGGTCGAGTTCGGCTCCGGAACGCTCGAGAGCGACTATTGTATTTTTAAAATCGGGTTCGGCGGGATTTGCCACAATAGCATCGATTTCGGCACGTGCGGCCTCTATGCCACGGTCAATGGCCGGTTGCCACTGGGTATCGTCGATGATTGAGAACGGCGGAGTGCCGTGTTCGGTTGCGAACGGTGAGAAGAACGGATTTTCTGCCTGCATTACAATTGAACTGCTTAATACGGTAGCGGCGGCTACGGCCACTGCACTTATCCTGAACATTTTTGGAGTTAGAAATTACAAATTAAAAATCTGTTGATTTAAAAGACAAAAATACAAAAACCGTGCCGAAAATCCAAATCACCGAAAAACAGGTTTCCTATGCAATTTTTTATTTGGATAAACATGCGTTTAATATTATTTTTGTAAGACTGAAAAATAACAGTTGTCTGACATGAGGGATATTACGAAAATACTTATATTGGCAGCCTCGCTGCTGACAGGATCGGACGCACACGCCATGACCGGGCTGCCCGGCGAAGAATGGCACGGAGCACAATGGATTGGAGCAGGCGAATCTCTCGCCATATACCCGCAATATCTGCCTGTGTTCCGGCTCGACTGCACACTTGAGAGCGACGGAGCCAAAACAGCCATATTCTTCGGAGCCAACGACGAGCGCCTCTCCAAAGCATACCTTAACAAAGACCATATCGAAGCCTTGGAAGGCACATCATACATAGCTGTCGAACTCGACAAAGCCGACGGCAAAATACGGCTTCTCCGGCGAAACTATACATCCGGCGAAAATACTCCGACAGTCATGGCTGAAACCGACTGCCAGATCAAGGGATCCAGTCACGACATATCCGTAAAATGTTCTCTTGGAAATATCGAGATATATCTTGACGGCGACCGGCTTATTGCCTCCGGTGTAAACCCGCATGGCAACGGTGGCGACTATATGGCATATCCGGTGCTCGCCGACATCGGCCTTACATCCGACGGCCGCGCAAAAGGAGAGTTCTCCGTACGTAATTTCCGTTCACCGTCCGCTGTTATGACCTCGTCAGGCCCGTTGACAACAGCACCCGGCGACACAGCATTCATATCTCCGGCAATCACAGGACAGCCGCTCCTTCGCAGCACACTCAATATCGGAAAACCGCTCAAAAAAGCCACTCTGCAGTCCACAGCCCGCGGCATTTACACCGTAAAAATCAACGGCAGACGCAATTCCGACGACTATTTCACTCCAGGCGCCTCTCAGTACAACCGCACCCATTATTACGATATAACCGACGTCACCGATCTGCTCAGACAAGGCGACAACACCATTGAAGTGCAGCTTGCCGAAGGATGGTGGTGCGGTCCCGCTACCTTTATCGGCGATAACTGGAATTTCTACGGAGACCGGCCGTCATTCCTGTCGCTTATCACCCTCGAATATGCCGACGGAACACAAACCTATGTTCCGAGTCGGGCTGACGGCTGGGAATATACTACAGACGGCCCTCTCGTATGCGGATCGTTTTTTCAGGGCGAAATATACGATCCCGGCAGACAGGCGTCCTGGCATCCGGCCAGAGAGATACTGCTCAACGGCAGCGTCCCCGAAACCAGCCCCGACACATGGCCAATGCCCGGCGACTACACCGACTGGCGCCTGATACCCTCCTATGGACCAGCTGTCACCGCCATAGACACGCTTACGGCGATATCCATGACAGAGCCGCGTCCCGGCGTTTTCATATATGACATGGGTCAGAATTTCGCCGGGGTACCATTGATCACTTTCAGGCACCTGAAAGCCGGAACCACAGCCAGCATGCGCTACGCCGAAGTTCTCTATCCCACAACCGAAAAATATGCCTCAAATGCCGGAGAGATGATGATGGAAAATATCCGGGCCGCCATGGCTCAGGACAAATATATCGCGACAGGCGAAGCGACCGAGACCTTTTCCCCGACAAGCACATTCCACGGATACAGATATATAGAAATAAGCGGAATCGACACCCCCCTCCCCATAGCCGATGTACGGGCGATAGCTCTGAGTTCGATTCCGCACATGACAGCCCGCTTCGAATGTTCCGACAGCTCTCTCAACCGCTTATGGAAAAACATCGAATGGTCTACCAGGAGCAATTTTATATCTATTCCTACCGACTGTCCACAGCGCAACGAACGCATGGGCTGGTCGGGCGACATAAGCGTGTTTTGTCCTTCCGCCAACTATCTCGCCGACGCCGATCTATTCCTGCGACGCCACATGCAGGCCATGCGCGACTGCCAGCGCCCCGACGGACGTTTTCTCGATATAGCTCCGACCGGTTTCGGCTTCGGAGGTTTTCTATGGGGATCGGCCGGAATCGTACTGCCTTACGAATGCTGGCGACACTACGGCGATACGGCTATAATAGCCGAAAACTACGATGCGATGAAGCGCTATATGACATATATAGCTGAAAAGTGCATTGACAAAGAAACGGGATTACTCGTACAGGCGCGCCAATGGGGCGACCTCGGCGACTGGCTCAGCCCCGAACACGACCGCAACGACAAATCGCTGATCTGGGAGGCTTATTACATCAATTGTCTGCGTATGATGTCGAAGATCGCAGATGAACTCGGACACAATGACGATGCCCTGACATTCGACAATCTGCGGCATAAACGCACTGCCTTCTTCAAAGACACCTACATCGATCCCGCAACACACAAGACTCGTTTCTCGGCTTTCGAGCCACAGAAACAGGGCCGCCCGGCAGACACACAGATATCCTACGTCCTCCCCATAGCATTCGGTATCATAGATCCTGCCGAAGATACCGCCTTCACAGCTAATTTCATCGAAACACTGCGACGTACAAACACTGCGGACGACGGACGGGAATGCCCGCCACACTCACTTATGACAGGCTTTATAGGCACCGCACAGATCATGAACGCGCTCAGCGCATGCAATGCTACGGAAGATGCGTACGCACTTCTGACTTCACATAACTATCCCTCGTGGCTCTACCCTGTCGACCAGGGTGCCACAACCATATGGGAACGTCTGAATTCATATACAATTCACGATGGATTCGGAACAAACAACAGCATGAACTCGTTCAATCATTACAGTTTCGGCGCAGTCGCACAGTGGCTTATGGGATATTGCGCCGGAATCCGCCGCTCCGATGACGGCTGCGGGTTCTCCAGCTTTGTGCTTCAGCCGACTCCGGATCCCCGGCCCGACGGCCTAACATACGCAAAGGCAAGCTACGATTCCCCCGTGGCACGATCTCGAGCTCCTGGCGAAAAGACGGACCACATATCATATACGAATTCGAAATACCCGAGGGTTGCACTGCAATGCTCAGACTTCCCGGCGAAAAAGAACAGATATTAAAATCAGGCAAACACACCTTCAGTAGCAAAAAGTGAACAGGATGCCCGCCCCATCACTTTCTACCAGTAAAAAATATGAAACACGGATTTTTCAGAGTTGCGGCAGCCTCGCCGCTCGTGACAGTCGCAGACACCACAGCCAACACAACCCGTATAATCGACCTTGCGCATCAGGCCTACGAAGCCGGTGCCGATGCCGTCGTTTTTCCCGAAATGAGTATAACGGCATATACCTGCGCCGACCTTTTCCATAACGAAACACTGCTCCAAGGTGCCCGGAAAGGCATATCGGAAATAACCGAGGCAAGCCGTGCGTTGCCGGGCCTTCTTATAATGGTAGGCGCGCCTCTGAGAAAAAACTATGCCCTCTTCAACGCCGCATATGCGATATGTGAAGGAAAGATTGTGGCTACGGTCGAAAAAACCTATGTACCCAATTATAACGAATTCTACGAACGCCGCTGGTTCCAACCATCCGAAAACGGGCCGGGCTCTACAATAATACGACACAAGGGAGTCGAACTCGCCATCGAGATATGTGAAGACGTCTGGGTACCTGTGCCTCCAAGTTGTCATTCGGCAATGGCTGGTGCCAAAATCATATTCAATCTATCGGCCAGTCCTGATCTGATAGGTAAATACACTTATCTGACATCACTCGTCCGGCAGCAGTCAGCCCGCTGCATGGCGGGATATGTATATGCTTCGGCAGGATTCGGCGAATCGAGCACCGATCTCGCATTCGATGCCAAACTGCTGATTGCCGAAAACGGCTCGCTGCTTGCTGCAAATCCACGCTGGCAGGCAGGTCCGCAGCTCGTCGTAGCCGACATCGATACCGAAGCCATAGCCCGCGACCGCATGCACATGGGTACATTCTATGACTGTGCCCTCCGCAACAACGCCACGGCAGACATCGTCGAGACCGACGCCGAAACTAAAGAAGCCGATTACACTGACCTCTTGCGATATATTGATCCGCATCCCTTCGTACCATCTTCCAACGACAGACTTAAGGAACGCTGCGAGGAAATCTTCAACATTCAGGTATCTGGATTGTGTCAGCGCCTGTCGGCAACCCGATGCAAATGCCTTGTCATCGGAATATCGGGAGGCCTCGACTCCACGCTTGCATTACTCGTGGCCGTCCGTGCATTCGACCGCCTCGGTCTCGACCGGAAAGGCATCAAAGGAGTGACAATGCCCGGCTTCGGAACAACCGGGCGTACTCACGGTAATGCCGTATCGCTGATGACAGCTCTGGGTGTTGACCTTCGTGAAATTTCAATTGTGGCCGCCGTTAACCAGCATTTCTCCGATATTGGTCACGACCCCGCAATACAGGACGTGACATACGAGAACTGTCAGGCCCGTGAACGCACACAGATCCTGATGGATCTCGCCAACGAACTTGGAGGTATGGTGCTCGGCACCGGCGATCTGTCGGAACTTGCTCTCGGCTGGGCAACCTACAACGGCGACCAGATGTCGATGTACGGTGTCAATGCCGGAGTTCCCAAGACTCTTGTACGACATCTCACGGCATATGTGGCTGACGACACCGACGACGAAGCCGTGCGTCGGCCGCTTCTCGATATCATCGATACTCCCATAAGCCCTGAACTCATCCCTGCCGCTGCCGACGGCACCATAAAGCAGAAAACAGAAGATCTCGTAGGGCCATATGAACTCCACGACTTTTTCCTGTACTATACCCTGCGCTACGGTTTCAGCCCCGAACGTATACTACTGCTCGCCACCAAAGCCTTCAACGGCGTATATAACGGCGAAACCATCGAAAAATGGCTCTCGACTTTCTTCCGCCGTTTCTTCTCACAACAGTTCAAGCGCTCATGCATGCCCGACGGCCCGAAAGTAGGCAGTGTATGCCTGTCGCCCCGCGGCGACTGGCGCATGCCATCCGATGCCTCCTCCACTCTCTGGCAATAGATACCCTACCCATAAAAAATGGAGCGCGGGCTGCAGCAAAGCATTCCGCGCTCCATTTTTATGGATAATGTTTTTTATTTAACAGCGACCTTATGTCCATTTACAATATAGATACCGGCGTCCAACGAATCGATCGCCTTGACAGAGGCATCCTTGAGAACTGTACGACCCATGAGATCGATAACGGTCACCTTTCCGTCGGGCGCTATTCCGATATTAGCGATACCGGATTCGCCTGTCACAACATATGTGGCGCTTATCTCCTCATTTTTGTCGGAACCGTTGTCATAACTGCTGAAAGTTCCGGCAGGAATGTGAAGCGTATAAGTTCCCGGGGTTGTAATCTTCGCGAAATGGAAGCTGCCGCCGGAGAAAGTCGGACTGTCGACAAACGTAGTGGATGTATAAACTGATTCGCCGCAAGTAAGGGTGATATCATTCATAGGATAATTTATACCCTCGTAACCGCCTGCGATACTTTCCGGGAAATCTATCGATATTTTGTCGATAAATTCTACAGTTGCTCCGTCGGCAGGATCAAGCGTATAAACACCCATCACTTTCTTATCCGGATCGGGATCGTCGCCTCCGGTCACAATATATGTAGCTGTAATTTCAGGGTTAAGTTCGTTCTCTTCCGGTTCTGCGTCTCCGAAAAGGCGGTATGTTCCGGCTTCAATCTTGAGTACGTAAGTCCCCGGCTCAGATATGGCATCGAAAGTAATTTCCGCTCCGGTATAATCATCATTGAAATCCAGACCCACGGGATAATAAACCTCATCACCACATGTAATGGTTATTTTTTCGTCAGCCAGACCATATTCATCTATACCATCCATATCGGCAGTCTCAGGAAACTCTATGGAGATGGTTTTGATTGAAGTCACTTCCGCGCCGTCTTCCGGATCAAGGATATAGATACTCATGGGTCCTTCCTGAGAATCTGCACCTATTTTATAAGTAGCGGTTATATACCCGTTGGTCGAATAAGTCTCGCCTTCGTCGGCGCTCTGCTGCTGATCGTAGTCCATCACAATGCCGGCGGCAACATTGAGCGTATAGGTGCCCGGAGCCGTAATTTTGTCGAAAACCAGGACAAGATCATCGACAGTAGGCGCCGGAGACGTTCCGGCATACATTGCCTTTGCTTTGTATACTTCGTCGCCGGACGTGATATTTACATACTCGCCTACATTCGACGGAATGATATGGGCTTCGATACCGTCAGCCAGACCGCTCCAATGTATCGTAACAGTCTCGATTTCTTTAACTGTCTCATAGGATCCCGGAGTTATAGTATAGTTCGCCATCGTATACTGAGCGAAGGCCGGAAATGATATGAATGCCATAATGGCGGATAGTACTGTGTAAAGTTTTTTCATAAGCGATTGATTAACTTGTTTGGAATTGAAGCCACAAAATTAGCACAAATTCACATAAATGCAAAATATTTTGGCAAAATGCAACACAAGAAACAAAGAGACAAAAGTGAGAGATAATCACGGCAACCGCCGGTCTTACCTCTCACTTTCTCCTTAATAATACTTATTTACCTGTTACCTGTCGATCGGCCGGATTGATATTGCAAAGCCTCCTCCCGGAGCAGAAGCTAACTTTAGTTTCGTTCTGGAATCGATCTTCTTCTTCGTTATTGTATATGCCTGGGGATTGGTGAGATAATGCGCGTCGGGCGCATCGGCATATATGGTGGCTTCGTATTTGCGGTCTTTGTCGAGGAAGTCGAGCTTCAGCTCGGTCTTGCGGCTGTCGGCCGATATACCGCCTACGAACCAGTCGTCAGTACCCTTCGCCTTGCGGGCCGCGGTGATGTATCGCGCAGGTTCGGCCTCGAGGTAGATACTCTTGTCCCAGTCGACGGCCACATCCTTTATGAACTGGAACGCATCCATGAAGCGGTTGTACACCTCGGGCACGTCAGCGGCCATCTGCAGGGGACTGTACATGGTCACATAGAGCGCCAGCTGCCGGCAGATGGTGGTATTGACATGGCTCTTGTTGTCGGGATTGTTGAGGCTCAGATTGTTCTCGAAGATACCGGGCGTATAGTCCATAGGGCCGCCCTGCAGACGTGTGAATGGCAGCACGCAGGTGTGAGTGACACTGTTGCCGGCGAACGACTCGTATTCGGTGCCGCGAGCGCTCTCGTTGCCGATGAGGTTGGGATATGTGCGGCACAGGCCTGTGGGGCGCACAGCCTCATGGGCATTTACCATGATGTGGTGCTTGGCGGCCTCGGTCACGGCATAGAGATAGTGATTGTTGAGCCACTGTCCGTAGTGGTGCTCGCCGCGGGGCAGAATATCGCCCACATAACCGCTCTTCACGGCATTGTAGCCGTACTTGTCCATAAGATCGTATGCATCCTTCATGTGGCGCTCGTAGTTGCGCACCGACGACGATGTCTCGTGGTGCATCATCAGGCGCACACCCTTGGAGTGGGCATAGGAATTGAGCGAATCGATGTCGAAATCGGGGTAGGGAGTCTGGAAATCGAACACATAGTCCTTCTTGTTGCCCGACCAGTCTTCCCAGCCTATGTTCCAGCCTTCGACAAGCACCTGGTCGAAACCGTGTTCGGCGGCGAAGTCGATATATTTCATCACGTTGGCCGTATTGGCGGGATGCACGCCGTTGGGCTTCACCTTCGAGTAGTCGAGACGGTCGAGTTTTACCGACGGCAGATCCCAGGTATAAGCCCAGGGCTTCCCATGGCCTATCATCTCCCACCAGACACCGATATATTTCACCGGTTTGATCCACGAAGTATCCTCATACTTGCATGGCTCGTTGAGATTGAGAATGAGATTCGACGCGAGCATGTCGCGGGCGTCGTCGCTCACCATCACAGTGCGCCAGGGCGATGTGCACGGCGACTGCAGATGTCCCTTGTTGCCCTGGGCGTCGGGTGTGAGCCATGATTCGAACACCAAGTTCTTGTCGTCAAGATTGAGATGCATGCACGAATAGTCGACCAGAGCAGCCTCGTGGAGATTGATATACAGTCCGTCGTCGCTCTTAAGCTGCAGCGAGGTCTGCACGCCTGTGGGCGAGAACTGTTCCTGCGACAGGTTGTGCTCCACGTCGCGGGCGTTGAGCGCCCGTATCTCGGAAAGGCGGCTTTCCGTGTATTCATATTCCTGAGTATCGTAGTCGCCGATAATCCACCATGCAGTCATATCGCCGGGCATGGCAAACTGGGTGTGTTCCTCCTTGATGACGAAGTAATTGAGCTCACGCTGCTGCGGAAACTCGTAGCGGAATCCCACACCGTCGTCGTACACCCGGAAGCGCACGTCGATACGGCGGTTATTTGCCGGCTGCGCCAGATGTGCAAGCAGCTCGCGGTAGTTGTTGCGGATATGACTGTTCTCGCCCCATACGGGCTGCCAGGTCTCGTCGAAATCGGAAGTCTCGACGCCAAGGAGTTCGAAACCGTCCATAAGATCGGGAGCGCCGACCAGCTCCAGGCCCAGGCGCGAGGGCATGATCACATTTTTCTGTTTGTAGGTGACCGAATACTGCGGATGTCCGCCGACAACGTCGAAATCGGCCACCACATTGCCGTTCGGCGACGCCACCTGCACGCCCGAAGCGTCGAAAGCCGCCGCAACAAGAAGTGCGGGTATGATATATTTCTTCATCACTTGGTCAGTTTAACGATTTTACATCCGTGTGCCGGCACAGTGGCCTTGACGGCGCTCACGCGGCCCTCGTCGGTATGGCTCCAGAGGTCGCGCTGGTTCATCTCGCCGTCGATGCCGAAGCGCGATAGAGCCACATCGAAGCTCTGCGACGAATCGCCGCGGTTGAACAGGCCCACCACATAGCTGCCGTCGCTCATGGTGCCGTACCATATATTGCTGTCGGCGGCATTAATGTCATCGGAAAGAGGATGACCGACAAAGCGGTCGGCATTCAACGCAAGCATTTCCTCATTGGTATAGAAGGGTGTGTTGTCTCCGATGGTATAGTACTGGTCGGCGACAGTCACAGGGCCGCCGGCCATAAGCTGAAGCGAGATCACGGTCTGCTTTTCGGCCTCGGTATCGAATTTATTGAGACGTATAAAGTCGCCGTCAAGAATCACCTTGTCACGTCCGGCGATATGCGACCAGTGGATGAAGCCGTCGAACATGTTCATGCTGTTGGGCCAGCTGTTCCATATCTTTCCCTTGTCGGCCGACGAGCAATGCCACCAGCCGCCACCGGCTGTATCGGCGACGATACGCACCATATTGCCGTAAAGAGCCTCGACTTCAGCGTCGTTGTTGAGATGGGGCATTACCAGAGAAGTGAAGATACCATATTTCTTGGCCGATTCGGCGATATATGACAACGCACGCGCATATGAGGCCCGACCATAACCATGACCTACAACACCGATGTTGCGGTCCTTGCCGTCTTCATACCACGAAAGGAAGTCCATGCGGATATAGTCGATTCCGAGTTCGGCATAATGCTTGAAGAATCCGTCGATATATTCGCGGGTTCCGGGATTTTCGGCCACAGCCCAGTTGAACCACAGATTCTCGGCCGAGGGATTCATGATATCTCCGGTATGATTGTAATAGAGATCGCCGAAAGTATAGTCGGTGCCCGCTATCTTAGTCTCGCGTGGGCCGTGAATCCACAGCGGATTGTCGTAAACGCCTACCTTGAGGCCCTTGGCACGGCATTTTTCCACCAGCTCCTTGAGCGACATAGAGCCGTAGTGTGTCATGTAGCCCGATGCATCGTTGGCGAGCATGGGTATGAAACCGTCGGTACACACCATATCATAGCCATAAGGCTTGAGATCTTTCGCAACCCAGTCGATTATCTTGTCCCATTCGGCGGGAGTGATATCCATATTTTCGTTGGCCACACCGTTCTGCTCCTGCTCATAGCAGTACTCGTAAACGCTCCAGTAAAGAGGAGCCTTATAGGTGTGTATATCCTCAACCACGGGCAACTCCGGCAGTTCGTAGCGGGGCGGATATTTCATCTTGTAGTTATCGTCGTCGCAAGCCGACAGGAGGCCGGCCCCAACGGCAAATGCAGCCACAGCACTGCTTATTTTGAATATATTTTTCATTTCTTTTGCTTTGATTCCTATAGTTTTTCGACAGCGATGGTCCACTCGCCGAGATTGAATGTAATCTTGTAGCGGCCCGGTTCGGTCACGCGCCACTGATCGTCGGGCGAAGTGGTGTATACAAAGTCGGGAGCCGATACACCTGCCGCCGAAACGGTGACATTGCCGCTGGACGGACGAAGGAAGGGCGCAGCGAAATCCTTGATCACGCATGCCTTGAAGGTACCTTCCTTGAGCTCTCCTGTCCAGGAGAACACTCCGTCGGATTCTTTGACGAATGTCTGGGCGTCATCGAGACTCCAGCCGCCGGGAGTGCCGTCGCCGATCATATAGAGCACATCGGTTTCGATCGGAGCAGGCTTGTCGGACGGAACCTCGACCTTGATGGTATAGTTGAGCAGATCAAGCGTGATTTTATACTCTCCGGCCTCTGTAACCTGCCATTGGTCGTCGGGCGAAGTAGTATAGACAAACTCCGGAGACGATACACCGGCTTTCGACACGGTCACACCGCTGGCGGCAGGCCGTATAAACGGAGCATCAAAATTCCTGACCGTACAAGCCTTGAACGTACCTGTTTTCAGATACCCCTGCCATGTGAAGATATACTTCGATTCCTTGGTATAGGCTGTGGCATCATCGAGGCTCCAGCCGCCGGCAGTCGCCTCGCCGATCATCCATACGTTATCGGTCACGATACCCTCTTCAGGCTCGTCGCCTCCGCCGTTTTCAACATATACGGCCTCAATGGTATTGTTTTCGAGATCAAGGGTGATCCGGTATTCTCCGGCTTCTGTCACACGCCACTGATCGTCGGGCGAAGTCGTATAAACAAATTCCGGAGCCGACACACCGGCCTTCGACACTGTCACGCCATCGGATGCCGGACGTATGAACGGAGCCGAGAAATCCCTAATGATACATGCCTTGAAAGTACCTCCGACAAGATTACCCTGCCATACGAACACATGATCCTTGCCCTCAGCCCTGACGAACTGCTGTGCATCGTCGAGACTCCAGCCGTTGGGTGTGGCGTCGCCAATCATCCATACGTCGGCAGCCGTCAGCAGCGGATTTTCGTCTTCACCTTCGACATCCGATACATATTGTACCTTCAGGGTGTATTTTTCAAGATCAAATATCATCTTGTAGTTGGCACGGTATGTCACTTTCCATTTGTTGTCGGGATTTTTGACGAATACGAAATCATCGGCGGCCACACCGTCCTTATTGATCTCGACATCGGCACTTGACGGGCGTACGAAATCCACATCCCAGCTGCCAGGGACCAGACATGCCTTGAACTCGCCGGTCTTAAGCTCACCCTCATACTCGAATGTATAGTCGCCTGTCTTGACGAGAGCCGTCGGATCATCTATATTCCATCCGGAAGGAACCGCATCACCGACAAGATAGAGAGTTTCCGAACTTATAGGATCTTTTTCAGGTTCGGGAGCACCACCGTTATAACGGGTAGACATTTTCCAGTTGCGGAGGTCGAATGTAAGAGTATACGATCCGGCTTCCGTCACACGCCATTTCTCGTCGGGATCGCCCGAGTGCATCTGGAATGTCTCTCCGTCGATATCGGCGGTACCTATAGCACTCTGGTCTTTCAGAGGACGGATAAAGGGGGCATCCCAGCTGCCGGTGACAAGACATAACTTCATTTCACCGGCATTAAGCGAACCGCTCCATTCGAACACAAGAGGATCTGCCTCTGTCGCGATAAACGGCGTGGGAGAATCAATACTCCAGCCGTTGGGAGTGGCATCACCGACCATATAAAGGGCTGAAGCCTTTATGGGCAGGTTGCCGTCGATGATCACGAGGTCTTTTTCGTCCTCGCAACCGGCCAGCGACACGGCGGCAAACACCGCGGCGGCCATATATAGCTGTTTGATCTTCATATAATTCTTTTTTAGGCTGAAAGAGAGAATTAGCTGTTATATCCGGGATTCTGCACCAGGTCGGGGTTTGCATCCAGAATAGGACGCATAAGCGGGAAAATCTCATAGTGACGGTCGGTATCGGGAGTCTTGTCCCACCACGAACCGCTACAGAATACACCGAAACGGATCAGGTCGATACGACGGCGCCCTTCCGCGAAAAATTCGCGGCCCCATTCATCGAGCATTTCTTTTTCGTTCAGTTCGACCTTTCCTTCAGGCTGATAGAGCACATCGGCATAATTCTCTGCCGGATAGTTGCGCTTGCGCACACTGTTGAGCAGAACTGCGGCATCGCCCTTGCGGCCGCCACGGATCTTGCACTCGGCAAGCATATAGATGACTTCGGGAAGGCGTATCTCGGTGAAATCGCTTTCCATCTGATGAGCATCCTCATCGGAATAGAAAGGATATTTGGCGAAATGCCAGCCGGAGTTATGGTCGCCGTTAGGCAGTGCGCTGGTCTTGTCTGACGGCCATTTGCCAGGTTCGAGACCCTGGAACTTGCCCACGGCGTCACGGATGTAGAGGTCGTAGGGGCTTTCGGGGGCACGAACACGTTTCTTGGCGCCGTTATCGTCGATATATTCCAGATAGCCATAGAGGAACATACCCTCGCGGCGGCTGTCGCCGAGATTACGGTAAAGCTTCATGCGCTCGTCGCCGGGATATTTACGGAAATTCTGCACCGGCATGCCGAGTGTATAGCTGTAAAGCTCTCCGTTAAGGTCATAGCTTGGCGATGCCGCATATTTACAGTTATGGTCACCACCTTTGCTCTTGGCATCACCGAAATAATAGCGTGCGCGTGCAGGCACTGTCCACCAGTAGGTATCGCCCTGATAGTGCCAGAAAGAATAACCCTGATCGGCGGGGAAACCAAATATCACTTCGTCGCTGGTATCGTTGTTCCAGTCGAAAGCGGCATCCCAGCGATCGGCAACCTCATAAGGCCCATATACACCGTCTACAATATCCTGAGCCACTTTCTCGCAATCGGAATATCGTTCTTCGCCGATATATACTCCGGCGTTGAGATATAGTCTCGCCAACAGTGCTGCGGCACCGGCCTTGGTCCATTGTCCCTGTATACCGGCCTGCGAGCCCAGACTCTCCTTTTTGGCAAGAAGATCTATGCAGTCCTTGAGTTCGGTCTCGATAAAATCGAAAATGACCCGAGGTTCGACCTGACCGACTGAATTGAGTGACATATCGTTGAAGCTGACAGCCAGAGGGACGTTGCGGAATGCATCGAGCAGACGGATATAGAACCACGCACGCAGGGCACGACACTGAGCTGCAAGATTGTCGAACTCGGCCTGCGAGAAACCGAACTTGGCAGGGTCGAGAGTCTGCATATCCTCGATCACATAGTTGCACTGCCCTATACCCTGGAAACAGCCGTTCCACTCGGTCTGGGCGTCGCCGCCGTCTTCCACATTCCACTGGTGGTAGTGGAGCTTGCGCCAGCGTCCGCCGTCGTCCCACCATCCGTCGCGTGTCGGGGTGATGAGCTGGTCGGCTGTAAGCTCGTTGAGTACATGGCGGCTCTGTATGCTCCAGAAAGCGTGTTCGAAGGGACGGAACACCGCACGTACCACGTCGCTTTTGGTATTGTAATAGTTCTGGGTACCTACCTGATCATAGAGTTTCTCGTCGAGATCGGTGCAGGCTCCCGCGGCAATGGCAAGCGCGCCGGCTGCCGCAATATATTTCAATGATTTTATTTTCATGACAGTATCTGATTTAGAAGTCAAGCTGTACGCCGAGGATGAACTGACGTGTCGACGGGAAATATGAACGCGAGCCCTGACCGCCGGGCGTGAGGCCGTTCACCTGATAATTCGAAGGATCCACCCCGCTGAAGCGCGTGATCGTGAACACATTCTTCATCGTACCGTAGAGACGCACCTTGTCGAGGAAACGGCACTGCGGAATATTGAGTGTGTAACCAAGAGTGATCTGGTCGAGCTTGAAGTAGTCGCCGCGCTCAAGGAAGTAGTCGGTCACTGCATGCGACGATGTAGGGCTGATGGCGAAATTCTTACCGTAAGCCTTCTTGAGCACATTGCCGGTGAATTTGCGTGTGCCGTAGTAGAAATCATGGATATTGAATATATCGAATCCGAAGGCACCGCGGAAGAAGAGGGAGAGGTCAAAGTTGCGATAACGGAAATTGTGGGTGGTCGAAAGGGTGAACTTCGGCATACCGTTGCCCACTTTCTGACGGTCGGCTTCGGATGCCTGAGCCGCGTTGATGATATCGCCGTCCTTGTCATAGACAAGCCATTCGCCGTCTTCGTTGATACCGGCATAACGCCACATGAAGAAGTTGCCGACAGACTCGCCTTTCTCGATACGCTGAAGATTATAGAACGGATATGGATCTTCTGTTCCGCATACGCTGTAATAGTCCTGGCCTACATATTCGGAGTTGCTGAAATCGACGAATTTATTGCTCATCGTAGTTCCGATGACATTGAAATTATAGTCGAATTCCTTGGTCTGCACGGCGTTGAAGCTGAGATCGAATTCGAAACCGGTGTTCTTCATCGTACCCACATTCACAAACGTCTCGTCGTGGAGATAAGGAGGTACCGAAACCTTGTAATTGCCGAGAAGATCCTGTGTTCGACGGTTAAAATAGTTGAGCGAGCCACTGAAGCGGTTATTGAACATTGCAAAATCAATACCGACATTCCAGTTCTTGCCTTTTTCCCAGCGGAGGTTGGGATTCACGTTTTTCGACGGTCCCTAGACCTGAATGAACTTGCCGTTATAGAGGTAATATCCGAAACCGCTCATCGTATTGAGCGACATGTAGCTCGAAAAGTCCTGATTACCGGTCTCACCATAGTCGGCACGGATCTTGAGATCGTTGAGCCAGCTGCGGGTCTCTTCCATAAATTCTTCCTGACTGATACGCCAGCCGGCCGAAACGGCAGGGAAGTTACCCCACTTGTTGTTGGCGCCAAATTTCGAAGATCCTTCGTGCCGCAGAGAAGCAGTGACGAGATATTTTCCATCCCAGTCGTAGCTTACACGGCCGAAGAACGATATGAGCTTGGCATCGTTCTTATAGCTGCTCATGCCCACTTCGCCTTCGTCCTTCACATATTCGCCGGTGCCGATGTTGTCGGCATGCAGACCGTCGTTGGGGAAATCGGCATTATCAACCGAAAAGCCCTCGTACTGCGAGTACTGGTAGCTGTAGCCCACCATGGCCTTGAGGTTGTTCTTGCCCAGACGGGCGCTGAAATTGGTTATCCATTCGAGGATATACTGGCGCTCCTTCTTATAGCTGCGGCTGGCCTGGCCGTCGCGTCCTTCGTTGATGGCACGTGTGCTGGTCGATGGGCGGAACCATGTATTGTTATTATCATACTGATGGTCGGCGAACATCACCTGGGTATTGAGGGTATATGGACAGTCATCGCCCTTCCAGAATAGCGGAAGTAGATTGAGCCGTGCGGTCGCATCCCAGTCCAGCAGCTTGGTGTCGCCGTGGTCTGTCTCGAGACGCTGCGACTCAACAGGATTGTATCCGGTGACCTGGCCCTGGAAGTTGTAGTAACGCGAAGGATTTTCGGGATCCATCAGAGGGGTTGTGGGGTTGGCCTCCAGAGCGTTCTTAAACACACCCCAGTCGGCCTGATCGCGATATATGATACGTGGCGCAAGGTTGACGGTGAAATTAAACAGACCGCCTTTTGTAGTATGCGACAGAGCCGCGCGGCCGCCGTACTCCTCACGACGCGAACGAAGATCAATACCTCTGTGATCGCGGTAATCGACGCTCACACGATAGTTGCTGCGGTCGTTGCCGCCGCTGAGGCTGAGAGTGTGGTGATGCGCGAAGCCTGTGCGGCTCACGCCGTCGAGCCAGTCGTAGTTGCCGCCCAGATCGACACCGTTGTCACCCCATCCGAGGCGTACGTCGCGGTATTCCTGGGCATTCATCATGTCGAGCTCCTTATTTATCTTATCCCAGGCGAATGTGCCCGAATAGGATGTGTGGATGGCGCCGTCCTTGGTGCCTTTCTTGGTGGTAACAAGAATCACGCCGTTGGAACCTCGTGTACCGTAGATAGCCGAGGCGGCACCGTCCTTGAGCACATCGAACGACGCAATGTCGTTGGCATTGATATTGGTAAGATTGCCACCGGGCACACCGTCGATCACAATCAGCGGGCCAAGGCCGGCCGAACGCGACGACACGCCGCGGATCTGGATGCTCGCCTGATTGTTTGGATCGGCGGAACCTGTGTTGGTGATAGACACACCGGGCACCTTGCCCTGAATAAGCATCGATGGATCCAGAGAACTTACCGAAAGAAAGTCCTTCTCGCCGACATGCGATATGGCCGAGGTAAGTTCTTTTTTATCCATCGTACCATAGCCGATCACAACAACTTCCTCAAGCAGTTCGTTATCGGGAGTAAGTTCTACTGTGATCTGCGAACGACCGTCGAGAGCAATTTCTCGAGTTTTATAACTTACATAAGAAACCACGATGGTAGCCTTAGGGTCTACACCCTTTATGGCGAAGGCTCCGTCAATGTCTGTGGCGGCAGCCAGTCGGGTGCCTTTCACGGATACTGACGCACCGATCAGAGGTTCGCCGGTTCCCGCTTCCACCACTGTGCCCGTGAGTTGTATAGTCTGTGCGGCAGCCTGTAGAGGCAGACCGGCGGCCACCAACATCAACAGCAACGCAGTGAGTGTGTGCAATGTTGTTTTCATTGGGTAGATTTTAGAAATGGATAGATATTGGTTTGATTAAATTCAAGGTTACGGAAGCACTCTTGCAGCAAGAGTCCGGAAGCAAAATTAGGTACTTTTTCGCTTGATGAAACAGCGCAATATTATTTTTAAGATAGTTAAAACAGCAATACGCTATCACACAGGATTATGCGCGATTTTAACATATCAATAATTAAGATTGGTAAAAAGCCCGGATGAATCAAATACGACCCTCTCCACCCCGATATTACGGGATAGAATCACGGTTTGGGAATAGCCATCACGGCCTCGTCGAAAGCGTTTTTATCGACCGCCGCACGCGCCTTTACCTTGGCCTTGTAGACATAGACGGTATTGACAGAAAGACACAGATACTGGGCAATATCGGAAGTCGCGGTAATACCAAGACGCATAAGCGCGAATATTCGCACATCGGTCGGCAACCTACCGCCCGAAAGACTTATGCCCTGATCCGGAAGCATGAGTTTGTTGAACTCTTCTACAAAATTAGGAAAAAGCTTGAGAAAGGCGCTGTCGAACGAAGCATACATACGGGCCTGTTCACGACGCACGCCCATATCGGACAATATCGAGCCGAGTTCGCCATACTGGCGTCCCTTCAGTTTCAGAAGTGCGCGTCGGGTCTTCTCTTCTACCTCGTTGACAAAATCGGAATTGCTGTAAAGAGTCTGTATGATATACTGGTCCTTGATTTCGGTCGCCTCGCGAAGTCTGGTATTGACATCTGCCAGGGCTGTATTCGAGTTCTCCAGAGCCAGAGTCTTCTCGCGAATCTCCCGATGACTCTCGGTGAGGCTGCGGTTACGTTTCTTCAATTTGAAGAAAAGAAAGATCATGGCCGTAAGCATAGCGGCAAATATTATAGCGGCAACCAGCAGGAAAAGCCGCTGTTCGGTAAGACGCAGATGCCGGGCATTCTCTATCAGAGGCATTATGCCATTGATCTCCACCTTGCGAAAGCGACTGTTATAACCCTCGGCATCAGCCAGAGCCTGATGTATATAGCGTCCTGCACGCTCCACATCGCCTTTATCATGCATGATGGTAGCGAGATCTTTGGCGGCCGTTGTTTCGCGTGTATTGGAACGCAAATCGTTAATCGCAGACAAAGCGAGATAATAGGCGGCCGAATCGGGACGGTTGAGCACCATATAGGAAATGCCTATTGTAGAATAATTGATGGCCTTCTGATGATTATCGAGGTCAAAATTATCTATTATAGACTTGCAGTGCGTTATGGTTTCGTCGACCGCATAACTGCGTATACGCTCGAGTTCGAGCGAGGCTGTAGCATACTCATAACTCGCAGGATCCGCGAGATCAAGCACTTTCTGATACAGCTGGCGCCGCATATCCACATAATTCTGATACAAATCCGACGAACCGGCGACAAACGACTCCATATTCTGATTGAGTTTGGCCCACGACAGATAAAAGTCTATCCTCTCTGCCTCCGGAAGCAGGGAGGGATCTACGGTACGCCCCACGCCAAGAGCCTCGTTGAAGAATCCGACTGTCGAAAAACATTCCATAAGCGCTGTCCGGGCCTGCATTATCCGCAGCGAATCGCCTGTCTTATCGGCAAGCCGCTCCATAAGCCGGGCATAACTATATGCCGAATCGTACTGAAAGAACCTATACTCGTCGAACAGCTCGTGACAGGCATCAAAGCGAGATATTTCCGATGACGAACGTTTATATCGGTCTCGCAGACGACCAAGCAGAGCTTCTTTGGGGGCTACATAGTCAAGAGGAGCTCGCTCAATCTCGCTGTCGAGCACCCGAAGAACGGAGTCGACAGTATCAGCCGGGCAGAGCAATACTCCGGTAACCGCAAAAACGAATAAAAGGAACATTCTTCGTATCATCGCTGCAAACATACGAAAAAAAACTCATAAAAATACGCTGCGCGGCAGTCTCACGATTGCCGCGCAGCTTCTAAACCTTAAAAATCTAATCCTATGAAAAAACTAATTCAATACTTTACTTCTTTCTGCTGTTGCTGTCTGATATACGTTGTGCAATACCCAAAAGTTGTGTTGCTATGCCCTGAAAAGCCGTTTTTTATTACTCTTTTGCATTTAGGCCGCCAATTTTGCTTATATTTGCACTATGTCGTATTTCTCCGTCACAATACTCGGGTGCGGCTCGGCGACTCCGACCCTGCGCCACAATCCCAGCGCACAACTTGTGCGCTACCGTCAGCAATGCATGCTCATCGACTGCGGCGAAGGCACACAACTGCAGATGCGCCGCTATGGCTGTTCATTTGCCAAAATATCGCACATTTTTCTATCGCACCTGCACGGCGACCATTTCCTCGGACTCCCCGGGCTGCTCTCAACCATGGCTTTGCATGACGTCGGCGGCACCATAACGATCCATACATTCGCCGAAGGAGCCGAACTGATCAGAAAAATACTTGACCTGGTCTGCCGTGACCGTCCATATGTGCTGAAATTCGACATAATCGATCCTAAAAATCCGGGAATCGTATACTCCGACAATCAACTCGAAGTCGAGGCCTTTCCGCTATATCACCGCGTGCCCTGCGTCGGATATATATTCCGTGAGCGCCCTAAGAAAAGGCATATCGACGGAGAGGCCGCAAAATTCTACGGCGTGCCTCACTATGCCATGGAGAGCCTGCGCGACGGGGCCGATCTTGTCCTTCCCGACGGCCGCATTATCGCCAACACCCTCCTGACCAAGGAGGCTGATCCGGCAATGAGCTACGCCTATTGCTCGGATACCTGCTTCGACTCAAGAGTCGCCGAAGCGGTAAGAGGTGTCGATGTAATATATCATGAGGCGACTTACGGCGACAGTCAGGAAATCAAGGCAAAGCCTCGCGGCCACTCGACAGCACGCGAGGCAGCCCGCATAGCAGCTATGGCAAATGCTTCGAAGCTTGTCATCGGGCACTACTCCAAAACAGTGGAATGTACCGACACGCTCGTTGCCGAGGCAAACGAAGAATTTCCCGTAGTCATAGCCGCAAACGAAGGAATGACTATCGATCTTATTTAAGGGGGTAATGGTTATTGGTTATAGTTAATGACCGCCCATTCCCACCCTACCTCTTTTTTCCCACCCTTTAACCCTTAACCTTTAACCCATAACCTGTTCCCCCTGCCATGCTCGACGACAACTATTTCATGGGCCTTGCCCTTGCAGAAGCGCGCGCTGCGGCCGACGAAGGCGAAATACCCGTCGGCGCTGTTGTAGTGAGCGCAGGGCACGTCATAGGCCGCGGTCATAATCAGACCGAACGTCTGAATGACGTGACCGCACATGCTGAAATGCTGGCAGTCACGGCGGCAGCCCGCACTCTTGGTGGTAAATATCTCCCGGGCGCCACCCTTTACGTTACCGTCGAGCCGTGTCCTATGTGCGCGGGCGCAATAGGCTGGAGTCAGCTCGGACGCATAGTAATAGGCGCCTCCGACCCTAAACGGGGATATACCACCCTCCTCCGCCCGGGGCGAACACCCTTCCATCCGCGCGCCGAAGTGATTACCGGCATCCGTGAGGCCGAATGCGCCGAACTCATGCAATCTTTCTTCCGTTCAAAACGTAAAAAGTCCTGACATGCACTACTTTCTCATAGCCGGCGAAGCCTCGGGCGATCTACACGGCTCCTTTCTCATCGAAAATCTGAAAGCCCGCGACCGCGAAGCCGTCATAACTTTTCTTGGCGGCGACAAAATGGCAGCTGCTGCCGGGACATCGCCAGTGATACATTGCAACGACATGGCCTTCATGGGGTTCAGCGAAGTCTTACGCAACATAGGCACCATAACCGGCAACATGAAAATTGCCAAACAGGCCATCGAGCTCGCAGCACCCGATTGTCTCATCCTCGTTGATTATCCTTCGTTCAATCTCAAGATGGCGGCATTTGCCCGCAAGCTCGGCATTCCGGTATTTTACTACATATCCCCTAAAATATGGGCCTGGAAAAAATGGCGCGTCCGCGATATCAGGCGCGATGTACGCATGGTCTTTTCCATTCTGCCTTTTGAACCCGAATTTTACAAAAAATACGGGGCGCGGGCCGTCTATGTCGGTAATCCGTCGGTAGGAGAAGTAGATGCCGAGCTTGCCCGCATAGAACCTCGCGACGAGTTTCTGAGAAGAAACAGACTGCCCGACAAACCGCTCACGGCACTCATGCCCGGAAGCCGTCGCAGCGAAATCCGCAACAATCTTGCGATCATGCGAAAAGCCATAGAGCAGTTTCCGGACACACAGCCAGTGATAATCGGCGCTCTCGGTACGCCCGCTACTCTTTATGCCGCCTGCGGCGCCGGATCCATCCCTATACTACGCGCTCCGCATGCGACCGCAATACTGGCCCATTGCCATGCGGCGCTCGTCACGTCAGGAACAGCCACCCTCGAGACTGCTTTGTGCGGAGTCCCACAGGTAGTGCTCTACCGTGCAAACGGCTCGAAACTTTCCTACGACATTATGAGCGCCATTCTCGATATAAAATACGTGTCGCTTCCCAATCTAATCGTAGACCGTAATATAATACCCGAACTATTGCTGCACAACTGCACAGCCGACAATACCGCAATAGCTCTCGCGCCGCTACTTCAGCCAGATTCAGCCTCACGTGCCGCCCAACTCGAAGGCTATGCGGCCATGCGCGCCGCCCTCGGTACCGCCGACGCTCCCGCCAACACCGCCAAAGCCATTGTCAAGCTACTAAGCCGACAGGCCGGCGGGTGATTGAGCAGACAAAATCACACTAAAGCTTTCCTATGAACAGCAGTAAGATAAGCCTTAAACCTATTTTTTCCGATTTACGCCGAATCAGGCTGAGCAGCATAGAGGCAACAGAGCGAAAAAAGGTTTTCAAAGAGACAATTTCATTCTCTTTAATGGTAATCATATGCGGGTACCTACTTTTCCCTTTGATCTTTGCCTTGATTTACCCTATACAAACCTCTACCGATTACGGCATTCCGGCCGGAATATTCCATGGCTTCATTTTTATTGAAAACCTATTAATCAGAATTTTCGACCACAACCGGCTCTTAATAGCTGTCGGTCAAAGCAACTCCTATTATACTTCATATTACATAGCAAAATATGCTTTCTTATCAATCGGAATATTATCAATTATTTATATAATTCTCTATGAGTTTGTCTACAAACTCGCCAGAGCCATGCCCAAACCCTCATGCCGGGCGAATCCATATATACCGCGGAGTGAATTCGACCCGTCGAAGAGAGAAATGCGTATTTTCATATCTTCCACTTTCAGAGACATGCAAAAGATACGCGATGTACTTATGTGCAAAGTATTCCCACTCATGCAGCGGGAGGCCGACGAACGACAAGTCCGACTGATTCCCATAGATTTGCGTTGGGGCATAACCGAAGAAGAGTCTCAATCTGGTAAAGTCATAGGCATCTGTCTTGACGAAATTGACAAAGCATCGCCTTTTTTCATCGGTATAATCGGCGGTAAATACGGCTGGACACCCTGCAATAAGGACTATGCCAGAGATTCTTTACTTGAGATAAAATCGCCTCTTATTTCGAAAGCTCTCGAAGAGGGTCTGAGTGTTACCGAACTGGAAATAAAATATGGTGTAGAATGGAGACCATACTCCGATGACGCCATCATCTTCATCAATCCTCTGTCTATATGCGAAAACGACAACCAGGAATTTCTGCAACGATGGATTATGGACAGCGGTGCTTTTAACTATAAAGAGTTTACAGAGACTGAAGAACTTGCCGAACTGACTGAAAAACACATACGTGGATTGCTCGATAAGTATTATCCTATAGCAGAAAACAATAATCCTGATTCGGAGTTAAGAAAACTTGCGAACCTCACATATCCGCTTCGCCATTTCTATCTTGAGGATGAAAACATAAGCGACCCGATAGAGAGCTTCCTAAGAAAATCAGACAAAAATACACTTCTTATAACAGGCGAAGAAGGCATGGGGAAATTTGCCGCAGCGCTCAACTGCGCCCATAGGATATCAGACAATGTCATGGCAATCGCAGACAGTAAATTCAGCAATAGCAATGACATAGGACGAGTGATAGCCGAAACAATTGCAACCAGCAATAAAATCGAAATCCTGATTATCCGGGCATCTATTGAGGTTTCGTATATTGCACGACTTGCATCGGCCACAAAAAGGATCAAGCCACAATTAAAGATCATTGCAATTTGTTCTTCAGTTTCGGAAATTGGTCCTTTCAGCCATCCCAATATCTGCCTCTTTTCCGGTTTTTCTCACGACAGACACTTCTACAGGAACTTCATAATCAAATATCTCGGCACATTCGGCAAAAAAGCTACAGACTCACAAATCGACAAGATTCTTGCCGCAAGACTACCTTTGACACCGACAATCCTCAAAATAATACTGAACGAACTGATAATCTTTGGTTCATTCGAACTATTGGACTCGAAAATTGACACACTATGCTCGTTTGCCGACAAAAAATCGCTATACGGATATCTGTTTAAAGCCGGCGAAAATAAATATGGCAAATACCTGATTCGCACCATCTCAAAAGACCTTCTTGAAGAAGATGAAGTTAGTGTCGCAAGATTCGACGATAAACACATCTGGTTCACAGGCTCCGCATCTGTCCTGAGAGCATGCGCAAGCGGATTCTGCGGATTCGACTACTACAGAGGACGCATACGCTTCGCCGACAATGATTTCAAAGAAACCGCAAAACGACTCTACTCCACGGGTTAAGAGATTGAGCTAACGATCTTAAAAAGATTAAAAATCAAAACATTGGAAGCACTTTCCGGGTTATTACAGTCGCAAAGGGTGATGGTATTGGCCATTTAAAGAAATTTTTCCATAATTTTTGCAAACGGACTCTGCAATCCCGATTTTTTTCTTACCTTTGCACCCGGTAAACAAGGGAAAGACCATGCATGGTCAAGGCCCGGCATAGCATAGAACAAAAACACAAATTACCCATATTTTTTCAAGCAAAATCACAACAATGAGCAAGATTGAAGAAATCAAGAAAGCCCGTATCGCCGGCATCAAAGCCGACCTCGTTAAATACGGCATCGACGGCACTACAGAAGTAGTGTACAACCCCACCTACGAAGAACTCTTCGAACAGGAAACACTCCCCACCCTCGAAGGCTATGAAAAAGGCGTTGTAACCGAACTCGGCGCTGTCGACGTTATGACCGGCGTTTATACCGGCCGCTCGCCCAAAGACAAATTCATCGTCCTCGACGAAAAATCGAAAGACACCGTATGGTGGACTACTCCCGAATATCCCAACGACAACAAGCAGGCCAGCGAAGAAGCATGGACAGCATGCAAGGATCTCGCTGTAAAAGAGCTCTCGAACAAAAAGCTCTATGTTGTCGATGGTTTCTGCGGTGCCAACAAGGACACCCGCATGGCAGTACGCTTCATCATGGAAGTTGCATGGCAGGCTCACTTCGTGACCAACATGTTCATCCGCCCCACTGCTGAAGAACTCGAAGACTTCACTCCCGACTTCATCGTCTACAACGCTTCCAAGGCTAAACTCACCAACTACAAGGAACTCGGCCTCAACAGCGAAACCGCAGTTGTATTCAACATCACTTCGCGCGAACAGGTTATCATCAACACCTGGTACGGCGGCGAAATGAAGAAGGGTATGTTCTCGATGATGAACTACTTCCTCCCCCTCAAGGGCATCGCTTCCATGCACTGCTCGGCCAACACCGACATGAACGGCGAAAACACCGCTATCTTCTTCGGTCTGTCCGGCACAGGCAAAACCACTCTTTCGACCGACCCCAAACGTCTCCTCATCGGTGACGACGAACACGGCTGGGACGACAGCGGCGTATTCAACTTCGAAGGCGGCTGCTATGCAAAGGTTATCAACCTCGACAAAGAAAGCGAACCCGACATCTACAACGCTATCCGCCGCAACGCTCTCCTCGAGAACGTTACCGTTGACGCTGAAGGCAAAATCGACTTCGCCGACAAGAGCGTGACCGAAAACACCCGTGTAAGCTACCCCATCGACTTCATCGAGAAGATCGTGAAGCCCATCAGCCACGGCCCCGCCGCCAAGAATGTGATCTTCCTCAGCGCTGACGCATTCGGTGTGCTTCCTCCCGTAAGCATCCTCACCCCCGAGCAGACCAAGTACTACTTCCTCAGCGGCTTCACCGCCAAGCTCGCCGGCACAGAACGCGGCATCACCGAGCCGACTCCTACTTTCTCGGCTTGCTTCGGCCAGGCATTCCTCGAACTCCACCCCACCAAATATGCCGAAGAGCTCGTTAAGCGCATGCAGCAGAGCGGTGCCAAGGCTTACCTCGTTAACACCGGCTGGAACGGTACCGGCAAACGTATCTCTATCCGTGATACCCGCGGTATCATCGACGCTATCCTCGACGGTGCTATCCTCAAGGCTCCCACAAAGAAACTCCCCATCTTCGATTTCGAGATTCCTACCGAACTCCCCGGCGTAGATCCCAAGATCCTCGATCCCCGCGACACCTACGCTAACCCCGAAGAATGGACCGTCAAGGCTAAAGACCTCGCAGAACGCTTCATCAAGAACTTCAAGAAATACGAGAACAATGCCGCAGGCAAGGCTCTCGTAGCTGCAGGCCCCCAGCTCTGATTCTAAGTAATACAGCACACTGAAAATCCCGGATCGCAAACAGAACGGCGATCCGGGATTTTTTATCAGCCTAAAAGTGAAAGTCTGTCAGCAAGTCAGCTCGACAGACCATCAGCCCTATTATCCTTCCGGAGCTTCGGAGCGATAGGAGTATCCGTTGCGCTGTTTCTCGAAGGTCTCAGGAGAGGCCTTGAGTGCTTCGGATATAGGCATAGGATCAAAGCTGCCCATCAGTCCGTCGAGCGATACAGTTCGCGCGGGAGCCGGAGGCAACGGTGCGTCTATCGTCACACGTGGCAGCATGAAAAACGTCGTGATTGCGTCGAGCACAGTCTGGGATGCCCGAATCTTACCCTCGCGGGAATATCCGGCGATATGCGGTGTGGCAATCACCGTGCGCGCAAGCAGGTCGGTGTCGATGCGCGGTTCGTCCTCCCAGCAGTCTATGATGAGCGGGCCGATCTTTCCTGCATCCTTGGCAGCTATCACGGCTTCTGTGTCGAAAATTTCGCCGCGCGCACTATTTATCATTATCGGAGCGCGTCGCAGACGGCTCATGAAAGCCTCGTCGACCATATGAAATGTCTTGTCCTCACCCTCACGCGTAAGCGGCGTGTGGAAAGTGATTATGTCGGCTTCTCTGGCAATAGTCTCAAGATCGGCCCAGTCGTCGCCGCCCTCGGCACGCTGCCTCGGCGGGTCGTAGCGCAGCACCTTCATATCGAAGCCTTTTGCCCAGCGTTCGACAATGCTTCCGACATGACCCACGCCGATCACTGCGATGGTATAACCGGCAAGCGGACGATTGATGACATGCATTATCGCAGCCATCACATACTGCGCCACAGCGGCGGCATTGCAGCCCGGAGCATTGACCACCGTCACTCCCGTACGCCGGCAATAGTCGAGGTTGATATGGTCGAGACCTATGGTCGCGGTTGCCACCATCTTGCATTTCGAACGGACGAGAAGTCCTTCGTCGCACCGCGTACGGGTACGGATAATCATTCCGTCGCAGTCCCGCACCTCGGCAGGCGTGATTTCCTCCGGCTGGAGGTAACGGACATTGGCATAAGGGTCGAGAAGACCGCGCACAAAAGGCACATTGGCCTCGACAATAAGATTTATATCACTCTTTGACATATGTAAAGGGCTATATATGCGGCCATGACAAGCATAATGGCGACACACGTCTTCTCGCCGCGGTGAGTGGCGAAATAGTGCGATACCTGCAAGGCGGCGCAAAAGTTGAGAAGAGGTATATATGATATTATATTTCTGAAATCGACACAGCAGGCGATCAGAGTAACCAGCGAGAGCACTGTGAAGACACCGTTGACGGCACGCGCCCTCGCGTTATAGGCAATCGTACGGAAAACATTGAGCACCAGCGACAGCACTATCAGCAGAGCAGTCAGACCGACAGTAATCAGCAACAGAAATGTATCGTTGAAATCGATCTGGGAAAATATGTCCTTTATGTCAGGCAGATGTATGTCGGCGACCGTGACAATACCGAATCCGAACATGATCCACCACGGAGTGACGATTCCGATGAATGCCGCCACCAGAGTGCGTCCGTTGAATACCTGCATCTGCGCGCACCCCATCAGAAACACGAGCATATAGACCACATAGCAGTACTGTGTGGCCGTAAACAGCGACAAAAGGAAGAATATCAGAAAAACATGTCCTGACGCCCTTGGCTCGCGATATGTGCCAAGCATCAGAAGCAGGCATACCTGCACCACAATAAGCAGCATGTCGCCGGTATAGAACTGCACTGCAAGATCGGGAATTGCCGTCTGCATCAGAGCGAACAATGCCACATGCAGCCATGTCATCGATCGCAAGACATTGAAAATCTTGCATATCGATATCATCAGAAAAACAGCGGCGGCATAAGACACCAATGCGCCTGAAAAATCCGGCAAGCCTGCCGGAAGCCACTCGTTGGCCGAAAGAAGCGCCACGCCCTTGTCTCCGGCAATATGAACCATATGGCCACCGGCATAACATATACAAAATGCTATCAGCGACCATACAGCCATCACGGCAGCAATACCGCGGCTATGCAGTATACGGGTAAGTATTGCAGCTTTCGACGCCATTGTTTCTCTACAATCAGAGGGGCAAAGCCCCTGAACACTATTTCAGGAGATCCTTGCCGATATCACGGCGAAAATACATTCCGTCGAAATGAATATCGGCCAGCGAGGCATACGACCGGGCTACCGCCGACGGAATATCGTCACCATAGGAAGTTACAGCGAGAACACGGCCACCTGCTGTCACGACCTCGGGAGCAGCCTTGGTTCCCGCATGGAATACGATCGATTGCTCCGGAGTGAGATTACCGGTAATCGGAAGTCCTTTGACATAATCGCCGGGATATCCGCCCGAAACAGCCATCACCGTCACGGCCGTGCGTGGATCGGCATCGAGAGAGCAGCCTTCAAGATTGCCCTTGGCCGCGGCTACAGCAGCCGGAAGAAGGTCGGATGCGATACGGGGCATTACGACCTCTGTCTCTGGATCACCCATACGCACATTATATTCAATCACATACGGATCACCGCCGCAATCGATAAGACCAAGGAAAATAAAACCGCGGTAATCGATATTTTCTTCCTTAAGACCGTCTATGGTCGGTTCGACGATACGCGTACGGATTTTCTCCATAAACTCAGGCGTACAGAAGGGCACAGGGCTTACAGCACCCATACCGCCGGTATTGAGACCGGTATCGCCCTCGCCGACACGCTTGTAATCTTTTGCTTCGGGTAGGATGATATATCGGCCCGAACCATCAGTCAGCACGAATACAGAGCATTCGATACCCGACAGAAACTCCTCTATGACAACAGTTGCCGAAGCTTTGCCGAACTGTCCGGCAAGCATATTGCGCAGATCGGCCTTTGCCTCTTCAAGAGTCGGAACAATAAGCACGCCTTTACCGGCGGCAAGACCGTCGGCCTTCAGCACATAAGGTGCCGTAAGACTTTCGAGGAACTCGTCGCCTTGCGCGACATTGTCAGCTGTGACTGTAAAATAGCGTGCGGTCGGAATGCCATGGCGCGCCATAAAACCCTTGGCGAAATCCTTGGAGCCTTCGAGAGCCGCACCTTCGCGACCCGGACCAAGCATAAGGACAGACGATACCTTAGGGTCAGGATGCGCGGCGAGAAACTCGCGCAGACCCAGCACGAGCGGATCCTCGTTGCCGGCAATGACAAGATCTATATCATTGTCGGCCACTGCCTGAGCAACGGCAGCGAAATCCGTCGGCTTGATATCGATGTTCGTGCCATAGGCGGAAGTACCCGCATTACCGGGCGCAATGAAAAATTTGCCCATCAGCGGGCTTTGGCTAAGTTTCCAGGCCAGGGCGCATTCACGACCGCCGCTGCCGAGCAAAAGTACATTCATCTTTATTCAAATTATGAATTATGAATTATGGATTATGAATTCGGAATTGGGTTATGAATCATGATTACCTGAATTATAATTGCATGTATCCTAAAAACATTCAATCCATAATCCATAATTCATAATTCATAATTGCGCGAAAAAGTTTAGTCTTTTTTCTTGCGTGCGCGCCATGCGGGACGGTTGACGACAATTTCCTTGTCAGCCGGAATCGAAGGCGTCCGTCCGAGACGCTTGAGATCGAGCGGACGACGCTCTTTCTGCGCTGCAGCATCCCCTTCGGTACGCGGCTTACGCTCGAATGGCTTGCGTTCGTCCGGGCGAGACTTGCGTTCGGGGCGACGTTCACCGTCTTTTTTACCTTTCGGGGACGCCTTTCGTGGCGCTATGCGACGTTCCTCCTTGATTTTTCCGCCACCGGCACGGAAATCGCGCTTGCTGCCCTCGAAAATCACATATTCGCGCAGTTCACAGTCGAGACCGCCGTTATTGAGAGCTATTTTCTGAGAGGGAGCCAGACCAATTTCATGGAAATATTCATCCTGATAACCTATTATCCATGCATGATATCCCTGGAAAACGTGTTTCAATTTAGTGCCTATGGTCGAATAAAGCGCATTCATATCATCGGCGGTGATGCGTTTTCCATAAGGAGGATTGGTTATCAGCACACCTGCGGGCTGCGGAGCCGCCGTCCAGTCCTCCATAGGTTTCTTTTCGAAAGTGATATAGCGGTCGACTCCAGCGCTTTTGGCGTTTTCGAGCGAAATCTCGATGGCGCGCCGCTGTATGTCGGCACCGACGATAGGGACCGTCACTTCGCGCTCGGCGGAATCGTCGTTATAGATACTCTCCAGAAGTTCAGGATCGAAATCAGGCCATGTCTCGAACGCGAAATGCTTACGGTATATACCGGGGGCTATTCCGGCGGCGATAAGAGCAGCCTCAATGACAAACGTACCCGAACCGCACATCGGATCAACAAAAGGAGTCTCGCCGTTCCAGCCGCTCATAAGTATCATGCCGGCGGCAAGCACTTCGTTGATGGGCGCCTCGGTCTGAGCCTTGCGCCAGCCACGCTTGTGAAGCGACTCGCCCGATGAATCAAGCGATATGGTGACATCGCGTCCCGAAATGTGGACGTTGAGCATGATGTCGGCGCCTTCGATACGGACACCCGGACGGCGACCATCATCGTTATGATCGCGGAACCAGTCGACTATCGCATCTTTCACACGATATGTTACGAACTGCGAGTTTCGGAACTCGTCGCTATACACCGTAGTATCGATTGCGAAAGTCTTTGATTCATCCATAAGCGAGCTCCAGTCAAAGCCTTTCACCGCCTCATAAAGGCTGTCGGGATCCGAAGCACGGAATGTATATATCGGTTTTAGAATACGCAGAGCTGTGCGGCAGCACATATTGGCCTTGTACAGCATCGCCTTGTCACCGGTAAAATTCACCATGCGTTTGCCGGGCATCACATTTTCCGCACCGAGATCGCGGAGTTCCTTGGCCAGCACATCTTCCAGACCCTGGAAAGTTTTGGCCACCATATCGAAAGTTGGATTCATATAAACTTCTTGTTTTCCGACTGCAAATTTACGGCATTATTTCCGCATATCAAAAAGACGATATTATTCCGAAGTATAAAAATCGATGACTCGCAGGATAGCCCGCCGGCACACCGGGCAGAATGTCGGGTGATAATTGTCGCGCATACGGCATGTCACCGCCGGACGATATATTTTCCGTGAGCGGTAGCCCGCTCCCTCGTAGACACCCACAGTGTCTGACTGTGCGGCATTGGCAGCCGCTTCCTTCATACGATCCTCGCGTGTGCCTCCTTTGTCGGTCCAGGGTGTCGGCACTGGAGTACCTGACGCAAGCATATCTTTCCATTTCGAGTCGAAATCGACCAGCGTGGTGATATTTGCCTCCCAAGGCTCCAGATCGAGAGGATATGTGGAATCTTCCTCGCCATCGTAAAAATATTCATCGGCGAGGCCCCCGAAACTATGTCCGAACTCGTGCACGGCCACAGGGAGCGCAAAACTGTTGCGGGCCGCTGAAATATGGTAGTTGTTATAAATTCCGCCGCCCCCATAGCTCTCCGTATTCACAAGAATCAATATGTGCTCATAAGGAATTCCTTCGAGGGCACGATGCAGATCGTGCACATGCGGAACGGTAAGATAGCGCGGTGAGTGGAATGTGCTGAAATGAGCTCCGAAAGCAGTGTCTTTCCAGACTTTTTCAAGAGGTATGCTTGCTCCGCTTTCGTTGGACGGCGACATCACGGCGACGAAATTGAATTTATGCCTGTTCGAGGCATAAGGTTCATACGACAGAATCTCATCAGCTATGCGGCGTGCATGCACCTCGAACGAATCCATTTCCTCCACTCGATAACCTTCGGCAAGAATAGCCACATCTATCGCATGTCCGGGATCGCCACCACGATGTATATACTTGTGTGGCAATGGTCTGTCGCCGCGTACAGCCACCAACTCGTCGGCGGGACTATAGAGGCTCACATGCTCGGCTATGCGGTTGCGACGATTATCATATAGAGTCAGCACTATTTCAGCCTCTCCCAATGGAAGAGGCACCTGAAACGAATTTTCAAACGAGCGCGCGATCGCCGAAGCCTCATCGGTCGACAGCCATTCCTGAAACAGAGACGAAAATGTATTGGCATACAGTGTATCGCCTGTAATAGGACTGCGGACTATAACCGATCCATTACCGGGACACGGCGCTTCGGCAAGATGATGGCGTCGACCGGCCCAGACCGGTGTTTTGGTCTGTGAATCCATCATCACATGCACATCGCCGGTACGGCCGCCGAAGATATAATCTATTCTTAAAGTACTGTCGGCAAAACACTTCCCGAAATTCACCGCCAATACGTCCATGATAACCAATACTGACAGCAAAAATACAATTAAACTTTTCATAAATACAAATTTACGTTTTTTCTTAAGTGTAGAGGCATTTTCGCACGTATAATCAATACAAACCAATGAATTGTCATGAAAACCATACGAATGATCATATCTTTAGTACTCTGCATACTTCCCTTGGCAGCCAGAGCCATACACCCCGTCACAGGATGCTATTGGGAGTGGATGAACGGCAATATATCCAAGGAAGGCATTACAAAGGATCTGGAATACATGAAAGACGCCGGCATTGAGTCGGCATTTATTTTCGATGCCTGGGTCGGAGTGGATCGGGGGCCAGTAGACTTCGGAAGTCGGGAATGGGTCGAGGCAGTGCGGCATGCCTGCAAAGGAGCCAAAAGACTCGGCATAACATTGGGTCTCCATAATTCTCCGGGTTATACCGCCATGGGAGGGCCGTGGATAAAGCCCGAAGAATCCATGAAACAGCTCACATGGAGCGTATCTTCTAAAAAGAATCCGCCTGTTCCGGCTCATAAAATGGGATTTTACAAGGATATCACGACTCTACATACTACATGTGCAGATGAAATGCAGACAATCGGCAGTCACCTCGAAAAAAATGAATCAGCCGTCATCACCCTTGCCAAACAGAAAAAGGTAGATGGCATAAACCTTTGGCGCGGTGAACGCGAAACACCGCTTGATCCATACGACGGACCGCGTGATTACGCTCCTAAACTGAAGGTTGAGACAAGCGTCGACGGAAAAACCTGGACATCTGTCGGGACACTCGCAGGACCGGCACTAAAAGCGCGAGATATTCCTATGCACCTCAGTTTTGAGCCAATAGAATGCCGCTACATACGCCTCACAAGCAATCGCAGTACCAATCTCGCCCGTATAGAAATTCTGACTACACCCGGACAAGGGCATACCTACCGCCGTATCGGCTATACGACCAACGGGCAGACCGTCACAGCCGCGTCGGAAGCCGGAATAGGCCTCGAAGTCGATAAACTCTCACGCAAGGGCGTCGAAGCCCATTTCGACCGCTTCATGCGCCCCCTGCTCGACAGTCTTGCGGAATATTGCGGCAATACACTGGCTTATATCGTCATCGACAGCTGGGAAGCCGGAGGACAGGACTGGACAGAATCGCTCGGATCGGAATATATCACCAACGGAGAAGGCCGCGATTTCCTCAGAGGTGGTATAGGCAAAGTCACACCGACAAAAAAACGCCTGTTTATGTCGGAATTTCTTATTCCATTCAAGGAAATGCTCACCGCCTATAATCTGAAACTTGCCGGAGAACCATACGGCAACGGCGACTTCGACAGAAAGGAATACGGACTATCTTTCGATCTCCCTATGAGTGAATACTGGGCCCGTTGCCATTATGGCTCCATCGAGCGGCCACGCTTCGTATCCCGCTACGGCCATACGGCAGGACGCGAAATTATAGGTTGCGAATCGTTTACCGCATATCCCGGAGATGCAGATATCCCGGCCACACTCGGAAGTTTCAAAAATGATATCGACCGGCTGTGCGACGCAGGAGTCAACTATTTCGTATTACATTGTGTAGCCCATCAGGATAAAGACAACCGCCCCCTCACAATGGGGCCATTCGGGACACGGTTCGACCGGCTTCATGCTAATGTCGACTCCGTGCGCGCGCTCACCGATTATATACGCGACCGTGTCGAACTTCAGAAAAAAAGAGTGACCTTCGACTGCGCTCTCGGCGAGGACGGATCCAAAGCCTGCCTGAGGCTGCCGCACGGAGCCCACGAAGTCAAGGCCGTGCTTTATTGTCATCAGAACATGACAGAGGAAGTGCTGTTCCGAAGCGAGGAGTTCTGTCACCGGATGGATAGCCTCGGCGTGGCCATGGCATTCATTCAGGGTGGATCGCAGAACTGGGACGTGAGCAAAGGCTGCCAGGAACGATTCGAGAAAATAATGGCTGATTTTGCCGTAGAAACCGAACATCCGGAGATAGCCACGGCTCCGGTGATACCTTTCGGGCATTCGGCCCAGGCAACATTCCCATGGAATTTCGCCGCATGGAACAACGACCGTACACTCTGCATAATATCCTATCACGGCGACGCTCCACGCACCAACCTCTGTGGATATGGCCGCGAAAATATCGAATGGGGACGCACACGCAACATCGACCGAATACCTGGTCTGATGATAGAGGGTGAATACGAATGGTGGGAAGCTCGCGTGCGCCCCGCGCTCGCCTTCCGCATGATGTACCCCGACAGCCGTATTTCCTTCCTGTGCGATGCCGGAAAAGGCCATTTCGATCTTTCAGCCGAAACGCAAGATTATATAGCGCGTTTTATAGCCAAAGCAATGGCTGATCCACGGCCCGAAGGAGGTGTCTATATGTCGCGTTGGTTCGAAGACGGTACAGAAAGTACGGATCCGCATGACATGTTCTGGTATCAGGATGATGAAATGGCATCGCTGACACGCGCTCGCTATCGCGAGTCGCATGGCAAGAAAATGCAGTATCTCACCGCGCGTATCAACGGCAAAATGATGGAATATAATCCGGACCGGCACATAAAACTGGAGGGACAGCGTCCCGGCGACGAATTCACTGTCGAACCGGTATTCACCGACGAACGCCACACCGCACAGAGCGAGAATCACGCCGCTGTCAGACCACGCGTCACGATACTTTCCGGCCCCGTAATACAGACCGGAGAATATACATTCCGCTACGATCCGGCCTATTTCGGTAAAGACCCCGCACGCCTATGGAGCGGAATCACCCTGTGCCTCGAAGCCGACGGCGACGACACATACAAATCAGCCGTCCAGGAGCTGAATCTCAAGTAGAGAGAAAAGTGAAAGGCAAAAGGTGAAGATATTGGTGCAGCCATAATTTCCCATGTACTATTATCTTCACCTTTCACCAATAATTAGTAATTTTGCGGCGCTTATGACACTCAATGAAATCAGCGCCGCTCTCCTCGGCAGCGCACGGCGCAAAGCTCTGGCCAATCTGGCCTCCAAGAAACATTCGCAGATAGTGGGAGCGGCCGGCTCGTCGGCCGCTATAATGTTATGCGGTCTTCCGGCACCGGCCGACGGTTCACCTGTAATTGTTGTGGGTGATTCGCTTGATGACGCAGGCTATTTATATTTCGACCTGTGCCGGCTCGTCGGCGAAAATGCCGTCGCCATGCTTCCCTCAGGCTACAAGCGCGACATAAAATATGGACAGGCCGACCAACCGAACCGGATTCTCCGTACCGAAGCCCTCAACCGCGTCAAAAGCGGTAGCCTCCGCTTCCTCGTCACCTATCCCGAAGCAATGGCTGAAGGAGTAGCTTCACGCGAAGACCTCGACACCGCGACCATACAGATCAAAAAAGGCGTCGCCACAGACATGAACGAACTGCAGAAATGGCTAAAAGGCAAAGGCTTCAAAGAAGTAGACTATGTTTTCGAGCCGGGACAGTTCGCCGTACGAGGCTCAATATTCGACATATTCGGTTACAGCGAGGAACTGCCTGTACGACTCGACTTTTTCGGAGACGAAATAGACTCTATCCGCTCTTTCAATATCGAAACACAGCTCTCGGAAAAGAAACTTGACAGTGTGGCCATCACCGCCGACGTGAGCGGAGGCGAAGGGATGCTGTCGATCCTGCATTTCGTATCAGACAAAACGCTTGTGGCAATGCGCAACGAACGCTATACCATCGAGCGTATCAAAGCCGTGGCATCGACGCAGATATCGGCATTCACACTCCTTACCGAGGAGGGCGAGACCGATGCTCCAGCCGCCCTGATCGACGCTGACGAATTCGCCCGGCAGCTGAAGACAATGCGGCGCCTCGAATTTACCGCTGCCGCGACAACCGCCGACAGCGGAGCGGTCGCGACTTTCGACTTCGACTGCTCTCCACAGGGTATATATCATAAAAACTTCGACCTGATAAGCGACTCTTTCACGCGTTTTATCGGCGAAGGCTACCGGCTGTGCATATTGTCGGACAATACACGTCAGTTCGAACGTCTCAAAGCCATATTCGCCGACCGCGGCGACAAAATAGACTTCGAGTGCGTCGAAGGCACACTCCATGAAGGTTTCGTAGATCACGACACGAAAATATGCGTCTTTACCGACCATCAGATTTTCGACCGTTTCCACAAATACACTCTCAAGAGCGAGCGTGCCCGCTCTGGCAAACTCGCCCTATCGCTCAAGGAACTCGGTGCAATCGAGCCGGGCGACTACATAGTCCACATTGACCACGGTGTCGGCAAATTCGCAGGACTGCTGCGCACTAATATCAACGGACGCATGCAGGAAGTGATAAAACTCGTATATCAGAACAACGATATTCTCTTCGTCTCGATACACTCGCTCCACAAACTTGCCAAATATCGCGGCAAGGAGGGCGTACCCCCGAAAATCAACCGCATCGGGTCGGGACAGTGGGAGAAGATGAAGAACAAGACCAAGAGCAAGCTCAAGGACATCGCCCGCGACCTCATAAAGCTCTATGCCGCACGCCGCGACCAGAAAGGATTCGCTTTCTCTCCCGACACCTACATGCAGAACGAGCTTGAGGCTTCGTTCATATACGAGGATACACCCGATCAGCTCACGGCCACCCAGGCCGTGAAAGCCGATATGGAAAGTGAACGGCCGATGGATCGTCTGATATGCGGCGACGTCGGCTTCGGCAAAACCGAAATCGCCATTCGCGCCGCTTTCAAGGCGGCGACCGACGGCAAACAGGTGGCCGTGCTCGTGCCGACCACCGTACTCGCCTATCAGCATTACCACACCTTCAAGAACCGTCTGGCCGAATTTCCCGTAAGGGTCGAATATCTGTCGCGCGCACGCTCGGCAAAAGACGTCAAGGCAATCCTTGCCGATCTTGAGGCAGGAAAAATAGATATCGTCATAGGCACGCACAAACTGATAGGCAAAGGTGTAAAATTCAAAGATCTCGGGCTGCTCGTGATCGACGAAGAACAGAAATTCGGAGTCGCAGTCAAGGAAAAGCTCAAACAGATGAAGGTCAATATCGACACCCTCACCATGAGTGCCACACCTATCCCTCGCACACTCCAGTTTTCGCTCATGGGAGCGCGCGATCTGTCGACAATCGCCACACCTCCGCCAAACCGCTACCCCATCATCACATCGGTCGACGTACTCAGCGACGAGACCGTAGCGGAAGCCATCAATTTCGAACTGGCGCGCGGAGGTCAGGTATTCTTCGTAAATCATCGCATCGAGGGGCTGTACGATCTCGAGGCAATGATAAAACGCCTCGTACCCGATGCCCGTACGATAGTGGCTCATGGCCAGATGTCGCCCGAAAAACTCGAAAAAGCCATCAACGACTTCACGGCCCATGACTACGACATACTCCTCGCCACGACCATCATCGAGAGCGGCATCGACATGCCCAATGTCAACACCATAATTATAAACAACGCCCAGAATTTCGGTCTTAGCGAACTGCACCAGCTGCGCGGCCGCGTGGGCCGTTCGTCGCGCAAGGCTTTCTGTTATCTCATGGTGCCTTATGAGAAGACTCTGTCATCCGATGCCCGGCGCCGTCTCCAGGCCATAGAAAGCTTCTCCGATCTTGGCTCCGGCATACACATAGCCATGCAGGATCTCGACATACGCGGCGCCGGAAATCTTCTGGGCGCCGAACAGAGCGGTTTTATAGCCGATCTGGGCTATGAGACCTATCAGAAAGTACTCCGCGAGGCTGTGACAGAGCTCCGTACCGAAGAATTCCCCGACATAAAGGACGCCACAGCCAACGAACCAGGTGAAGGCGAGGATTTCGTGGCCGACTGCGTGATCGAGAGCGATCTCGAGCTCCTGCTGCCCGCGCTCTATGTGCCTCAGGAGAGTGAGCGTATAGCCCTTTATCAGGAACTCGACAGTATCGAGCGCCCGGCCGACCTCAAGGCTTTTGAAGCGCGTCTCGAAGACCGCTTCGGACGCATTCCCGACGAAACCCGCGAGCTACTGCGCGTACCGACCCTGCGGCGACTCGCCCGCAAGCTGGGCATTGAGAAAGTGGTGATGAAACAAGGTTCCATGTACACATTCTTCGTCGACGACACGAACAAGGCCTACTATCAAAGTCCTATGTTCGGGCGGCTGCTCAACTATCTTCAGGCCAATCCCGGTCGCGTCGAAATCCGCGAGCGCAACGGACGGCGCAGTTTCGCCATTGCCCGCGTCGCTACGGTATCTCAGGCCGTCGACATACTTCAGACCGTACTCAGTCTCGATGCAATCTGAGAGGGTGTTTTTCACATATATTTTTAATCAACCTCTAAGCAAAAACACACCAGCCTGTGCTTTAACAGATATTATGAACACCCTCTAAAAAGCGCCCCGGCTATTCTGCATAGACGGGGCGCTCGGGAAGAGTATATATAACATTCAACCATAAAAGTCTCATGTCGTTCGAGAATAAAACGCAGTGTAAAGCCGTTGAGTTTTACACTGCGCGTTAAGAGGGTGTTAAAATCGATTCAGAACGAATACTGGAGCATAGCCTCGAGGCGGTTAGCCTTGCCCGACATACCCGACAGATCCTTTCTGGTACCGTGGATATACTCGGCACCAATCCGAAGATCGCCCCACAGATTATAGAAAACATTGGCGACTATATACTGGGCATAGCGATAGGTATCGCCCGGCATTCCGGCTGTATCATAGAGCTGGGCGCGGCTGTAGGAGGCTGTAGCAAACAATTTCGGTGTAAAATTATACTGAAGGCCGGCAGTCCACCCGGCCACGCCCGGAGCCTTGAGCTTGCCGGTGGAACCATCGGGAATAAGATCGTAGCCAAGGCCGTCGAGATCGTTGACATAAGATGCTATGCCTTTGCCATAGGTATAATGACCGAAGAAGTTGAAATCCGGTGTAAAGAATGTGATAGCACTGAGCTGGACACCATAGCCGGTAGCAAAATGGTTGGAACGGCTTTCCAGATTACGATAACTCAGCTGACGGAAAATACCGGAAAGGCGGATATGCGAGCTGCCTTTATCCCAGGCATACTGTATATATGCAGGAATATCAGGAAAACGCTGCGAAATCGAGGTGGCATGCATTCCTTCGGTATATGTCACATCGGGGACTTCAGTCGAAGCAGCGAACGAGAAACCGCTCCATGAGGGCGAGATATACTGTATAAGCATATTTTTGGCAGTCACCTGACCGGACGGCCCTTGGTCATCTATAGTAGGGGCCATCGCCGGGCCATCGGCAAAAGTACTTCTGGCCTTACCGAGAGTCATATGTCCGACTGTGACATAAGCCTGATTAAGCCGTAATCCATAGGACGGTCCGGTGAAGTTTGTCTGTATATATACAATCACACGACCAACCTTGGTAGGACGTGTCACCATTTTCAGGAAAATGGTGGAATGCGCCGCCGTCGCACCGAAACGCTGACGCTGAGCCGGGTCGAAAGGCACAGGTATCTTGCAGGTATAAAAATCGTTGTTGTCTACGGCTCCATTGACATCATATTCACCCACAGCCTTCAGATAACCGCCTATACCGAGGGCGACTTCGCCTTTCTTATCAAGAAAAAGAAAACGTGGGGCGGCGGGATCCTCGAATGCGAGATTTTCGCGTGAATACATCAGCGCGATATTGCTGCGATGCTCCGGCTGCGACTTATCGCCCGACACGATCACTGCGCGCGTCGGTATCGAATCTTCGTCAAGTTCCTGGGCACACAGAGGCATGAATATGACAGCTGCTAAAGCGGCAAGAATTAATTTTTTCATAGATTTCCGATATTGTAAAGTAATGTATGATATTATAAAAACAACATCGGCATTCCACAAATAGTTTATCAGGAGGCACATAAAAACAAAGGCGTGCGGAACCATATGCCCTCGCACGCCTCTATGATGTTGTCTGCGGCTCTCAATAGCCGTAGCCGTATGTCTTTTTGCTGCCTGTATGATAATATCCGTAGCGCTGATAGGAATAAGCGCCGGAATCTATATCCACATCGTTGATCACCAGATACGGTGCGGAGAATTTACCTGCTTCGACAGCCTCATGGAGCATTTTGAGCGATGTCTTTGACGAACGGCCCGCACGAACCACGAAAATCTGAATATCGGTCAGACGACTGATCAGGAACGAATCGGATACAAGGCCCACAGGAGCGGAATCAATGATCACATAGTCAAAACGTTCGCGGGTCTTATCTATGAGTTCCTTCATACGGTCACCCATCAGAAGCTCGTTGGGATTCGGCGGCACAGGACCTCCCGGCAGAATATAAAGATTGGGATTCTGCGCAGACTGCACAACAATATTGTCAAGATTGTCCTCCTTGCCGGCAAGATAAGTGCTTACACCGACATTATTCTTTATTCCGAATACCGTAGGAAGCACCGGACGACGTAGATCCATTCCGATGACAAGCACTTTTTTGTTCATCAGCGCATAGGTCATGGCAAGATTTGAAGCCACAAAAGTCTTACCCTCGCCGGAAACGGCAGAAGTGATCAGTATCACACGACTGTCGGCACCTTTGCGCGTAAACGATATGTTGTTTCGGAAAAGACGGAACAGTTCGGCTATAGGAGTCGAGCAGCCTTCAGAGACTACAATCGCCGATTTTTCATCTTTAGGCGCACGGCAGAGTTCTCCGATGACAGGAACATTGGTAAGACGCTCAAGCTCGTCCTTGTTGCTGAATGTCGGGAAAAGAGAACGACGCACAAAGATATATCCGCCAGGAATCAGCAGACCGAAAAGGAAAGCGGCCGCCATAATCAGCATCTTACGTGGAGCAACCGGAGCATCCTCGCCTATCGGGTTGTCGATGAGACGTGCGGTATTGGTCGCGATAGTCTTCTGAAGAGCGATTTCCTCGCGACGTTGGAGGAGGAAAGTATATATATTGACCTTCACCTGTTGCTCACGGAAAATCTCCTGCAGGCCCTTGTCGACCGACGGCTGAGAGGCAAGTTCGGCACCGGCCTCGCGATCGAGTTTGCGAACATTCGAACGTATGTTCATGAGATTGCGACGTGCGGCAGCCATCGACTGCATGATACGCACCCTGTCGGTATTAAGTTCGCCAAGCATCTGCACCACCAGAGGATTATCGGGTGTGCTGCCTTCGATCGTACGGTTGAACTGGTTTACCTTGCGGTTATAATTCTCTATGATTGTAGTGAGACCAGGCTGACTCACCACTGTTGGCAGCGGCTGATGCGTCTCCGAACTTTGTATTATTTTTTCGATATCGTCGAAAAGCGAAAGCTCCGCATCAACCTCGGCAAGCTGGCTCTCATAATTGGTCTGCTGTGTCAGGTTGAGGTGCGACTGAGCCTGAAGATCCGAGATATTATGTTCCTGACGATATGCCTGCAGTCGGTTCTCGACATCTTTCAGCTCATTATTGATCATCACGAGACGGTCGAGAATAAAGGCTTCGGTCTGCATCGCAGAGCGGTTCTTGTCGGCGAGTATATCCTGGTTGTAAAACGCAAGGAGAGCCTCTATTATGTCGACACCTCTCTGCGGAACCTGATCGAGCACCGAAAGACGGATGATCTTTTCGGAATTCTTTGCAAATTCGATATCAAGCTTCTTCGACAGCAACTTGGCCATCACACGCGGACTGACAATGACAATTTTTTCCGTACCTTCAAATTCGGGAATCAACGGCGAACGCGAAAGTGTGAGTGTGCCGTGCGACAGCTGTATCTCGGCAGGAAGAGACATGTCGTCGAATTCCTTTTCTTCCTTAACATCCTGAAATTTGGTCGATATCTTAACCTTATACCGGTCGCCGTCTTTCGGCTCTACCTCCACATATATCGGTGATTTAAGATTCTGAAGCGACAGAGTATCGAACGACGCCTCCACCGGATTATTCCGGTACAATGGCTTATTGCGGAGAGTACCTTTGTAATAATAGGTATACGAGAGATTTAACGAATCTACAATCTTCACAAGATTGTTGCGGCTCTTCATCACCTCAAGTTCGGTCTCGTCTATATAATCCTTGAAAGCGAGCATGGGGTCGGCCGATGTCATGCTGAAAGCGTTACCATTGGCCTGCGCTGCATCGTTGAGATAGATCGAAGCTTCGATCTTATATGTCGGGATCACCGATCTGATATAGATAAAAGCGGCAATCAGACATAGCACGACGCTGACAAGGAACCATTTCCAGTGAACGAGATAATCGAGGATAAGACCCTTGATATCGAATTCTGTCTCGCCGGAAATCTGCTGCTCGGAAAAATTATCGTTATCCATATCAGTCCTTGCTCAGATTAATAATACCAACTACAAGTGAAGCCAGCGACGACATGCCGCCAACAACCGTGATAGTCGCAGTAACAGCCGGATTCATCTGCCATGCCGAAGCTCTCATCGAAGAGTTCGGCTGCACATATATATAATCATTCTGCTGGAGCGTGAAGTATGGCGACATCATGAAATTCTTGTCGTGAATATCGAGTTTCACCACCTCTCGCTTTCCATCGGGATTGATGCGGTAAAGAAGTATATTCTCACGGTCGCCCTTTATATCAAGATCTCCGGCCATCGAGATAGCTTCAAGGAATGTCATGCGCTCGTTCTTGCTCTGGTATACACCGGGATTCTTGACCGCACCCGCCACTGTAACGCGGAAGTTCATCAGTCGGATATCGACAATGGGCTTCTCTGTAACATACTTCGGGTATATGACATCAGCGATCTTTTCGGCGACCTCTTTCTTTGTCAGGCCGGCGACCTCAATGCTGCCAATTATCGGAAAATCGATGGAGCCGTCGGCATTGACAAGATAATATTCTGTAGATACTTCCAGACCGGTGTTGTTGTATAGATTCTGCTGCCGGCTGTAGGTGTTCAGTTTGCCATCGGAGTCTATATAGCGACCGCGGTTGAATGGAGCCAGAGCATTGAGATTGGTTCCGGTCACCTCTATATTAAGAAGATCGCCCACACTGATCACAGGATCGGAGTTGACGGGAAGTTGGGAAAGAGTTTCTGTACCGATAGTCTCGGCATCGACAAAATATGGCACTTTCTTGGGAGCTGAACATGAGGCAGCAAGCAGAAGCACAGCGATACCGGACAAAATTTTGGTTCTAACTGTAAACATATTATAGCGTTTCCGACAGCTTAAGAACGATTTATTTAGTTTTTTTATGAATAAAGCGCCACAAAGGTATACAAAATCCGACACATATCCAAATCAGCCCTCTGAGGGGTTACAGCAGATGACCGGCAGAAAGAATCAGGCCTTTTAGCAACGCTTTTTCATAACAGATCGGAGGTGCGGATTGTTCACAGCATCCATCTGATTCTGCCCTGCAGACAGCACGGAGGCCGCGGAATTGTGAACCGCGGCCTCCGAATCGTTCATGATGGTTGGGCCGTCGCCTTGACAATCTTTTAGAGAACGCCCTGCGCCATCATCGCATCTGCCACTTTGATAAAACCGGCGATATTGGCGCCGCGTACATAATTGACAAAAGTATCGTCCACACGGCCATATTGCACACACTTGGCGTGAATATCGGCCATGATACCTTTGAGTTTGGCGTCGACTTCTTCTGCCGTCCACGATAGTTTCTGTGAATTCTGAGCCATTTCCAGACCAGAGGTCGCCACACCACCGGCATTGGCCGCTTTTCCTGGAGCATAAAGTATGCGCGCCTCAATGAATTTATGTACGGCGCCGGGCGTCGACGGCATGTTGGCACCCTCGCTGACGGCGAAGCAACCGCCGGCAAGCAAGGCCTCGGCGTCGCTCTCGTCGAGTTCGTTCTGTGTCGCCGAAGGCATCGCGATATCGCACTGAACGAGCTTCCAGGGACGCTGACCGGAATAGTATTGTATATCGGGGTACTGATCGGGCACCTCCGAGAGACGTCCGGCCTGGTAAGTCTTCAGATCAAAAATAAATTCAAACTGATCTTCGGTAAGACCGTCGGGAGCGATGATGCATCCGTTGGAATCGCTCATCGATACGACTTTGGCGCCAAGCTCGAGCAGTTTTTTTGCCGTATAGTTGGCCACATTGCCCGAACCGGAAACCGCCACACGCTTGCCCTTGATATCGATACCGCGCGTTGCAAGCATATTGAGAAGAAAATAGCAGTTGCCATAGCCCGTCGCCTCAGGGCGCATTAGCGAACCACCGAAAGAAATACCCTTACCCGTAAAAGAGCCGGTAAACTCACGCGCCATCTTCTTATAGTAGCCATACATATACCCGACCTCTCTGGCACCTACGCCTATATCGCCAGCCGGCACGTCGGTATCAGCACCGAGCTGACGCCATAATTCGGCGACAAAAGCCTGACAGAAACGCATGATTTCCATATTACTCTTGCCCTTGGGCGAGAAATCGCTGCCGCCCTTGGCGCCGCCCATGGCGAGGGTCGTAAGAGAATTTTTGAATGTCTGCTCGAAGGCAAGAAACTTAAGAATAGACAGATTTACCGACGAATGGAAACGGATACCACCCTTATAAGGGCCGATGGCGTTGCTGTGCTGCACGCGATAACCCATATTGCTGCGGACACGACCTTTGTCATCTACCCACGACACACGGAATGCAAAAATACGATCAGGGATACACAGGCGTTCTATCAGGCCAAGCCTGTCGTACTCGGGTCTTTCATTACAGATATCTTCGATAGAGGAAAGAACTTCTTCCACGGCCTGATGATATTCCGGCTCGTTGGGGAAACGCAGACGAAGGTCTGCAAGCACTTCTGATGTTTTCATCTGAAATATTACCTTATTTTGGAAATGATGTGCAAAATTACATATTTTGGCCATTCCAAGCAACTTTTTGCCAAATTTTTCTCGCATAAACTTTCAACTCGACTCAAGCAGACAGTGTCCGAAATGCCAGACTCAAAAATTTTTCATAAAAAAGTGCACGAAAAATTTTGCAGATTCAAAAATACTTCATACCTTTGCAACGCTTTTGACAAGAAAGGGCGCTTAGCTCAGCTGGTTCAGAGCGTCTGCCTTACAAGCAGAGGGTCG
>ERZ836877.834-NODE-834-length-50481-cov-19.528418_pt1 | contig 50481 bp, 35 predicted proteins | sample MGYA00519469_ERZ836877 | MGnify/ENA primary metagenome ERZ836877 (study PRJEB31850, sample SAMEA3708809) | human gut metagenome | biome: human gut; feature: human-associated habitat; material: faeces | place: China | collected 2014 ...
AGGTTATGAACGGGCGCGAAAAGAGGGTGCATCAGAATTTTGATACACCCTCCTTAATAGCCGAGCCTGTGATACAAGGCATTGTCTGAAGGATCGGACAATGCCTCTTTCATAGGTACTGCCTCGTTATGATCATTGATAAAGACCGGTGCCGGCGATCTGTAGGCAGAGGATCCAAGTGACAGGTCGCGTCTCAAGACCGGACTTTCCAATCCACCGATATCAAGCACGGTATGGAAGAACGAACTACTCGATGACACTTTTCTGCCCGCATTGGCCTTCAACGCCACTCCGGCTGATGGATGCATCGCGCTATAAGACTCCGAAAGCCACACAAGAAAAGGCACATGTTGCTGATAGAAACTCGTCTTGGGAGAAGCATGGAGAAAAAGATTACGGCTGTCGTCGAAAATGTTCTCGCCATGATCGCTCGTATACACCAGCGCGGAGATTCCGGGGCGTCCCTCCAGCCGTGAGATGATTCCCGAAAGAAGACTGTCTGTCAAAAGCACTGAGTTATCGTAGGCATTGACAAGCCTCTCCCGATATGATGGCGAAGATTCCAACGGACTGTCGGGGCCGAACACCCGCATGTTCCCGGGATAACGGTCGCTATACTTATAATGTGACCCATAACAATGAAGCACAATGAATTTCTTTCTTGCCTTGATGCTGAGTTCTCTGTCGAGATAACTGAGAAGCGAAAGGTCGGTGCGGGTGCCGTCATGAGCCCCGTCCACAAAAAGATGGGCATCGGCCTCCGACGCGAAATGATCGATATATGAGTGGGCCGGTTGCTGGGCCGAGATGAAAGCCGTATGGAATCCGGCCTCATGGAATGCCTCTATGAAGCTCTTCACCCTATATATTGAATCATTGAAAGTGTGAGAGTCGATGGCCGACATAAGAAGTGGCACGCTCTTGTGGGTGGTATTCGATTCGGAGAGAGTCTTTCCGAAAAAGAAAACGTCATCCCTGCCGGAGAGACGAGGATTTGTCGACCGGGTATAACCGGCAAGTTCCCAGTTCATGGCTCTCGACGATTCCCCTATCACAACTACGTATGTCTCGTCCAAATCATCCGGATTGACGGAACGGGAATCGAAAACATACCCACGCGAAGTCTCCGCATAATTATGCGACTGACGCCAGCGACCAACAGCCTTGTATAGATTCTCTATGGCATTGAGCGGAAAAACACTCTCCACAGGATTCCCCCGGCCTGCCGCGGTCATGGCGATACAGAGCGACAGTCCCGCTATCATCGACATCACACCCCATCGACGTAAACCATACCGTAGTCTGAATGACACACGATCCGACCTCCTGGCGGCTATGAATGCCGGCACCAGCGGACCGAGGTAAAGCACAGCTACCTCCGACAAGGCCGGGACAAGACCCGAAAGCAGTTCCTCCACTTCCATGGAGTTAGTGGTGACAACATTAAGAAACATATCCACGGCGATGACCCCCTCGCCGTATAGATTAAGCAGTACGAGCTGGAACGCTGAAAGGAAAGTGAACGGAAACATCCATGCCCATATCCGCAGCGGATGTCCTGACAAAGATGTCAGGAAAAAATAAATTCCCGTCGAGACGGACAATGCCGGGATAAATATAGCGGCGGGAAGACGATCTGACAATCCAAGCCATACCACAGGCACAAGCAGAGCGACAATAAACCAGACCAAGGAAAAACCGGCCATCGAGCCGAAAAACCTTCCTATTATATTGAATGTCTTGCCATCAGCACCAAGAGAGGCTCTTCCGTCAGAGTTCTCTTCCTTATTCAATCTATTTTTATCAGAATGCCTCATTGATATTGAATATAAAACCCATCTGCCCCTTGCCAAACCCGAGATCGATCCTCACATTGGAATTCTTCTTGAACTCCCATCTGTAGCCGATCCCGCCGTTGGGGAGCACTCGTTCCCATTTGAACGCGGTAAATTTAGGGAACACCGACCCCATCCCGGCCCATAAAACGATCCCGCTCCTATGCCACACATGCTGGCGTATCTCGACTGTGGCATCGGTCTCCATCCGGTCGGAATACTGCCCCTCATAATAGCCTCTCATGCTCTGCGAGCCTCCGAAAGTGGGAAGCATCGTCCATGGCACATCGCCTCCATACGTCAGGGCGCAATGCAGACGCAAAGCCAAAACCGATCCGCGCCACATAGGGGTATAAACCGAAGTGAATGCCCGCGTCATCATGAACGCTCCTCGCTTATTACCCAGAAATTTCGGGAAAAACTTCTGAGAAAGCGCCACATGCACTCCCTTTGACGGGGCCGTTGTGTTGTCGCGGGTATCGAGCGAGACTGCCAGTCCGGGACCGAAATTGGCAACCGCGAGTTCCTGTCCATCCCACCTCCATGGTTCCGTCACTTTTCTGGCTCCGGCCCAGTTTATGTCGACGGTGGGACCTATGAAGAAATCACCCCCTATCCTGTAGAGATACTCCAGATCAGCAGAAAACGACAGCCGGGTGTATTTCGTATAGTTGTCGTTATCGCGCGCCATCTCATATCCTATACCCCAGAATCTCCTTGGATTATGTGTGAAGAACACATCATAGTTCAGGCGGCTGCGATCGTTGTGGAACATCTGCATGCCTCTTACGCCAACCACTATGAAACCGTTGGTCGTGATATCGAAATAGAGCGACACCTCACTCTGCATGCGTCTGTTGCGCAGACTGTCTGTGACGGGCATCCCGTAGACTCCCGAAGCGACTATCCCCACACCTAGACCGCTGTCTGACGAATAGTGAGGGCCGCCTATAAAGGATATGTCAAACCGTCCGTCATCCCTCGGCACATTCGAGGTCCGGAAATAATCAATCACTGAGGAGAAGACATTGCCCTTAACGCTTTCTGTCGGAGATACCGTGTCATTGCGCTCATTTTCTGATGCAAGACACTGATGCGCGATCATCAGCATATGGAAGCATAACAATAGTCTAAACATAAACGGACAGTATATGGCACAGTCCTGAGTCAGCCATCATTGACCGATCGCCGATCAGACCTGCCGGAAAATCTCTGCAAAGTAAACAATAAAAAACGTGATTTGCCAACCCCATAAGACTTTCAGAACAATTTTCCAACCTTTCAGATTACTGCCGGCAATCGTGACACCGTCCAACATAAGAGATAGTGAAAGGTACTCCCATTATCCGCAAGACAGGCTTACTTACGCATCCATATCATTCATATCACTGATCTTCAATATAATACTTCTCACTCATGCTATGTATGATCCTTAGAAAAACAGACCTTACATCGGGTAACCGCCATATCCGCCATGAATTTGAGTAAAGGAACATTTAGACCAATTCATTTGTTTTTAATGCAAATCCAATCCTACACCGGGAAGCTGCAGGAGTGATAAAGGGGAAAATATCCTGCAGCCGCTATAAACTTATTTAATGCTAAAAATCATATGAGACTGTCGATATTAATATTGTCTCTTCTCCTTATCCTGCCTGCGACAGCAGCTCCAGAAATCCGTTGTCAGGATCTGACCCTGCGGACAGAAGCGGTTATTCCTGATACGGTAAGGATCGAGGGAATTCTTGAGGAAGGGCCGCAACTCGCCAGAATCAGCAATTCAATCTATGCATATCCTTATTCGTTTACCGGTCGCCATCCCGACTGGAAGCGTCTGTGGGTCAACACTGCAGTGCTTACAGGAGCTTTTGTAGGCACGTTGCTGGTGCTCGAATGTCTGCCGGAAGATGCCACGTCATGGAACCGTGCCGCCCTTCAGGAAGTCCCTCTTTTCAAACGCTGGCGCGAACATGTGGTGGAGGAGGGTCCTGAATGGGACCACGACAAATTCATATTCAACTATGTGCTCCATCCATATGCGGGAGCCGCCTATTACATGGCTGCCCGAAGCTGCGGGTTCAACGCATGGCAGTCGCTGCTATATTGCTCCATAATATCCAATGTTGGTTGGGAATATGGCATAGAGGCTTTCATGGAACGCCCTTCAGTACAGGACCTTCTCATAACTCCCCTTGTCGGGAGCGCGATCGGAGAATGCTTCTACAGGATAAAACGGCATATAGTATGCAATGACTATACGCTCTGGGGATCGAAAGTCTTCGGGAATGTGGTGGCTTTTCTCGTGGATCCGGTCAACGAGGTTATCGATCTTTTCCGGGGAAGCCCCACGCGTGGACTATATAAGAGCAAACGTCGCATGAAGATTGAAAGCTCACTGATGCCCGACCTTTACAGAGGCGGGATGAGGATGTCGGTGACACTCACTTTCTGACAATAGGCAATCATCCTATATTGACGCAGGCGGCCTCCCGGTCGCCTGCGTCGCTGTTTACCATGATTTTTCACCATCTTTGGAAATAGTATCTTTCAATGCGCCGACTTTCCAAGGTTGCCGGCGAAATATATTATCCTTCGGCCTGAAGCATGTGCTTGCGGCTTGAATAATCGTTGCTTATCATCTTGGCATAAGCCCTGAGATATTTCCTGAGTCCGGAAACCATCTCCTGCGTCTCCTGTAGCACGTTGAGATACACATAAAGCACAGTCATCGTCGAGGTATCCCCTTCCCGGAGATGGTCATAAAGACTGTGATACGTATCGGATATCATATCCTTGATCTCATCGCAATGGCGTCGGAGAAGGTTGACTCCGTCAATGGCTGAACTGTCTACCATCGAAATGGTATCATTGAAGAGAATCGTCACTTTCTCCTTTATCACAGCAAGCTCCTCGACATAACGCTTTGGCAGGGGATTGAAATTGTTCTCCACATGCTCTTTGCAGATCTCGTTGATACGACGGAGATTGTAGAGCATAGACATGCAGCTGTTGTTGCCGAGATAGAACCAGGTGCTTTTCTCTATAGCTGTGGCATGGTTGAGCTGGCGCAGACATAGGGTCTCCTTTCTGCGGGCATTCTTTAGGCCACGCTTCCAGTTCTCGATACTCTTGTCCATCTTTCCGAGCGCACCCACATTATCAGCCATGAAGGCCCGGGTGGTCTCACGGTAACATTCCTCGGCGAATGTCAGGAACTTCTCCTGCTGCCCGTTCAGATAAAGAAGAAACATCGGCCAGACCTGCTCGGTGTCTTTAGTCGACAGGATAGCCTGGAAAAGGGTGTCGCCCTCCTCCTCGGCCTTCTTTGCATTGAACCTCCGATTGCTTCTGATGATCAATATGACAGTCACGACAGCCAGCGCGAACATCACCCACAGGCCCCCGAGATGCATGAGCAGCACGATGATCGCCGCTCCGAAAAAGGCCACACCCGCTGTGATAAACCATCCGCCGATCACAGATATCACTCCTGTGATACGGAACACGGCGCTTTCCCGGCCCCAGGCCCTGTCGGCAAGCGATGTGCCCATAGCCACCATAAATGTGACAAAAGTCGTGGACAAAGGTAGTTTGAGCGAAGTGCCGACTGCGATGAGGGCGCCTGCGAGCACAAGATTGACCGAGCCTCTGACAAGATCGAAAGCCGCTCCCTGATCCATGATCGCCTCATCGGCGTCGAAACGGCGGTTGAACCATCTTCTGACCTTCACCGGAGTGACCTTCCTCACCCAAGCTACAATCGAAAGCGACCACCTCACGAGCCGGCGTGAGATACGGGAGGAACCAAACATCTCGTCGCCGGCATTGCGGCTGCCGAGCCCGATCTCGGTCTGCGCCACCTTACGCGCTTTTTTTGAAGTAGACAGTGAAACAACCATCATCACTCCGGCGCCTATGAGAAACCATATCGATGTGTCGGAAGGGCCGTTAAGCGAACCCATAAGGAACGATGACGGATCACCGTTGCCGTTGGCGATATAGTCCTGATATGCGGAGAGGCCGGTCAGCGGCACTCCTATGAAGTTGACGAGGTCATTGCCTGCAAAAGCCATGGCAAGGGCGAAAGTGCCCATCAGCACCACAACTTTCAGCACATTAACCTTCAGCATGTGGAGCACCTGCATGAGCACCGTGAAGCCGCCCAGGCAGCATGCTATGATGACGGCTGTGTGGGTATTGATCCAGGCTTTCACTTCCGGCGTCATGAACGTAAGGTCTTTAGCCCCCTTGATAAGGAGGAAATAGACTATGGCCGTGGCGCATATGCCTCCGAATATGCCGATCTTCCATTTAAGCCTGCTCTTATAATTGAAGGAGAAGATCGTGCGAGTAAGAAACTGCACCACCGTGCCGAAAACGAACGCTATGGCGACCGAAAGGAATATGCCGAGAATCACCGACAATGCCTTCTCAGTGTTAAGCATGTCGTTGAATCCGAGACCGGTCTCATCGGAAGCCATCTTCAGGAGCGACACCACAAATGTGGCTCCGAGAAGCTCAAACACCATCGAGACTGTCGTGGAAGTCGGCATTCCCAGAGAGTTAAACACGTCAAGCAGGATAATGTCGGTCACCATCACCGCCATGAATATGCACACGAGATCATAGAACGAGAACTGCTCGGGACGGAATATGCCATGGCGCGCTATGTCCATCATTCCGTTGCTCATCGCCGCTCCTATGAATACTCCTATCGAGGCAATGATGAGGACTTTCTTGAACGACGCCGCCTTCGATCCGATGGCCGAATTAAGGAAGTTGACCGCGTCATTGCTCACCCCGACCGTAAGGTCGAAGATGGCGAGCATGAAAAGAAAAACTACTACACAAAGAAATAATATCTCCATACATCGAATTTTACGGGTCAGTGCGGTCAGCTGGCCTATGGCGGCGCGTCTCTGGAGCACTGGCGCTGTTTATCCGATGCAAAATAAGAGTTTTTTTATTTCATAAATGTTTCAAATATATGAAGTGATTGTTAAGAGCGCGCTCTAAGAGAGCGTCTCATCCGCGGCTGCATTGTCAAGGATCATGCCGAGTGTGAAGGTGAAACGCAGTCCCCCCTCCGGTCTGTTGTCCACCGAGATCGAGCCTCCGTGCCACAATACCCCGTTCTTTACGATGGCCAGGCCGAGTCCCGTTCCCCCGAGATTTCTTGATCTTCCTTTGTCTATGCGGTAGAATCGTTCAAACAGATGTGGCAGATGCTCCTCAGGCACTCCTGTGCCGTTGTCCTGGAAGATCACACATAGTCTGTCGCCTGTCCTGCGGCCGCAAATCTCAACCTCGCTTGCTCCGGAATAAGCTATGGCGTTCGACATGAGATTTCTGAATATTGAGTAAATGAGTGTCTGGTTGCCCGACACAATGAAACCACTGTCCATGTGTGTCACGATTGCCATACCCTTTCCATGGGCCTCTTCGGTAAACTCCTCCTCCACCTCCGCGACGATCTCCCCGACATCCACAGGCTCCCTGGCGATGCTCTCCCCTCCGTCCTCGAGCCTTGTGACCATGGCCACGTCGTCGAGAAGCCGGCGCAGCCGGATGTTGGCAGAATAGCACCTCTGGAGGAAATCCCGGCGTTTGTCGGCCGGGATTTCTTCATGTTCGAGCAATGTCTCCAGACACACCTGCATGGAAGCCACGGGAGTCTTTAACTCATGATTGATGTTGTTGGTCAGCTGGCGCTTTATGCGGATCTTCTCACGCTCCTCGCGAAGAGCCGCCCGATGCTCCCTGTCGCGGTCGGCGAGGGCCTGCTGCAGCCGGGCGTATAGGCGCACGACATGACTGGATATGTCGCCGAGCTCATCATGCGGGAAAGGCTCGGTGTCGTATATCTTTTCCCCTTTCTCAGCCTTACGGGTGAACTGGCGAAGACGCTCTATGTTGACCCCTATCCTGTGGGTGGCAAAATAACCCACGACACACATCGCCGCCGTGATGCCCACCATCACCCAAAGGAATCCGTAGTCGGCGGAAAGAAGCTGCATGAGCGACACGGAATATGGCACAGCCGTCCTCACTATATACTCCCCGTCGCTCTTGGCAGAATAGAAATAAGTCAATCCGGTGCTCTCGCTATGGCGTCTGATGGAGAAGCCCTCACCGTTCCTCATGGCATCGGCGATCTCCTTCCGGCCCGAATGGTCACTGCCCGGCAGTGAATCATGCGAATTGTCGTAGATCAATTTTCCATGCCGGTCAATTACGCTGATACGCATATCCGGAAACTGCGACGGAATCACTATCTCCCCGACAGGAACTCCGTCGGAAAGCTTCTTGAATATCCTGTCGTTGACTATCTGGAGCTGGGCGTTAAGTTCAGACACCTTGAATGCCTTCTCCCTCATATATTGATAGGATGCGAAGCAGGCCACAAGTATGACGGAATACACTACAAGCCCTGTGAAAAGCTTGCGGTGGAAAGTAAGTCTATTCGATGAATCCATAGCCATAGCCCGGTCGTGTCACTATATGTTTGCTGTAATCTCCAAGTTTTGAACGCAGACGGGTGATGTTGACATCGACGACCCTGTCGAGCACCACCACTTCCTCTGGCCAAACCCTCTTCAGAAGCTCCGCTCGGGAAAAAATCCTGCCGCGGTTGCCGAGGAAGAGAGTGAGAATCTCGAATTCCTTGCGAGGCATCCTGACCTCCTTACCGTCGATCTGGCAGGTCTTCTCCTCCTGCGATACCCTCAGCGATGCGTATTCGAGCACGGAGGCATGCCGCCCCTGTCGTTCACCGCCTCCGGCACGCCGCAACACGCTTCTGACTCTGGCAAGCACATTCCTGATTGAATATGGCTTGGTGATGTAGTCGTCCGCACCCATGTCAAGACCCGCCACCATATCCTCCTCAGAGTCTTTAGCCGTGCAGAAGATAACAGGTATATTCATGGTAGACTCGCGCTTTTTGAGGATCGCAGCCAGTTGCGTCCCGCTGATCTCGCCCATCATCACGTCGAGAAGTATGAGCGAATATACTGAGAGGTCGAGCGTAAGTGCGTCTTCAGCACTCAATGCCACGTCTACCTCATATCCTTCCGCCTCCAGATTGAAGCGGAGCGCCTCACAGAGAGTCTCCTCATCGTCAACCACAAGTATTTTTATCTTGTCGACCATATCCCTTTTTGTGTTATGCCAATTGATGCCACTCCGGCCAAGATATAACGGCAACTTTTGCTATGGTGTTGCATACACCGGAAAAGAAAATGACCGGCAGCCTGCTGACAGACCCCGGTCAGATTGTTTTTCAACGATATTCTACTTCTCCACTTTTTTCACTTTCTTCATCTTTTTACTCTTCTTGGCATCCTGCGCGGGCTTAAACATTCCCTCGCGCGAGAGAAGATTGTCGAGATTAGCTATTCCGAGTGCGGCAAGAGCCGTCGCCACAGAGGTATATTCCTGATATTCGGGAATCTCCTTATTGTAAACATCCCTTTCCGTATGCCATATCTCGCCATAATCGAAATCATAACCTTTGAAATCTCTTGTCATGAAGGAATAGGTCGGCACACCCTCCACGGCGAAGACAGTCTCGTCAGATCCCCCGGTCTTCGTAGGCTTCACCCTTGGCTGAGCCTCGATGATCTCAAACGGATACTCATCGTTGATCCGGGGTATAGCAGCCGTGGCTTTCCTGATATCGTCGATCATGGCTTTCGGCACTCTCATGCCGACAGGAGGCGTAGGTCCGCCGTCGCGGTTGAAAAGCATTGATATCTTGTCCATCTGGTCTTTATGGGCATTGACATATGCCTTGGCTCCAAGAAGTCCGAACTCTTCGGCTGCGAAGGCTATGAACCGTATCGTGCGCCGCGGTCTGGCGCCCGACAGGGCAAGCAGACGCGCACTCTCCATGAGCGGCCCTATGCCCACTCCGCAGTCCACGCCTCCGGTCGCCACATCGTAGGCGTCAAGGTGTCCGCTTATGATCACATATTCATCAGGAAACTCCGTGCCGGGAATCTCGGCTATCACTGAATGATATTTCACGGGCCCGAGCTTGAAATGGTTGCGTATATCGAATTCCAGCTGTATGTCGTGACGCTCAGCCACGAGCTCCGCTATCTTGTCGAACTGGTGCTCGTCAAGCAGGATTTCCGGCTGTGTGGGGAGGCTGTCGAAAGTCATGTCGGGATTATGCACTATCCCCCTGTCGTACAGACCGCGCAGTGGCACCTTGGCCTTCCTCACGAACCCGAGCGCTCCGGCCTCTATCATCTCCTTATAGAAGAGGGCCGGCTCCTCGCGATAGGGTTTCATCTTATGGTCGGTTCCTTTCGTCCAGTTCTCGTTCATCAGGGAGTCGTTGATTGCCGCGATACGTATGTTCTCGTTTTTCACGGCCTCCCTTATGGAATCACCTTTTGCTGTCTTGTCGATAGGCCAGCCGTTGACGCTTCTTTCCGGGATAAGCACCCAGGCTCCTTTGAGGCGATGCTTCATGCGATTGAACTGTCCCTGGGTGCGCGGCTCCATCACTACATGCCCGCGTTGCACTCCACGCGTACCCGACGTATAGGAGGGAGTGACGAAATGGAGCGCCATCGGTCCGTCGCCACCTATGAGGCGTCCTGACCAGGGACCGCGGTTGAACCCTACAGGAACACTTCCGGCCTCCTCTGTCCAGGCCTTGATGCCCCATTTCCCAAATTCATGAAGCATCCATTCGGCAGCGTTCTCATAAGCGTCAGAACCTACGGGACGCCCTCCGAATCTGTTGGTGAGCACATCGAGATGATGCATCACACGGTTGTCATTTTTACCCATCTCAAGGATTTTATCCACAACCTGAGCATCGCGGAGAGAGTCTGACTGACCCAAGGCAGCCACGCAGCCCACCCAAAGGCAGACAAGGAATGTAAAGATCCGATTCATACTGTGTGTGTTAAATGGTAAGTTTTGAAGATTTGCAAATTTAACAATTATTTTCAAATAATCACTGACATTTCAGCAAAATTGGATGATTAATCTTACAAAAACTTTCTTTCACCATGAAAAATACAAAAAAATCGGATGATGTAACATATGAAATGGTATTTGCTACACAGAAATGCCTTCCGAAGGAATAAAATCACGAACTTTGCGTGTCTCCTCTTTCACCACCTTTCCATTCCCCTTAAGCAGTAAGATCGTTTATGAGGCTGCAAAAGGAATCGGGAAGGGAACAGAAACTCAAACCCTGAATTCTAAACTTAACCTGACAGAATCAAATGAATCTAAAACCCCTGCTTCTTTCTCTGGCGGCTGCAGCCTCCATCCACGCGGTCGCCCTCGACAACCCGGGGATCACATTCCCGACCCTCGACCAGGCGAGATTCACGCTTATCGCACAAGGCACCCCGGCTTCGATACTCATAGCCGACGACGAGGACACGGCCGTAAAGATCGCCGCGGCAAACCTTGCCAGGGATTTCGGACGTGTGTGCGGCAAAGACGCCGCCGTCTCCTCGACCGCCACCTCCATGTCACGCCCAGTGATCGCCACTACCGTAGGGACACGCACAGCGGAAGCAATCCTTAAGAGAGGGCTTGTCGACAGAAAAGAGATAAAAGGGAAACGGGAGAAATATATCATCACTACAGTCAAGAACCCGGTGCAAGGTGTCGACGAGGCTCTCCTGATCATTGGAAGCGACAGGAGAGGCACGGTTTATGGAATCTATGAACTCTCCGAACAGATCGGAGTCTCACCCTGGTATGACTGGGCTGACGTCCCCGTCGGGAAGCACTCCGACCTCTCGATTGAGAAGGGAGTTTACACGGCCGGAGAACCTGCCGTGAGATACCGGGGTATATTCCTCAACGACGAGGCTCCCTGTCTCACTTCATGGGTGAAGAATACCTATGGCACAGATTATGGCGACCATAATTTCTATGCCCGCGTCAATGAGCTTATCCTTCGTCTGCGTGGCAATTTCCTATGGCCGGCCATGTGGGGCTGGGCTTTCTACGCGGATGATCCCGACAACAGCCGTACGGCCGACGAGATGGGCATCATCATGGGCACATCACACCATGAGCCTATGGCCCGCAACCATCAGGAATGGGCCCGCCATAGAAATGAATACGGCAAATGGAACTATGCCGCCAACAAAAAGACCATCGACGGTTTCTTCCGTAAAGGGATAGAGCGCATGAAAGACACCGAAGACATCGTGACGATCGGCATGCGCGGTGACGGCGACGAGGCTATGAGCGAGGAGACAGACGTCAAGTTGCTACGCGACATCATAGACAACCAGCGGAAGATCATCCGCGAGGTGACAGGGAAGAAACCCGAGAAGACACCTCAGGTCTGGGCCCTTTATAAGGAGGTGCTCGATTATTACGACAAGGGACTCCGGGCTCCCGACGATGTGACATATCTCCTTTGCGACGACAACTGGGGCAACGTCAGGAGGCTTCCCGACGCTGAAGAGCGGAAACATCCCGGGGGATGGGGAATGTACTACCATGTGGACTATGTGGGTGCTCCCCGCAACAGCAAATGGATAAACGTGACCCCTGTACAGAACATGTGGGAACAGCTCAACCTGACCTACGATTATGGTGTCGATCGTCTATGGGTGCTCAATGTCGGCGATCTTAAGCCCATGGAATACCCCATCACCCTTTTCCTCGACATGGCCTGGAACCCGAAACGATATGACGCGGCCGGCATTCTCCGTCATACTGAGGATTTCTGCCGCCAGCAGTTCGGGGAGACACAGGCCGCGGAGGCTGCCCGGATCATCAACCTCTATAGCAAATACAACGGCAGGGTGACCGCCGAGATGCTCGATGCCGACACCTACGACCTACCCTCGGGAGAATGGAAACGTGTTGCCGACGACTACGCGCGCCTTGAAGCGGAAGCCCTGCGACAGTTCCTCACTCTCAGACCCGAACAGCGCGACGCCTATCGCCAGCTCATCCTTTTCCCCGTGCAGGCAATGGCCAATCTCTATGAGATGTACTACTCCCAGGCCATGAACCGCCATCTTTTCGACAATGGCGACCCCGACGCCGACCTCTGGGCAGATGCCGTGGAGAGATGCTTCAGGCGAGACCGGGAACTGGAGCGCCAATATAATAAGGAGATGTCGGCCGGTAAATGGGATGGCATGATGACTCAGAAACATATCGGCTACAAGGAATGGCATGACGGATTCAAGGAAGACACGATGCCGGAGGTGCGCCGAATAGGCGTGTCAGCTCCCGGAGGTTTCACGTTCTCTCCGTCGGCTTCGGGTGTGGTGATGGAAGCCGAGCATTATCACGACGCCACTACTGGTATCTCCACGTCGTGGACGGTGTATCCCCACATGGGACGCACCCGGAGCGGAGTGGCACTGACCCCCTACACCGAGCGTCCGGCCGGAGAGAGGATTTCCTACCGCTTCGAATATCCGCAGATGCCCGACAGCGTCGACGTCCGCGTGGTGGTGAAATCAACACTCGCCTTCGCGAATCCGGAAGGACATTCCTTCTCCGTAGGATTCGAGGGGGAAGAACCGGTGACTGTCAACTTCAACTCAGACCTCAACGAGAAACCGGAAAACATCTACTCGGTGTTCTATCCCACGGTGGCCCGCAGGGTGGTTTCGAAAAACGTCCGGCTCAGGAAGCCTGCCTCCGCCTCGGGCGATGTCCACACCCTTTCATTACGGCCTCTGGATCCGGGCATAGTGTTTGAGAAGATCATTGTCGGCCCGGCCGCGCTCTCAGATGAATATCTCTTCGGCACGGAGTCGGAATGCAGGAAAGTGCGCTGACATGCATGCTCCGGCGCTACAAAGACACCACGGAAAGCGTTCATGAGACATTTCAAGATGCATTATGCGACATATCAGTCGCCATCATCACATCCGTTCCATTAAATTTGCAGAAATAAAAAAACACCTTATACTGAAAAACTGATTTATTATCGTGGAAACTGATATATCATTAACAGGCACGCCCCAGGCCAAGGAGTCTGACGGCTTCTGCAGGCTCTCGTGGCTGCAGCGTATCGGATTCGGATCGGGCGACCTCGCCCAGAACCTGATCTACCAGACGATCAGCATGTATCTCCTCTTCTTCTACACCAATGTGTATGGTCTCGCACCCGAGGTGGCGGCCATCATGTTCCTGATCGTCCGCATCGTCGATGTCATCTGGGATCCCCTCGTGGGCACCTTCGTCGACAAGCACAATCCCCGCTGGGGAAAATACAGGGCCTATCTCCTTCTCGGCGGAGTGCCGCTGACCGGCTTCGCCATCCTCTGCTTCTGGAACGGCTTCTCCGGATCTCTCCTATATGCCTACATCACATATGTGGGTCTATCCATGTGCTATACGCTCGTCAACGTGCCTTACGGCGCCCTCAACGCGTCGCTCACTCGTGACACTGACGAGATAACGGTGCTCACCTCTGTCAGGATGTTCATGGCCAACATCGGCGGTCTGGCAGTCGGGATGGGCATACCCATCGTGCTCAAGTTTTTCGATCCCTCCGAGTCGACCGACATGTCGACAAAGGATAGCGCATGGTTCTCGACCATGGCCCTCTACGGGCTGATAGGCCTCGCGCTCCTCTATTTCTGCTTCTCGCAGTGCAAGGAAAGGGTCGTGATGGACAAGAGCCAGACGGAAAACGTGAAAGTCTCGGATCTTTGGATGGAGTTCGTGCGCAATCGGCCGCTCCGTATCCTCGCCTTCTTCTTCATCACGGCATTCGCGATGATGGCCATAGGCAACTCCGCCGGAGCATACTATATCAACTACAATCTCCACGGATCGGCCTCCGAGCTCTCCATCTTCATGGGTCTCGGATCCATACCGGCCTTCATCTTCATGCCGATGGTGCCGGCCATCAAGAGGATGGTGGGAAAGAAAGGGATGTTCTATATCTTCCTTATCATAGCCATAATCGGCATGGCCATGCTCTACGTGGTATCCATGTCGGAGACCCTAAAGAGCCAGATGTGGATAGTCTATGTGGCGCAGTTCGTGAAATCCACTGGCGTGATCGTGGCCACAGGCTATATGTGGGCACTCGTGCCTGAGGTGATCAGCTATGGCGAATACACCCACGGCAAACGTATCGCCGGCATCGTCAACGCGCTCACAGGCATCTTCTATAAGGCCGGCATGGCCCTCGGAGGCGTGGTGCCGGGGCTGGTGCTCTACTGGGTGGGCTTCAACGGCGCTGACGCCACCACGCAGACACCCCTTGCGGAGCAGGGCATACTCTGGCTCGTGGCCGTGATCCCGGCAATCCTGCTGGCTGTGGCCATGCTTATCATATCCCGCTATGAACTCACCGATGAGAAGATCGACCGGATTAACCGCGAGATTGAGAAAAGAACAAAAACAACTACAAAATAACACAAAACAACAATGAAGACAAGATATCTTGTTCCCGGCGACTATATGGCCGACCCTTCCGTCCACGTTTTCAACGGACGGCTCTACATATATCCTTCACACGATCGTCAGAGCATCTATGAGGAGAACGACAACGGCGATCATTTCGACATGAAAGACTATCATGTCTTCTCAACCGACGACGTGATGGACGGAGAGGTAGTCGACCACGGGAAAGTGCTCGACGTCGACGACATACCCTGGCATGGCCGTCAGCTCTGGGACTGCGACGTGGCCGAGAAAGATGGAAAATACTACATGTATTTCCCGCTGAAAGACCAGAATGACATCTTCCGTATCGGTGTGGCCGTGGCCGACCGTCCGGAGGGTCCCTTCATCCCCCTTCCCGATCCGATGCACGGAAGCTACTCCATCGATCCGGCCATACTCAAGGACGGTGATGACTACTATATGTATTTCGGAGGCCTATGGGGCGGACAGCTTCAGCGCTACCGCGACAACAAGGCGATAGAGGATCCTCATCTGGAGCCCGACAGCGCCGACGCCCTCCCCTCGAGAGTTGTGCGCCTCTCCGGCGATATGCTCCAGTTTGCCGAGGAACCGCGCCCGGTCATAATCCTCGATCCGGCCACCGGTGAGCCTCTCAAGGCAGGCGACAACGAACGCCGGTTTTTCGAAGCCTCCTGGATGCACAAGTATAACGGGAAATATTATTTCTCATATTCCACCGGCGACACGCATCGCCTCTGCTATGCCATCGGCGACAACCCTTACGGTCCATTCACCTATGCGGGATGCCTCCTTACCCCCGTTGTGGGCTGGACTACCCATCTTGCCATAGCCGAATACAAAGGAAAGTGGTATCTTTTCTACCATGACTGCAAGCCTTCCGACGGCACTACATGGCTCCGCAGCCTGAAAGTGAGAGAGCTTACCTACAATCCCGACGGGACAATCGTCATGATGGACGGCATGGACTGACCCCTAACCCAACAACGAATCAATGAAAGCAATAAACCGCATTATCGCGTCGCTGGCTCTTCCGGCGGCTCTCCTTTCACCGGCAGGCGCCGAAGCTAAAGTCACGCTTCCAGGCATGATCACCGACAAGATGGTGATTCAGCGCGATGCCCCGGTGAAAATCTGGGGATGGTGTGAGCCGGGAGAGAAGGTATCCGTTCGATTCCGCGATGTCATCTATACGGCGCAGGGCGACGGCAAGGGGGAATGGCAGGTAGCTTTGCAACCCCAGACACCTGGAGGTCCGTTTCTCATGGAGATCAACGACATTACACTCCGCGATGTGCTCGTGGGGGATCTCTGGCTCATGTCCGGGCAGTCTAACCAGGAACTCGACATCAAAAGGGTGACGGGGCTTTTCCCGGAGGTGAACGTAAGCGACAATAATAAGATACGCCATTTCAAGGTGCCGAAAGCCACATCCCCCTACCCTCAGAAAGATATACCCCAGGGTGGTGTCTGGCGTTCAGGCGTGGCATCGGAAGTGATGGACTGGACGGCGCTCGCCTATTTCCTGGCCAAGGAAGCCTATGAGCAGACAGGTGTGCCCCAGGGAATGCTTGTCTCCTGTCTCGGCGGAAGCTCTATCGAGACTTGGATCGAGCCGGAACTTCTCTCGCGCCTCCAACCCGAACAGGTTGCTCTCAAAGACCTCCTGGAAGCTGCCGCCGACAAGGGTGAAGGGACATACACCCTCACGGACTTCGACGACTCCGCCTGGAAATCCACTACCATACCATCTATGTGGACGGATGCCGGAATAGACCATAAAGGCACAGTCTGGTATAGGAAGACATTCCAGATTCCGGACTCCCTTGCCGGGCGACAGGCCTCCCTCGACCTCGGCACCCTCGTGGACAGCGACAGGGCATACGTCAACGGCATTTTTGTCGGGATGACACCTTATCAGTATCCTCCACGCCATTACAGCATACCTGCTGGGGTGCTCCGCGAGGGGGTGAACGTGCTTAGCGTAAAGCTCGATTCCCCATGGCCCGGGGGCGGATTCATACCTGACAAAGACTATCGTATTTCATGCGACGGCACAGTGATCGACCTCAAAGGAGAATGGAAATACACCCTCGGACGCGAAGCCGGAGCACTCCAGAAACTCAACGCCGCATATTCCAACCAGATGGAGGCGCGCAGTGGCCTATACAATACGATGCTCCTACCGCTGGCCAATTGCAACTTCAAAGGGGTGGTATGGTATCAGGGCGAGAGTAATGCCGGGCGCTGGAATGAATATGAGAAGCTACTTTCTGCCATGATCGGAAACTGGCGTGAAACTCTCGGTGACAGTAATCTGCCATTCATAGTGGTGCAACTCCCCAACTTCATGAAGGCACAGACTGATCCCACCGACGGAGGGTGGGCTCGGCTACGCGAGGCTCAGATGAAAGCGGCTCAGAAGACACCCCATACCTACTACACCGTCAACTACGACCTTGGTGAATGGAACGATATCCATCCGCTCAACAAGAAAGACGTGGCAAAGCGCGTATGGAAATCGGCTGCTGAGAATATCTATGGGAAGAAAACTGAGGGACATGCACCGCAGTATGAGTCTATGCAGATAAAGGATGGCAAGGCTATCATCACCCTCAGCCACACAGGCAAAGGGCTTAAGGCTCGCGACGGGCGCCTCCGCCACTTTGCCATAGCCGGAGCCGACAGGAAATTCGTATGGGCTGATGCTGTGGCAAAAGGCAACAAGGTCATTGTTAGTTCCGACCTCGTGAAGGAGCCTGTGGCCGTACGCTATGCATGGGCCGACAATCCGGAGGGAGCCAATCTCGTAAGTTCGGAAGGGATGCCGGCGGCGCCGTTCCGCACCGACGACTGGTGAGATCCGGAATCCTTTACAACCGACATAATGTAAGCGTATATAATCAGTCAGCCGGACAGAACCCCGGAATTAATTCCCGGTTCTGTCCGGCTGCCCACGTATGTAGGTTAGGACTTCCTGTTATTCCTCTTTCAGGATCGCCTCTATCGCTACGAGCTCCTCAGGGGAGAATACGATATTGTCGGTGGCCTTTAGATTGTCTTCAAGCTGCTTGACAGAACTTGCGCCAATGATCACCGAAGTGACCCCCTGCTTTGCAAGGAGCCATGCCAGCGACATCTCCGCGAGGGTCTGTCCGCGCTGCGCGGCGATATCATTCAGTTTTTTTATCTTTGCGATCAGTTCGGGGGTGATATCCTCGCGGTGGAGAAAGACGCCGCTCTTCGCCACACGTGAATCTTCGGGGATTCCATTGAGATAGCGGTTGGTGAGCAATCCTTGTGCTAACGGTGAGAATGCTATGAATCCCAGACCCTCTTTCTCCAGCATTTCGAAATAACCTGTCTCCGGCTTACGTGAGAGCATGCTGTAGCGATCCTGATAGATAAGGCACTTCACGTGCTGTTCCCTCATCATGGCGCATGCCTCCTCAGCCTTGTCGATCGGATATTTCGAGAGGCCTACATAGAGAGCCTTCCCCTGCTTCACGATGTCAATGAGGGTCTGCACGGTCTCCTCGAGCGGAGTTTCGGGACAGTAACGGTGGCTGTAGAAGATATCGAAATATTCAAGTCCGGTGCGTTTGAGGCTCTGATGAAGACTTGCCATCATATATTTGCGCGAGCCTCCGTCGCCATAGGGGCCATCCCACATGAGATGACCGGCTTTCGACGACACAATTATCTCGTCGCGGTGTGCCCCGAGTCCCTCCTTGAGCAGTTTGCCGAAATTCTCCTCGGCGCTTCCCGGAGGCGGCCCATAATTGTTGGCAAGATCGAAATGGGTTATACCGCGTTCAAAAGCCTTGAACGCTATCTCTTTCATGGTGGCGAATTTATCGGTATAACCGAAATTGTGCCACATTCCCAGGGAAATCAACGGCAACTGTAGGCCGCTCTTCCCGCAAAATCTGTATTCCATCGTATATGGCTTATATGGCGGTTGGTTTTAAATCGCAGAAAATGGCCGTAGAAAAGACCACGCCTTTTCTTCTTCCGCAAAATTAATAAAAAATATGGAAAAACGGAGCAAAGCGCAATTATCTCAGCCCGTGTAGGCTTGGCTCCGCAGATGGGATAGGTATAAAAAATAATTGATTGTCTCCCGACAACCAATCTTCAGTTAACCTTAAAATCTAATACCATGAAAAACTCACTGCAAAATTAATTCTTTTTTCTTAAACACTGCTGCAAAACATAAAAAAATATCTAAAATTTAACATTTATTTATATATCACAGCAATACACATTATAGATTTTATATTCGTTAACAAAACTACCACTCAGTATCACAGCCAATTTCCTTTCTCAATAGATTACGACGCACTTTTATGCACTTTGTATTTTTGATGGGAAAGGATAGGAAATGACTGACCGGAAAAATATGATTTCGGATGGATAGAGTTGGGATAGGTATAAAAAAATAATTGATTGTCTCCCGACAACCAATCTTCAGTTAACCTTAAAATCTAATACCATGAAAAACTCACTGCAAAATTAATTCTTTTTTCTCAAACACTGCTACAAAACATAAAAAAACTTCATGTATTTAACATTTATTTAACAAAAAAACTTGTTTATCCACGATATGTTTACAGTCATTAACACAGCATCGCAGAAAACATGAGCTCTTCAGCCAATTATAAGACCATATTGCTTCGCAGATTGTTTTAAAAATATGAAATCAAAAGCTATAGAATATTTCAATGCCAGAATAGACCGGCTAAAACCGCACTACGATCCGGCAAAACTTTTCGCGAAACTTGAAAAGACCGCAAGAAAGATCGGAGCGAAGAGTGCATATGCCATCCTTGTGCTCTATTACTCCCTTCTCGGAGGCAACGTCCCGCTAAAGGACAGGGCCATGATAATCGCGGCGCTCGGCTACTTCATACTCCCCGCTGATCTCCTCCCGGATATTATGGGGCTGATAGGATTCACCGACGATTTCGCGGTGATATGGTACGTCTACCGCCGCATCCGGGGCAGTGTCACGGATGACATCAAGGAGAAAGCGCGCAGACGCGTAGCCACCTGGTTCCCGGAGGAATGATTATTAAAACCGCGAAAACGCTATAACTTTCCTTAAATCACCGCTCCCGAAACTTTCTGACCGTTTATTTTGGGGATTAAGTGATTATTCTTAAATTTGTGGCTGGATCGCTAAAATACGGATTTTTTCGAGATCAACTTTTTAAAACCACATATATGAATCGAATTCTTAAACTCATGATGATGTCGACATTCACAGGCGCACTCATGGCTTCCTGCTCATCGCAGAAGATCCAATATCCCGCCGCGCCGACCGACGACAGCGTGGTCGATGAATACTTCGGCACGAAAGTGGCCGACAAATACCGGCCACTGGAGAATGACACCGCCCCCGCCACCCTGGAATGGGTGAAGGCAGAGAACGCCCTCACGGAGGAATATCTCTCCAAAATACCGTATCGCGACAAGATACGCGAACGTCTCACCCAACTCAACAACTTCAAGAAGACAGGTCTGCCGTCGAAACATAAGGACGGCAAATATTATTTCTACGAGAACGACGGCCTACAGAACCAGAGCGTGCTCTACCGCACGGATTCTCTCGGAGGCACACCTGAAGTGTTCCTCGATCCCAATACCCTCTCCGACGACGGCACCGTGGCCCTCCAGGGTCTCAGCTTCTCCAACAACGGCAAATACGCGGCCTACATCATCTCGCGCAACGGCTCTGACTGGAACGAGATATACGTGATGGACGCCAAGACCAAGGAACTTCTCCCCGACCATATCGAATGGGCCAAGTTTACCGACGCCTCCTGGGACGGAGATGGATTCTACTACAGCGCTTACCCGCGTCCCGAGAAAGGGAAAGAATATTCCAACGCCAACGAGAACCATCAGATCTATTATCACAAGATGGGCACTCCCCAGAGCGAGGATAAACTCGTGTATGAAGACAAAGACCATCCGCTGCATTTCCACTCGGCTTATGTGCCGGAATCGGAAGACATGCTCTTCGTGATAGGTGCCGGCGAGGGACTGGGCAACTCCATAATCGTGAAGGATCTGAAAGGCGGTAAGGGATGGACTGTGATGGAACCCTCACAGGATTATGAGATGAACATCATGGATGTGGCCGACGGCAAGATTTATATACTCACCAACTGGAACGCTCCCAAGAACAGACTCATGGTGGCAGACGTGAAGGCACCGCAGCGTGAAAACTGGAAAGAACTTATCCCGGAGGGGAAAGGGGTGATGACAGGTGCACAGCTCGCAGGCGACAAACTTATCGTAAGCTTCGAGCAGGATGCCTCCGACCATGCCTATGTCTACGACCGCGACGGAAAGATGATCCGCGAGATGGAATTCCCCACATTCGGCTCCGTAGGCATTTCCTCCGACAAGGATCACAACGAGGTGTATTACGCGCTGACATCGTTCACCTACCCTTCCACGCGTTTCTCCTATGATCTGGCTACCGGCGAGAGCAAGGAGATCGGTTCTCCGGAGATCAACGGCGTCAACATGGATGACTACGTGACGGAGCAGGTGTTCTATCCTTCGGCCGATGGCACGAAGATACCGATGTTCATCACTTATAAGAAAGGTCTCGAGAAGAATGGCAAGAACCCCGTCTATCTCTACGGCTACGGCGGCTTCAACGTGTCGCTGCCTCCGGGCTTCTCTGCAAACAGGATGCTGTGGCTTGAGAATGGTGGCATCTACGCGCAGGCTAACCTACGCGGAGGTTCGGAATATGGCGAGCCCTGGCATCTCGCGGGCACGAAGATGAACAAGATGAACGTCTTCAACGACTTCATAGGTGCCGCGGAATATCTTGTCAACGAGGGATGGACTTCTCCCGAGCATCTCGCCATCGTGGGAGGCAGCAACGGCGGTCTTCTCGTGGGCGCCACTGTCAACCTCCGTCCAGATCTCTTCAAAGTGGCCATTCCCGAGGTGGGTGTGATGGATATGATGCGCTATCATCTCTTCACCATCGGCTGGAACTGGGCTTCCGACTATGGCACGAGCGCCGACTCCAAGGAGATGGCCGATTATCTCCTCTCCTACTCTCCGCTCCACAATATCAAGAACGACGGGACTCCTTATCCGGCGATACTCGTCACCACCGCAGACCATGACGACCGTGTGGTGCCGGCCCACTCCTTCAAATATGCCGCTACGCTGCAGGCTTCCGACACGGGCGACGCGCCGAAGCTCATCCGTATCGACAGCAAAGCCGGCCACGGCGGAGGCAAGCCGATGAAGAAAGTGATCGACGAATATACCGACGTCTACTCCTTTATCTTCAACAACCTCGGCATGCAACCGAAATAAGACCCGGTTCCACTGCTTCATAATGCACAATTCATGATGCATAATGAGTGTCTACTCATTTATCAAGCATCATGAATTGTGCATTCTTATTGTCGCGGAGAATCATCAGGAGCTTTAGCGGGAAAAAGTATGATTGAAAAGGAAATGACATGCAATAAAGCGAAGCAATTGATTGTTTATAAAGTAAGAGCGGCAGGATCCGCCGTAATGAGTGATTATGGAGCCAGATATTATAAATAAAATTGCCAATTATTTCCGAAATCAGCCCATATTGAGGGCATGGATTTTCGGCTCATATTCACGTGGAGAACAACGACCTGATAGCGACATCGACATAATGGTCAAATTTCTCCCCTCCTAAAATGTAAGCATTTTGAAGCATGCCTCGATGATGGTGGATCTGGAGGATATACTTCACCGTCGGGTTGATCTGGTCACAGAGAATGGTCTGACGAGCTTTGCCAGACCTTCCGCTGACCGCGATAAAATCCTGATCTATGAGAGAGCCGATTAAAGATATCTCCAGATTACAGCATATTGCAGAATCAATCGACAGAGTCTTCCGGTTTATGAATAACAAAAACTATCAGGTTCTCTGTGATGATGAGATTCTCTATTATGCTGTGGTTTAAAATATTGAAATGGCCGGCGAAGCTGCATATATGCTTTCCAAAGATTTCATCATCACGCATCCTTCCACACCATGGAGTGGAATAACAGCCATGCGCCCTGTCTTAGTACGTGGTTACCATCAGATAGAGAAATGCGAAATATGGAACGTGATAAAAGATGACCTCCCATCGCTTTATACGCAAGTAAAAGGTTATATCTCGGAAATTGACACTCAAAATAATAATAATAACGAAGTTTAAGAAGTTGCTGAAAAAGCAACATTAAATCGGGGGGATCTCTTTTTTCTCCCGGGACAACTTTTTCAAGGGATAAGCCCGATATTGCATGAATGATTTTCTGAGGAGAAAGGAAACTTTTTTAGCGGCATATTTGCATAATCAACTGTAATTCGCTATATTTGCACTATAAAAGCATCGCCTATGTCAAAATTCATCAACCCGATGACGGATTTCGGCTTCAAGTATATCTTCGGCCGTGAGGAGTCGAAGCCGTTCCTTATCGATTTCCTGAACAATATCCTTAAGGATGAACCGGGATTCGATACCATTATCTCGCTCGAATACCTGGACAAGGAGAAGAGCAGGGCTCGCAAGGGTGAGCGGGGTGTGATCTACGACATACACTGCACCTCTTCCAACGGCAGTAAATTCACGGTGGAGATGCAGAACAACGAGCAGGCATATTACATAGACCGCATGATCTACTATGCCTCGAAAGCGATCGTGGATCAGGGAAGAACAGGCCATGACTGGATGTATGAGTATGATCCGGTCTACGTCATATCTTTCATGAACTTCGTGTCTGATAATTTCGGCGACGCATTCCGGACAGATGCTGCGTTGTGTTACCTGCTTACCCATCGACCCATATCTGACAAACAGCGTTATATATTCATACAGTTGCCTCTGTTCGACAAACACAGTCCGGAGGAATGTACCGACGACATAGACCGATGGTATTACGTCTTCATAAATATGAGTACTATGGAAACAATGCCTTTCAGACAGCAGAAAATACTTTTCGACAAACTGTCGAACGTCGCGTCATACGCCAATCTGAGCCGCGAAGACCGCATGGCTTACGATGCCGATCTAAAGGCTTACCGGGACATGGTAGGCCAGCTGGCTTTTGCCGAGGCCAAGGGTTATGCCTTGGGCAAGGCCCAGGGTGAGGCAAAAGTATGGGCAGAGATCGTGACATCAATGCGAAGCACTGGGATGAACGACGAGACTATTGCGAAAATAACTGGCCAAACTATGGACAGAATACGCTCTCTCGGTTCCCACGAGTCCTGACAGCACAGACAGCGCATCTCGCGACGCATTGAGACCAGACAATATAATACAGTAAAACCTACAGCGAATAACTAAGCGAGGCCTTGATGAAGAAAGCCGGATTCTCGCTGAAGTCGAGATAGCGGTGAGATTTTGTGGCGCTCGTCACGCGCCCCGACATCTTTATGGCCACACCTGCCTGAATGTCGCCATAGAAATTCCTCATTATACGCCGCTCATACTTCAGATAAGGGCGGAAAAGAGTCATGGTGAAACGGCATTTCTCAGGCCACCCCTCCACCCCGGGCTTGAAATAGAAGCTCCTAGCATCGAGATCAGCACCGAATACAAATTTTCCGTTCTCCCATGGTTTCAGCTCCAGACCGAAAAGTCCACCATAAAGGTTGAACGCCAATTTCTCGCTGAACTTATGCCTGAGCACGAACACCGGGAAGACAGGTATCTTCGAGGCTGTATTGATCATGAACAGGGGCCCGGCACCGATCTGCGTGTCGTCAGTGAGCTTGAACATATATATTCCGGCAAGGAGTCCCGAAATGCGACCGAAGCAATGACTCGACCATTCGGCATTGCCAACGGTGAAGACTGCCAAAGGATGGCCGAACAGAGGCAAAAATCCTGTGGCCGTGAAACCCACGCTCCCATAAAGATGGTTGCCGTTCATGCCGATATCCCAGGGATCGAGATCCTGCGACAGTTGCGAGCTGTCGAAATTGGCCCAAATTGTATTAAACCGTGCGTTGGCAGAGAACGTCAGATAGGGTTTCTTCACAAACTGATAAGACACCCGCCCCATGATATTGTCGGGCACAGCGCCGAAGGTATGGTCGTAGGCAAACGTGAGATTGGTGCGCACGAGTCCATAGCCCGACTCCTGCACGGCAGGCATTATGTCGAACTGCGCGCGGGCCTGCGGGCACGCCATGGCGAGAAGCATTATGAGAAAAAGTGGTATCCGCATATAGTAACTCATATCTTGTAAAGGGATATCCTTCCGTAAGATTCAAAGGCTACGCCAAGGCATCCGCTCTCCATTCTAAACACTCCGGCATAATAATTGTTGCGCCATCTTAGGGGCAAGGGAGATAAAAAAAACGCCATATATCCACACTTTTCCGGCAATTCATATATTTTTTGCCTCCATCCGGATGATTTATAAATATTTTTGATTAATTTTGCGCGATTTTCCATAATTTGAGAATATCCTACAGGTAATCAATCGTAACAATGAAAGTAATGAAATTTGGCGGCACTTCCGTAGGAAGCGCCCAAAGAATGAAAAATGTGGTTGCTCTCGTGAAGGCAGCCGGCAATGTCACGGTAGTGCTCAGCGCAATGTCGGGCACCACCAACAGCCTCATATCGCTGACCCAGAGCATCAAAGACGCCGAGAACGCCAACGCCACCAAGCAGATTGACGATCTGGAGAAAAAATACCACGACACGGCACGTGAGCTGATATCTGACCCCGCGCTTCTCGAGGAGGCTTCAGCAAGACTCGACGTCTACTTCAACGAGCTCAGGAAATATCTCACACTCCCGATCACAGAGAAGGAGGAGAAGGAGATCGTGGCTTTCGGCGAGAAGCTTTCCACGATGCTTGTGTCGCTCTATATGAAGGAGAAAGGGCTTAACGCCGTGCTCCTCGACGCCACAGAATTCATGCGCATCACCCCCTCTGGCGAGCCTGATCAGGAATATGTACGCGAGAACGTCAACGCCGTGATGGCAAGATATCCGGAGGCTGAGATATTCCTTACCCAGGGATTCATATGCCGCAACCACAAGGGGGAGATCGACAATCTACAGCGTGGAGGCAGCGACTACAGCGCCTCGCTTATCGGCGCGGCAATCAACGCCGAGGAGATCCAGATATGGACTGACATCGACGGTATGCACAACAACGACCCCCGTTTCGTGGAGGGGACATCCCCCGTGGGCGAACTCCACTTCGAGGAGGCTGCCGAGCTCGCCTACTTCGGAGCCAAGATACTCCATCCCACCTGCGTGCTACCCGCAAAATATGCCAACATCCCAGTGCGCCTGCTCAACACTATGCAGCCCGAGGCTCCCGGCACCGTCATATTCAACGCCAAGCCAACCCACACCATAAAGGCTGTGGCCGCCAAAGACAATATCACCGCCATAAAGATAAAGAGCAGCCACATGCTGCTCGCCTACGGCTTCCTCAGGAAAGTGTTTGAGGTATTCGAGGCATACCAGACCCCTATCGACATGATCACGACTTCGGAGGTGGGCGTGTCGGTGTCGATCGACAACGAGCGCAATCTCGACAAGATCCTGAGCGAACTTCGACACTATGGAGAGGTGACTGTAGACCACGACATGGTGATCGTCTGCGTGGTGGGCGACCTCGAATGGCAGAACCGCGGATTCGAAGCCGAGGTGGTCAACGCCCTCAAGGAGATACCCGTCAGGATGATCTCCTACGGAGGCAGCAACTACAACATCTCACTCCTGATCCGCAAAGAGGATAAAATCCGCGCGCTCCAGCTCCTGAGCGAGCATCTTTTCTGAAAAAACACTGATGAAACACGACATATTCCCAATAGACCATTTCGAGAGCGAGACAACGCCGTTCTATTATTACGACCTGCATCTTCTCGACAAGACGCTCGACACAATCACGGAATGCTCAGCGTTCCCCGGCTTCCACGTGCATTACGCCGTGAAAGCGAATGCCAATCCTGAGCTTCTGCGGCGCATCGCGGCCTCCGGCCTCGGAGCCGACACCGTGAGCATCGGCGAGATCCACGCCGCCATAACGGCCGGATTTCCCGCCCCGAAGATAGTGTTTGCAGGAGTCGGCAAGACCGACGACGAGATCACGCAGGCCCTGCAGGCCGAGATAGGCTGCTTCAACGCAGAGTCATTGCCTGAGATAGAAGCCATCGAGAAGATAGCCTCAGAGCTCGGGAAAACAGCACCGGTGGCGCTGAGGGTAAACCCTGAGATCGACGCCCACACCCACCACTACATTACCACAGGCCTGGCGGAGAACAAATTCGGGATAGCGCTCTCGACGCTCGACAGCGTGATCGACAGATGCCTGAAGTCGGAATGGATAGAATTCAAGGGCTTCCATTTTCACATCGGCAGCCAGATCGAGGATCTCGAACCATACCGCATACTGTGCCGCCGCATCAACGAGCTTCAGGACAAGTATCCCGACCTCGTTATTCCCACGATCAACGTCGGCGGCGGCCTCGGCATTGACTATGACGATCCCGACGGACATCCGATACCCGATTTCAAGTCATATTTCGAGGTGTTCAGAGACAATCTCCGGCTCCGTCCCGGCCAGCAGCTCCATTTCGAGCTCGGAAGGTCGGTCGTGGGCCAGTGCGGATCGCTCATATGCCGCGTGGTATATGTGAAAGAGGGGGTTGGAAAGAAATTCATCATTCTCGACGGCGGCATGACGGCGCTCATCCGTCCGGCCCTCTACCAGGCCCACCACAAGATAGAAAACATCACGTCAGCTTCCCCGATCATGGAGAGATATGATGTGGTGGGGCCGATCTGCGAGTCGTCAGACACTTTCGGCACAGGGGAAACACTTCCTCTCACCAGCCGCGGCGACCTCATAGCGCTCCGCTCGGCAGGAGCCTACGGAGAGACAATGGCCTCCGGCTACAACTGCCGTCCCCTTCCGGGCTCAGCCTACAGCCGCTAAATAAACCAGAGGATGAAAATTCTTCATGAGAGATCAGGACACATTGCGAAAGTGCAATATCCTGATCTCTTATTTTATTGTCATTCTAAATTAATTTCATATCTTTGCACATCTGTACGCCGTATTTCCGGCCCAGAAGCCGCCCTTATAATCTAACTGCAATCATATGAACCGACTCGCTTACCTGACATCGATAATCCTGACATTCATCATATGCTCCTCAGCATCAGGCGCCGGCAACGAAGTGCTCTTACGTCGCCTCGACTCCCTTATAAATCATAAGGAAGACCTTGAGCGGCTGAAAACAAACCGCTTAGCGGATGCCACGCGAAAAGCCGCCAACGCCTCCTCCGACAATGAACGATATCTTTTCAACTCATTGCTTTTCGATGAATATTCCACCTTCAGTGTCGACTCAGCATTGAAATATATAAACTTGGCCATAGCTACGGCGCAGACGACCGGCAACAAAGACTGGCTGGCAGACGCGATGATCGACAAAAGCTCTCTCCTCGTTGGCACCGGACTCCTTAAAGAGGGGGAAGATATTATGCGAGCCATCGACAGAAACACTCTATCCGATGAACTGCTGATATCCTACTACGGACAGATGATCTACCTCTACAGCCATTTCGGCAACTATACCGGAGGGAAAACCAATGAATACTATATAAAAGAGAGAACATATAAGGATTCGATCATGCAGGTCATCACGCCGGCACACAAAGACTACCTCTGGTATAAGGCTTGGGATATCCTCGGGACAGACAAGAAGGATCCTTCGCTGATTCCGGCTCTTGAAAAGAAACTTGCATCATCGGAATTCAACTCAAGGGAGGATGCCAAGGATTTCTACGCCCTAAGCAAGCTGTATGAATGGCAAGATGATAAGGAGAATTATGAGAAATACATGATTCTCTCAGCCATAACCGATGTGACAACAGCCAATGCCGAGATAGCCTCTCTTGAAGAACTGGCAAAGATTGTGTTCAATAACGGCAAAGGTGATATCGACAGGGCATACTCATATATAAACTACAGTCTCAACAAGGCGCTGACATATCCCAACCGCGTGAGGGCATTCGGAATAGCGAAAACCCAGGATGACGTCAATAGGGCATATCAGCAACGCAACCGCGAGCAGGAACAGCGTATAAAGCTCTATCTTGTGCTCGCCTGCGTGCTGGCCGTGGTTCTTATCATAACAGTCGCTGTAATAGTATATCAGAACAGAAAGCTCAAGCTGCAGCGTTCAGACCTCGACTCGGCCAACAAGAATCTCAACAGGAATGTGACGGAACTTTCGGAAGCCAAGACACAGCTTGGCCTCGCCAACGAGAGCCTGAAGAAACTCAACGAGGAGTTGAATTCAATAAATCAGGAACTGAAGGAATCAAACTACGTCAAGGAGGAATATATAGGGTATATCTTCACCATCTGCTCATCCTACATAAGCAAGCTCGAGAGCTTCCGGAAAAACATCCACGTGAAAGCCATGGCAAAAAAATTCAAGGAAATAGAAGACTACACGTCGAAGGCAGACATGATGAAAGAGGAGCTCCGGGATTTCTATAAATCTTTCGACACTATCTTCCTCCATATCTATCCCGATTTCATAAAAGATTTCAACGCCCTGCTGCAACCCGACAAGCAGATCATGCCCAAGGAGGGAGAACTGCTCAACACAGAGCTGCGAATCTATGCCCTTGTGCGGCTCGGCATCACCGACAGCGTGAAGATCGCCGACTTCCTCCACTGCTCGCCACAGACAGTCTACAACAACCGCTTCCGGGTGCGCAACAAGGCGCTGATACCACGGGAAGCATTCGCTGAGACTGTCAGAACCCTCGGCAAATACATGGAAAGGCCCTCATGAAGGGCTTTTTTTCTTACGATGCAAGTCGAGGCTTACTTTATTGCTGATCAGCGACGGGACATATCAATTGATTATATGACAATTAACCTCAATCAAGATTTACCTTGACACTTTACCTGGGCATACAACCCACTGTTTTTAGATATAATTTTGCAGTGTCGGTTCCAGACAACGGCGGCATGACGCGCACAGTCCGGGAAGGCAAGGGAAAAACTCTCTGACAGCATTATTAACCATTGAAAACTTATTAATCAAAAACCCAGTCATGAAAACGAAGATTCATCTTCTGGCTCTCGTCATTCTCATGGTCCTCTCAGGCAACCTGCCGGCTGCCGCGGCAGATATCCTGTCGACAGGGACTGTGACAGACACAAACAATGAGCCATTGATCGGCGTCACGGTCGCAGTGAAAGGTCATCCCGGCATGGGAACGGCAACCGACCTCGACGGCAAGTTCCAGATCAAAGTGCCTGAAGGCTCCACCCTGGTGTTCTCCTATATAGGATGCGCCACAAAAGAACTCAAGGCCGCACAAGGAATGGATGTCGTGCTTGAAGACGACAGCGCCAATCTTGAGGAGGTCGTCGTGATCGGCTACGGCGCGGTAAAAAGGAAAGACCTGACCACCGCAGTGTCGACCATCGGCGAAAAAGACATCGACAACCGTCCCATCATCTCGGCCGCACAAGTCCTCCAGGGTAAGGCCGCCGGAATCGCGGTGTCGTCGCCCAACGGAGCTCCCGGCGGAGGAATGACCATCCGCGTGAGAGGCACAACCTCAATGAACGGTTCCAACGAACCTCTGTATGTGGTAGACGGTGTGCCCGTGGACAACGTGAGCTTCCTGGCTCCCAACGACATCGAAAACATGCAGATCCTTAAAGACGCCTCGGCCGCAGCCATCTATGGCTCGCGCGGCGCCAACGGCGTGATACTCATCACCACCAGGAAAGGCAACAAAGGGAAAGCCCAGGTGTCGCTCAACCTGCAGGGGGGCTTCACAAACATTGTCAAGCACATAGACGTGCTCAATTATCAGCAATACAAGGATCTGCAGGACGAGATCGGCCTCGTGAACGTGCCCGAGGGCCTTTCCGACGTCACCGACTGGCAGAAAGAGACCTTCCGCACAGGCTCGACGCAGACCTACAATGTCTCGATCGCCCAGGCCACGGAAAAACTGAAATATTTCTTCTCCGGGGGCTACCAGCGCGACGGAGGCATCATCAAGGCATCATTCTATCAGCGCTATAACTTCCGTATGAACGTGGAGAGCGAGCTATACAAATGGCTTACGGTAAAGACCAACGTATCGTATGCCGACTATTCCTCCAACGGAGGCGGAGCAATGGGCACCGGCGCGAGCCGTGGAGGTGTGATCCTCTCCACCATCAACACACCCACCTATGCCCCTGTGTGGGATCCGGAGAATCCGGCGCAGTACTACAACAACTTCTACGGCGTCAACCTCCAGCACCCCATCGAGAACATCGCGCGACAGAAATATAACCGCAATAAAGAGAACCGTCTTATCGCGTCGGGCGAACTCTTCTTCACATTCCTTCAAGGCCTCACGCTCCAGAGCAAATTCACGCTCGACAGAAGGAACGCCCTCAATACCTCCTTCCTCGATCCAGTCACCACCACCCGCGGACGCGAACAATATGGCGAGGGAAGCGACAACCGCAACCAGAACACCGTGCTCACCTGGGACAATATCCTCAACTGGAAACATGACTTCGGCAAGCATGGCATTGACATCATGGCCGGCACGTCGTGGACAGACTCCGACTACCGCAACAGCTGGATCAACGGCTCACACTACCGCGACGACAAGATCCAGACCCTCAACGCCGCCAACAAGATCGCTCTCGGAGGTGCCGGCTCGTCGGCATCGGAATGGGGCATAATGTCTTACCTCGGCCGCATAGCCTACAACTACGACTCCCGTTATCTACTGACAGCCAACATACGCTACGACGGATCGTCAAAACTTCATCCCGACCACCGCTGGAAAGCCTTCCCCTCCGTGTCGGCGGCATGGCGAATGAATCAGGAAGACTTCATGAGCGGCATAGAATGGATATCCGACCTCAAGATCCGTGGAGGCTGGGGAAAGACCGGCAACCAGGGTGGCGTGGGAGACTACGCTTACCTGCAGCGCTACAACATCAACCGCATCCCATGGTATGAGGAGGGGAAGGAGAATGCCGTGCCTACAATCACACAGGCCAACCTCCGCACAACCGACCTCACCTGGGAAACCACCACACAGTGGGGCATCGGTGTTGACTTCTCAGTGCTCAACGGCAGGATCAACCTCGCGGCCGACTATTACAACAAGAAAACCACCGACATGCTCATGTGGGTGTCGCTCCCGGCAGGTGCCGCGGCGGCAAGCTCCATTCAGCGCAATGAGGGTGAGATGACCAACAAAGGCTTCGAGTTCTCCATATCCTCCCACAATCTCCAGGGTGACTTTACATGGGACACCGACTTCAACATGAGCTTCAACCGCAACAAGCTCACCAAGCTTTCCTTGCAGAAGATCTATACAGACGGCAAGACCTCGGAATACGTCAATGAGAATGTGGTGCGCAACGAGCCGGGACGCCCCCTCGGCGGATTCTATGGCTACATCTCCGACGGAGTGGATCCGGAGACAGGCGAGCTTATGTACCGCGACCTCAACGGCGACGGACGCATCTCCTCGTCCGACCGCACCTACATCGGCGACCCGAATCCCGACTTCACGTTTGGCATGACCAACTCCTTCTCATGGAAAGGTTTCAACCTTAGCATCTTCCTCACCGGCTCCTGCGGCAACGACATCTTCAACGCCTCAAGAATGGAGACCGAGGGAATGTATGACGGCAAAAACCAGACAACGCGCGTGCTCAACCGCTGGAGGATCCCGGGACAGATCACAGACGTGCCCAAGGCCGGCTACGACATGAAAAACTCCACATATTTCGTGGAAGACGGTAGCTACCTGCGCATCAAGGATATCTCCCTTTCCTACAATATCTCCGGCAAATGGATGGACAAGATAGGAATATCGAAGATACAGCCCTATTTCACGGCATCCAACGTATACACCTTCACCAAATACAAAGGCTTCGACCCGGAAGTGAACCAGTGGGGAAGCAGCGGAGCCGTGCAGGGCATCGACTGGGGCACATATCCTCAATGCCGCAGCTATGTATTCGGTCTAAACGTAACCTTCTAAAATTCCGCAAACTATGAAAAAGATATATTTCTACGGGAGCATCCTGGGCGCCATGCTCACTACGGCAGCCTGCTCCACCCAATATGATCCTGTCGCCGACTATTCAGACGTGACGGAAGGCGTCACCGAGGAGCAGGAGGAGATTGTGTTTCCCGATAAGAACGCGGTGGCAAGCTATATGACAACACTCTACGACGGCAAAATGCGCGGACGCCAGGAACACTGGCATCTCGACAAGCTTCTCATAGCCGAGGCACACTCCGACAACGCGTATGCCGGCACCACAGGCGCCGAGGTCGTACCCTACGAAGACAACTCCATAGAGGGCTCCAACTCCGTCGTGGCCCGCGACTGGGACCGCTTCATGACTGATGCCGCATATGCCACCAAACTGATAGTGAACATCGACAAGGTAGCCGACGGGAGCCTGAGCCAGAGCGAGATAGACTCCTATCGCGCGCAGGCCGAGATCTACCGGGCCATGATATGGTTTGACATGGTGCGCCTCTGGGGCGACATACCTGTAATAAAGACTGTGGCCGGCAACATCACCGCCGACAACATCGAAGATTCGTATGCAGCCTATTTCCCGGCCCAGAACACTGAGCTTGAAGCATATCAGGCAATTGAAGCCGATCTTCTTGACGCCGTGCAACACGCTCCGGCCGGCAACAGCGCCGACAAGACCGTGCTTTCAAGAGACGTTGCGAAAGCCCTTCTCTGCAAGATCTATGCCGAGAAACCCCTCCGCGACTATGCCAAAGTCATAAGATATGCCGATGAACTCGCGGCAGCCGGCTATGACATAATCGACGACTTCACCCATCTCTACGGCGTAGACATGACTCCCCAGGAGGAGGGGAGCAAGAATCTGAAGGCGACTCCCCTTGAACTCAACACAAAGGAGGCCATACTCGAGATACACTACCCATCCGGATCAGGCAACTGGGAATCATGGATGTACGGACGCTCCCTCGAAAACTGGGACTACTCATTCACTTGGGCAAAATGGATCACACCCTCGCGCGATCTCATCAAGGCCTTCGACGAAGCCGGCGATGTGGTCCGCAAAAACGAGAGCATCGTCTATTATCCCTGCTCATGGAGCAACTACTACCCTTCCGACAACTATGCATTCATGTATAAATGCCGTTCAGGCTACGTGTCGAACATCAAATACCGGTATGCCGACATCCTTCTCCTGAAGGCCGAGGCTCTCATACAGACAGGCGATCTGGATGGAGCCGCCACCATTATCGACCGCATCCGCGAGCGCGCCGGACTCGGCAAACTCCCCGCATCGGCACGGTCCGGAAAAGACGCGCTCCTCAACGCCTATCTCAAGGAGCGCCGCTTGGAGCTCGCATTCGAAGGGGAGCGCTGGTTTGACCTCGTGCGTCTTGACAAAGTGGAGGAGATCATGAACGCCGTCTATGCCAAAGACAGCGGACGACACGCACAGAAGACTCCGTTCACCCAGAACTCCTACCGTCTGCCGATTCCGCAGTCAGTACTCGACGCAAACGACAATCTCGTCCAGAATCCCGGATATTAATCATTGACCTAAAAGACATTTAAAATGAAAAATATAAAGACTCTACTTATATCTGCGCTGACCATAGGCTCGCTCGGGATGTGCTCCTGCGACAACAGCGTGAAAATAGGCCCCCAGCCCACTCCCGATCCAGTTCCGGAGGAGGGAACGGACGTGAAGATGATCACCACCACATCCAACCGCGCGAAAGATCTCACCGTGTCGGGAATCGCGTTCAGTAAAAAAGACAATATGTCGCCCAGCTGCATCACCATCCTCCCCGAGGAACAATATCAGACAATGGACGGATTCGGAGTGGCAGTGACAGGCTCTACATGCTACAATCTGCTGAAAATGTCGCCCGAAGACCGCAAATCATTCCTCGAGGTGACTTTCGATCCTGTCAACGGCTATGGATTCAGCTATGTGCGCATATCCATAGGATGCTCCGATTTCTCCCTGAGCGAATACACATGCTGCGACAAGGAGGGTATCGGGAACTTCTCCCTTACAAAAGAGGAAACCGACTATGTGATCCCCGTGCTCAAAGAGATTCTGGCAATCAATCCGTCGCTAAAGATCATGGGCACCCCCTGGACTCCTCCGAAATGGATGAAAGTGAAAGATCTCCAGAGCCTTGAGCCTTTCGATTCCTGGACATCGGGATCGCTCAATCCCCGGTATTACGCCGACTATGGTGAGTATTTCGTGAAATGGATAAAAGCTTTCGAACAAAACGGCATAAAGATTTATTCCGTCACACCCCAGAACGAACCCCTCAACCGTGGCAACTCCGCCTCATGCTACATGCCATGGGAAGAGGAGCGCGACTTCATCAAGAACGGCCTCGGCCCTGCTCTGAAGAACGCCGGTCTCGACGTGAAAGTCTATGCCTTCGACCACAACTACAACTACGACAATATCGAATCGCAGAAAGGTTATCCCGTCAACATCTATGCCGACGGAGAGGCTGCCGACTACCTCGACGGGGCAGCCTACCACAACTATGGCGGCGACAAAGAGGAACTCATATCCGTACATAACGCCGCTCCCGGCATGGACCTTGTCTTCACGGAGACATCTATCGGCACCTGGAACAACGGCCGCGATCTCTCGGCCCGTCTTCTCGACGACATGGAGCAGGTGGCCCTCGGCACAGTCAACAGATGGTGCAAGGGAGTGATCGTCTGGAACCTCATGCTCGACGAGGAGCGGGGTCCCAACCGTCCCGGAGGATGCCAGACCTGCTTCGGCGCTGTCGACATCAATCATGATTACACCACCATCACACGCAACTCCCACTACTACATCATAGCCCATATGAGCAGCGTGGTGAAGCCGGGAGCAGTGCGCGTAGGCACGAAAGGATTCACGACCAACGGACTGACTTATACCGCGTTCAGAAACACCGACGGTTCGTTTGCACTTGTGGCCAGCAACAACAACTCCATGGCTCTTTCCTTCACCGTAGACGACGGCGTACATCATTTCTCCACCACAGTACCGGCCAAGAGCGCCGTGTCATATGCCTGGAACAATTAATCAACAATCAGACAACTCATGAGAACTTCAAAATATGCTATCATAGCCCTTGCCGGAGCCGGCATGCTCTCCGCCTGCAGCGATGACGGCTGGAAGACCGGCAATCCGCAGATGGACGTGAAGACGAGCCTCGGGGCGGCATGCTTCGGCGACAGTCTGCGCTTCACCATAAACGCCTCAGACGCTGAGGTGCCCCTCTCAACACTGCGCACCCAGCTTTTCTTCGGCGACGAGATGGTGAGCGAGAAAGTGATCCGCACCAAAAACAACGGTTCCGATTACACGGGTGCCGTATATGTGCCCTATCTGGCCAACATCCCCGATGGCCGCGCTACCCTGAGAGTGATTCTCCAGAACATCAATTTCACCAAGACAGAGCTTGAATACGAGGTGATGATAACCCATCCGGAATATCCATCACTGATATTCGTGGCTGAAGACGGCACGGAATATACCATGCTCCCGCAGGAGAAATATGTCTATTCTTTCAGGGAACGACTTCCTCAGGAACTTAAAGGATACATCAAGGCCCCGAAATACGGAGAGAACGGCAATGAGCTGACATTCGGCTACGAGAGCAGCATGATAAAGGTTGGCGCCGAATCTCCCATACCCTTCTCCAACTCCAATCCCGGGAAATACACAGTCTCGTTCAACACCTTCACATTTGAGGGAGCGCCATTCACGAAGCTGATGTTTGACAACAATCTCTTCGAAAGCGTCGACGACACCCATGCGGAGGTCAATATGAATCTCTCGCAGGGACAAAGCATCTCCCCCGCCGGATTCCCCAACTTCAGCGACTGGTGGATAGATCCAGACTATTTCACCCGTGAGGCTGATGGAACCCTTACATTCCTCCCGCAGAGCGGCAGTTACAAGGTGATCGCCGACCTTGGCATGCAGTATTTCCGCGTCTATCCCCTTAATGGCAACAATCCCGCAACCCTCAACGAAGATGGCACAGGAGCCGTGTGGGCTATCGGAGCCGGCGTCGGCAAACCGTCGGTAGGCTCAAACGAGGTGGGATGGACAACTGAGAACGCCCTCGCGCTCGCCCCCGTCGGCGACAGGAAGTATCAGCTCACACTCGTGGCCGGACAGACTGTGAAATCAGACGCCATCAACTTCAAGTTCTTCCATCAGATGGGCTGGGGCGGCGAATTCGGCGGCGATGCGCTGACCTCTACAAGCGACATAGTGAAGGTGGGCACAGGCGCAGACGGCCATGACAACGGCAACCTCTATCTTGCCGACGGAAAGCAGCTTGAACCTAACCACGTATACATCTTCACAGTCGACCTCTCAGGAGGCGCCAAAGCCGGGATTCTCTCCGTGACCGATGCTGGAGAACAGGCCTTCGAGGAGAAACCGGTAAACGTGTCGGGGATAAAACTCACGACTTCTGACAACTCATTCTATGAAGGCGTCGTAGCCCTCTCCCAGGGAGCACCCCTCGGCATAACAGGGCTGACAGGTCTTGACGAGTATTATGCAGATCCCGATTATTTCACGTATGACGAAGACAACAACGACTTCATCGTGAATGTCGTTGACAGCGATTACAGGATCAGGATCAACAAAGCCGCGAAGACGATTTCCGCCGTTATGATGAATGGCGGAGAGGAGGCGACTTTCGACAAAGGCGGAGCCATTTGGCTCATGGGCTGGGGTGTAGGTTCGCCCAGCATGGACAATCAGTTCGGATGGACACCCGGGGCGGCTTACTGTATGGCCCAGATATCACCCAAAGTCTACCGCTTCACAGGCATCGCAGGCCCTGAACACGGCTCAACGACAGGCATGCGCGTCCGCACCGACTATCTCAGCTTCAAGTTCTTCATGCAGGACGGATGGGGCGGTGAGTTCTCCGGCGCCAATGCACTCCGGCTTGCAGGGAGTGCCCCGGATCTGATCAAGGACGCCGGGAACTTCGAACTTGCCGACGGCGTCACGCTCGAGGAGGGCGCCACATACGTCATCACTGTCGATCTCACGGCAGGTCCTGACGCTGGGACAATCGACATGGTGAAAAAATGAAAAATCAGTTAAGGTAAAACAGATTGTAGGTCAATAATCACATGAAAGAGCCGGCGGCAGAGCCTCTTTGCGACTTGCCGCCGGCTCCTCTTATCCCCCCAAAACGTTTTTCCATGCATATACATCAATTTTTCACCCTAAAATTTGAATCAAGCGGATTATATTTATATCTTTGCATACTGAATGCAAATACAATAAATCAATCAACTGAGAAATCATGAATAAGACTCATCTTTTTCTGGCAGCCTCCCTATTTTGTGCTGGCTCCATATCAGCCGACGTGCCCGTCTACCTCGACGATTCGCAACCTCTTGAGAAACGTGTGGAAGATGCGCTCGCGAGGATGACCCTCAAGGAGAAAATCGACATCATCCACGCGCAATCGAAATTCAGCGCCCCCGGAGTGCCACGTCTCGGCATTTCTGAACTCTGGTGTACCGACGGCCCGATGGGAGTGCGTCCGGAGGTGCTGTGGGACGAATGGGAACAGGCGTCATGGACCAATGACTCCTGCACGGCCTTTCCGTCGCTTACCTGTCTTGCGGCCACCTGGGATCCGGAATTATCACGACTCTATGGCAAAAGCATAGGCGAAGAAGCACGCTTCAGAAACAAAGCCGTGATACTCGGCCCCGGCATCAACATCTACCGCACCCCGCTCAATGGACGCAACTTCGAATATATGGGAGAGGATCCCTATCTCGCCGGGAAAATGGCGGTGGATTACGTGAAAGGCGTGCAAGACAACGGTGTGGCTGTATGCGTTAAGCATTTCGCGCTTAACAACAACGAAATCAACCGCCACACTTCCAACCCTATTGTAGATGACCGCACACTCTATGAGATATACCTTCCAGCCTTCAAAGCCGCTGCCATCGATGGGGGCGCCTGGAGTTTCATGGGAGGCTACAACCTCTTCCGCGGCGAGCATGCCAGCTATAATCCTATCCTCATGAACGATATCCTCAAGGGGGAATGGAACTGGGACGGAGCCGTCATATCCGACTGGGGAGCCGTACATGATACCGAGACAGCCGTGACAGGTGGCCTCGACATGGAATTCGGCAGCTGGACAAACGGCCTTACAAACGGAGTCTCCAACGCTTATGATAACTACTGGCTTGCTAATCCCTATCTCGAAGGAATAAAATCAGGGAAATACTCAGAGAAGGAACTCAACGACAAGGTGCGCCGCGTGCTCCGCCTCACTTTCCGCACGGCCATGAACCGCAACCGTCCCTGGGGCTCCATGGGCAGCGACGAGCATAAGGCAGCCTGCCGTCAGATCGGTGGCGAAGGAATCGTGCTGTTGCAAAACAAAGGTGGACTTCTTCCCATAGACCCGGCTAAAGTAAAGAAAATAGCAGTTGTCGGCGAAAACGCCATAAAGATGATGACAGTCGGCGGAGGAAGTTCCTCTCTGAAAGCAGCTTATGAGATCACTCCCCTTCAGGGACTGCGCAACCGTTTCGGCAAGGATTTCGATATCACGTATTCCCGCGGATATGTGGGCGACACCCTCGGCGAATACAATGGCGTGAAGACAAACCAGGATCTACGCGACTTCCGCACTCCGGAAGAACTGAGAGCCGAAGCTGTCGATGCGGCATCGAAAGCCGACATCGTCCTCTTCTTCGGCGGCCTCAACAAAGCCAACCATAATGACGCCGAAGATTCCGACCGCCTGTCGATGGAACTTCCCTACGGACAAGACGAGCTTATCGAGGCCCTCGTGAAAGCCAACCCCAATCTCGTGGTGGTCAACATCAGCGGCACAGGCGTGGCAATGCCCTGGGCATCAAAAGTGCCGGCAATACTTCAGGCATGGTATCTCGGCAACGAGACCGGCAACGCGCTGGCAGACGTGATCAGCGGCGACGTAAATCCGAGCGGCAAGCTGCCATACACCTATTATGCCGACCTCATGCAGTGTGGCGCCCATAAACTCGGCGAATATCCCGGCACACCTGCGAAAGACAAATTCGGCAACGACATCTTCGATATCCCCTATAATGAGGGAATCTACGTTGGCTACCGCTTCATAGACAAGAATAAGCTCAAACCAACTTTTCCCTTCGGCCATGGCCTCAGCTACACTACTTTCAAATATGGCAAAGCTACAGTAGACAAGACCACCGGAAGCGCCGCCGACACGTTCACAGTGACTGTGCCTGTGACCAATACCGGCAGCAGAAAGGGAAGCGAGATCGTGGAACTTTACATCTCCGACCCCAAGGCATCTGTCGACCGTCCGGTAAAAGAACTCAAAGGCTTCCGCAAAGTAGCACTTATGCCGGGAGAGACAAAGACAGTATCCTTTGAGATCGGAAAAGACGACCTCAGTTTCTTCGATGCCAAGAAACATGAATGGGTCTGTGAACCGGGAGATTTCGAAGCCCTTATCGGCGCATCATCGGCCGATATCCGATCGAAAGTCAAATTCGCGGTGAAATAAAGCAATCCAAGCGATTACTCATTGAAGCCGTACCGATAAATGTACGGCTTCATCTCATTAATAGCAATCATGAATCTAAAATTCAATATAAGGACACTGGCAGCGCTACTGCTCACTCTTACATGCCTTACCGGAAGAGCGCTCGTATGGAATCCGGAACGCCTGAAGTATGTCAAAGAGAATGTATCGCGTCCGTATTACAGAGAATCACTCCGCAGCCTGACGGAAAAAGCGGACTCTCTGCTCGGATGCCGCACACTGTCGGTAATGGACAAGGAGAAATGCGCTCCAAGCGGCGACCATCATGACTATCTGAGTCAGGCCCGCTATTTCTGGCCGAATCCTGATACCCCTGACGGCCTCCCCTACATCAACCGCGACGGAATATCAAATCCGGAAATAGAGCGACTCGACAGGAATCCACTCGGCATGACAGCCGACCGGATAAAGACTCTCGCGCTCGCCTATCACCTCACTGGCGATGAACGATACGCGCGTAAAGCGGCGGAGTTAGTGAGGGTGTGGTTTCTCGATAAGAAGACGGCTATGAACCCCAATCTGGAATATGCACAGATGATTCCCGGGCAAAACGGAGGTAAAGGAAGATGCTATGGGTTGCTCGACGCATACTCATTTGTGGAAATGCTCGACGGAATCACACTTCTCGAGGGCTCACCGGCCTTCACGGGTAAGGATTCCAAAAGACTGAAGAAATGGTTCGGAAGTCTCACCGACTGGATGCTCACTTCTCCCCAGGGCAAGGAAGAGGCGATGCAGGCCAACAACCACTCCACAGCCTACGACGCCATGATCATGGCTTTCGCCCTCTACTCCGGGAATCGGGATATCGCGGAAAAGGTTGCCCGGGAAGTACCCGTAAAAAGAATCTTCACGCAGATTGAGCCTGACGGAGCGCAGCCTCATGAACTGTCGCGCACCCTTGCCTATGGATATTCAGAGTATAATCTCTCCCACTTTCTCGACATTATGCAGATGGCGCTCAACGAAGGGCTCGATATGGGCATATCGGTGTCGGCCGACGGACGGAGTGTGGAGAAGGCACTCGACTATCTCGCCGGATACACAGGGAAAAATGCCCCCAAGTGGCCCCACAGCCAGATCTCCGGCATGGAGGGAAAGCAGCAGGAATTGCTCAAGGATCTCTACAGGGCCTATCTCCTCAATCCCTCACGCAAGGACTACAGAAGGAAATACTTTTCAGGCCGCAAGCTCGACTATTCCGATCCCTTCAATCTCCTTTATCTTGAGCCTCGTCTCGCAGACGATGCCATGACGGAGATTCTTCCGCAGCTGCGTCACGCCATCGCCTGCGCCGACAGCGCCCGCAAATCGAAAGACAACGCCTTAAGGCGCAGGGTGACTCCGAGAACGGTCGGCAAGGAGGGAAACCTTGTGATGGTGCACCCCCACGACTGGTGCTCCGGATTTTTCGCCGGCTCGCTCTGGCAGGCCTATCAGTATTCCAATCTTCCGGAATGGCGCGAGTCGGCCATCAGCTGGACATGGCCCATAGAGGAAGCCAAATGGCATAAGGGCACCCATGATCTTGGATTCATGATGAACGACAGTTTCGGGAAAGCCTACGATCTTACAGGAGAGCAGAGCTACAAAGACGTGGTGGTGCGAAGCGCGAAGACCCTCATAAGCCGGTATAGTCCTATAGTGAAATCAATCCGTTCATGGGATCATAACGCAGAAGTATGGAAATTCCCGGTCATCATCGACAATCTTATGAATCTCGAGATGCTTTTCCAGGCAACACAGCTGACAGGAGACTCAATCTACCACAAAGTGGCAGTGAACCACGCCAACACCACTCTCGCAAACCATTTCCGCGACGACAATTCATCATATCATGTTGTGGACTACGATCCGGCCACGGGAGCGGTAAGGATGAAATGCACCCATCAGGGATATTCCGACGACTCCTTCTGGAGCCGCGGCCACGCATGGGGTCTCTACGGCTTCGCGCAATGCTTCAACTATACGGCAGACCGCCGATATCTCGACAAAAGTATCGCGATAGCAGATTTCATTCTCGGAATGAAAAACATGCCCTCAGACGGGATTCCATACTGGGACATGAAAGTGCCGGAAATCGCGAATCTCACCGACGGACAGGAGAGCGATGCCGTGCCCCGCGATGCATCTTCCGGCGCCGTCATAGCCTCCGGTCTGTATATGCTCGCCGATCTCATGACATCCCTGACCGAATTCGACAGCGATAGAGACCTGCGGAACAAAGCGGAGAAATACCGGAGGCATGCCGACAGGATACTCACGAGCCTCACTGAAAAATACCGTGTGCCGACAGGAGAGAAATATGGCTTCATCCTTGACCATAGCACCGGTCACCACCCCGGGAACTCCGAGATCGATGTTCCTCTCAACTACGCGGATTATTACTATCTGGAAGCCCTGATGAGGCAGCCCCTCTGACCGCAGTTTCCGCGAATCAGACACAAAAGCGACATATGCGGCATGACACTCTCCGGTCATGCCGCATATGTCGTTTTTAACTACCGCAAACTAAATAGCGGATATATCATCATCTCTCCCGAATATTCATATCGGAGAGGGCTCTTTGGAGGGTATGCCTTTCTCGGCCACATACTTTTCGAAGTCGGCGTAGTCACCCATGAAAAGATCGAGGTCCACGTTTCGGGAAATACCGCCGGCCTTTCCGACCTCCGAGAACTGCCAGATCTCGAGATGCGGCACACGCGGCTGGGTGATGGGATTATAGCGGGCTATGAAGAAATCATATTTGTCGAAGCCCTTCCCTTTCAGGTAACTGTTGTAGTATGAGTCGTAGGTATAGAGTATGGGGCGCACGCCGTAGTGCTTCTCCATAGCCTCAAGCCATTTGTGGGCATACTCGCATGCCTTGTCGGCATGGCGGCGCATCTCACGGTTGTCAAGTTCCATGTCGAGCACCGGCGGAAGGTCGCCCGGTTCAAGCACGGTGTGATCGATGAAATTTTTTATCTGCCCGTCAATGTCGCTGAGACGAAGGAAATGGTAGGCGCCACGCACTATACCGCATCGTTTGGCCTCGGCGAAATTACGTTTGAATGAATGTGCCACCCAGTCTGCTCCCTCCGTAGACTTTATGACAGCGAACATCACCGGTTGAAGATAGGGGGAAGAGGAGGTCTGTCCTGAGACGTAACCGGCGCTGTCGGCATAGAGTTCCAGATCCTCCCAGTCGATATGGCTCTGATGGTTGGAGACATCGATGCCATAGATCTGCTGGCCTGTGGTATAGACAGCACCTTTCACCGGAGGGAGCTCCCCGTCTTTCCATATTCCGAACGCCATCTTCCCTTTGGGCGACACGATCTTGCCGAGGCCATCCTTCACCCCGTTTTTCCAGTATCCGTGATAACGCACTCCGTTCTTGTAATGACAGCTGCCGTAGCCGTCGGGGAGATAGTCCTTGAGTCCCCCCTTATATGTGAATTCCCTTGCGATCACGACGCCTGATTTCAGTTCGCCGTCATCCCAGGTGCCCTCTATCAGTTCACCGTTGGCCGTGACAAGCACACCCTCTCCGAACGGCTCTCCCATTTTCCAGTAGCCGGAGAAAATAGATCCGTCAGACAGTTGCTTTGTGACATGCACGAATCCCGTCTGATAAAGTATGAAGAAAGTCAGGGCCGCGGCCACTACCACCAGCGACATCACCAGGAAAACCGACCTGACGACATTCTTCCTTCTTTGGCGCGGCTCAGGCTTCATGATCCCCTGGGCAGCCATATCCTCATCCGTTATCCCCTTCTTGTTGTCCTGCTCTTCCATATTGACTGTTTTATCGACAATTGCTCCAACAGCGCATCCGGATCACCGTCTGCCCCAGGGCGACATATTATAAGCAGCCTACTATACGGCTACTTAATCATAAAACAACACGGAAACGTTTAATCCGCCATGCATAAACAATGCACAACCACATTTCCGATAAATTAACAGAACCCGCAGTCAATATTATACTTGATATTCCGGTCTATACCGATGCAGTGAAATGTTCCGTCTCCTTCACAAGCGCTTTATTGATGTAATCATTTATCGTGGTGCCCGCTTCGGCAGCAGCCGCAGCAATTCTTCCATGCAGTTCAGAGGGCATCCTAACCACCAGTCGGCCACTGTAAGGTTTTGCAGGAACAATACCTCTTCTTTTGCAACTCTCGAGATAGCTGTCGATCGCCCCTTCAAAATCAGAACGGATCTCATCGATCGTTGTGCCTTCATAAGATATAAGTGTGCCACGCAGTCCTTGTACTTTTCCAAAAAGACAATTATCATCCTCACTGAATTCCACAGACCCTGTATAGCCTTTATATTTAAGCTGTCCCATATCAAATCAATTTTAAGTCCTTAAGAATATCGATCAACTGTTTTACCTGATATCCCTTCAATTCTCCTGAGGGATGGGGCTTATGAAGCAAAAGAGTGTCATCGCCTCTTACAAACTCCACTCTTGATCCAGAAGTTCTTCCTTTATTATTCTCAACAAAATCAAAATACTGTAGAAGTGATTTTGCTTCATCATATTGGAAATCCTTTGGCCGGCTAAGAAGTCGTGCAATTAATTTCTCTTTTTTACTCATTAAAGTAACAGTTTGAAATTAATCGCAAAGATACTATTTTTAGTATCAAAAACAAAGTTTTTCTATTAAAAGTTTTAAAAGTTTAAAGACCTTGTTTTCAGGCCACGGCCTGAGAATTACAGCCGATTGCCAGGATTAACAGGATAGCAGGTATGATAATTCTTTTCATTCGACATATTTTTTATCAAGACACATACCAACATAAAGCTCGAGAATGCTGTCGGGGCAGTTATTGGGATCAGACAATCTATTATTCTTTAGGAAATAATCGGTATCAATAAGGTGGTAGATACCTTCTTCGACAAATAGATTTTTTATCTGCAGATTATGAGAGGAAAGAATGCTATCAATATCTTTTCTAAACCTACTTTCCATCAGGATAGTGACAATATCTTTGCTTTTGTTGTTTTCAAGATAGTCATTTGTGATATCTATATTGGCATCTCCACTCCCCAACATCTCATAGCTGATAAATTGAATTGGAACCGTCCCGTTTTCCTGCTTAATTTTGCTTATCATCTTATCAAGTATGGAAAGCTGACTGCTAAAACCGATGCTTTTATAATGCTGTAAATGATCATCTTGGTTAAACCGGATATACAAACTGACAGAATCCTCATCATTAATGTGTGCAATGTTGCAGTTCATGTTGACAGTGTCTCCCATGAGAATAAAACCAAAAAACTGTTCGGTGTAGCCTGTAAGCCTGCCATCACCCGAATATTCCGTAGTCTTGATTGGATATATGTTGATGCTATCAGTATCGTCAGTCTTAGACTGCATTGATCCACACTCATTACAGAATAGTAATGCTATGATGGCCACCGGAATTATTAATAATCTCATTCGTATCATATATATATTCCTCAGTTTGTTATTAATAATTACCAATTTGATAATCACCAATTTACAAATACAGTTTTTTCATATGTATATTTTTCAAACCATGGTTTGTCTAAATACAGCAATGTTATTCCTTTCTAACCGCTTGGTTATGCATGTCTTCCAGTCTTAGAAGCACATAGGTATCGATAATACTATCGGGACATTCATTGATATTATCTATGATGTTTCTTTTCAGAAAGTTTTCTTTTGGGTAAAGACCGAATATGGCCTCCTCGACTTCTACATTGCTGACCCGATAATCGTAGCGCGAAAGAATACTGTCGATATCCCGCCTTAACATACTTGTAGACAGTACTTCCTTCAGTTCTTTCAGACCGCCATCCGAAGGAAACCTACGGGAAACATCAACATTGGCATCTCCTGTGCCGGATAACTCAAAGCTCAATCCCTTTAAAATACTATCATGATTATGCTCAAGGAAACCCTTCAAAAAGAGGTCAAGCAGTTTCAGCTGATCCGGATAGGATATGATCTTATAAGGTTCTTCCCGGACATCCGACCATGCGATAGTATCAGCTGCAGTAGAATCGATTTCTTCCTCCAGCTTTGGGGAAACAGCCCAGAACCTTATATCAATATATTTTGTGTCAGACTCCAAAGATCTTATGAAGAAACGGAGCGTATCGCTGCCTTCTGTAAAATAAGTCAGTCTTTCGTTCCGAAATGCAGACTTTTCAATAACATGATACATTGTCCAAGGATTCAAGGTAACAGCCAGAGATTGACAGCAAATAAGCAAACTTATCAGCATGTATATTATGTAAATAAATCTTTTCATTCGAAATATCACATTAAAAGATTATAAAGGAATACATAAAGTATGTATAAAGATTGACTGCCATCTTGCGACCCCAACCCATCCTGTTGGTTCCGGCATCAAGACCGGCACCCCCGGCTTTCGATACCGCATACCGCTCCCATTTCAATCATTGACAGGCTCATGCTTGGAATCAAAATCGAGAAGCAGACGATTGAGTGCCTCCAATTCATCGACTTTATCTTCGTCGGCGTATATCTGCTCCACGCGATTCGAAAGCAGCCGATATTCACTCGCATTTTTTATACATCCTCTTGAAAGGATTGCCTTTATCTTTACAAGATCCTTTTTGTTTTTATCATTCAGATCAAAGCCGAATTTATCCTTCAAAATTGCGTTTAAATATTCAATTTGTTCTCTGCTCATGTATCCGGCCATTTCATTCGCATCACTATAAACATACCTCAAGCCTCTGAGGTTATGCCTTTTAAATGCATTTATGACTATTTCCCTGAAATCATCCTGTTTCCCTTCAGGATAAAATTTATCCAATACATCAAGTATAGTCAATACCCAATCCTTGATAAATTCGAGTTCGAAAATATGTTTAGAATCTTTCATTTGATTGAGTTACTTTCACTTCGTTTGAATTTTGCTGATTCTCAAGAATGTATAAAATTCCAATATACTGTCTGGAAGATTGACAGGAGAATAGTCACAGTTTATTTCGGTGAAAGAATTCTTTCCGACAAGACCGTATAAAGATTCCACAATGCCGATTTGCTGTGTCTTCATACGATATGCAGAAAGAAGATTGTCTATATCTTTGCGCAATCGGCAAGTGTCAAGAATATTCATGAGTTTATTATAGCCTCTTGTAGTGCCAGAGATATAATCGTTTGTAATGTCAACAACCACTTGACCGCTTGCAATCATATGATAGTCCAGATATATAGTCTTTTCTGTATCCTTTATAAACTCATTGGTTACGCATCCTAATATCCTATTTAGAAGTTGTAGCTGCTGTTTGTAGCCAACGGATTTATAATTATCAAAGGGCTTGTGACCTCTTATAAAAGTAGAGGAGTCACTATCGCATTGTACACTTGAGAAAACATAATTAACGTCCACACCCATAAAAATTCCATTCTGATTTTGGTGTTCTCTTATTTTAATAAAAAAATTAAGAGTGTCTTTACCCTGAGTGAAGAAAAGAATTTCTTTTGGGTAAGATCCTTCTTCAATAACCTTATGCAGGTTAATCTCACTTCCACAAGCTCCTTTGCATCCGGAATTCAAGATGCCAATATAACCTAAAAATACTGTAAATATGACGAATAACAATTTCATGAGGATAATTTGCCTTGAGAATTTAAGATTCACTTTCTATTGTCCGATTAGGTAGACATCGCAATAAATCTTCTGCCATTTTATGATATTTTTCAAAATTAATGGAGTATGTTGCCCCCCGAATACCGATAAGATAGCCCTTAGAGATTAAAGATGTCGAACTCAAAATCTTACATCTAAGATTTCCTCTACGTTGGCTTACTCGTCAGTTGGCTTGTATGTAGTCTCAAAATCATAGAGCAATTTGTCGAGGGTTTCAACCTGGGATGCATTGTCTTCATCATCAGCGATACGGTCTATCCATTCCTTCACCATGTAGAATTCATCTATATCCTTTATCTTGCCTCTCTTGATGATGCTCTTGATTTTCGCTCTCGTCTTCTTATTGAAATATTCGAGATCGACACCGAATTTTTCCATCAGGATTTTGTTCAAATTTCTTTTATTTGCCGGATCAAGATCAAAAGCCTCCTCGTTAATATCATTAAAACCACATTGCAACGCTTTCGCATCTTGTTTGTCATACGCTTTATTAGTTTGCGCGACTATTTCATCTAAAAGGAACGTACCAAGTTCTTTATTAGAAACAGACATTAATCCATACATGTATTTTGCAACCTCAATTATCCATTCTTTTTGAAAAAGAATTCTCTCCTTTATTGGCATTTCTTCCATATAATTTTTGACGTTGGGTTTGTGCAAGTTTTCAAGTCTTATAGACACACAAGTCTCAATAAGACTGTCCGGACACTCTTGGGTATTGTCAATGATGTTTCTTTTCAAAAATATATCTTTAGGTAAAAGACCAAAGATGGCTTCATCAACTCCTATATCGCTGATTCTATAGTCATAACGGGAAAGAATACTGTCAATATCCCGTCTGAACTTACTTGCCGACAGTAGTTCCTCCAGCTCTATCAGACCGGCATCGGCCGGAAATCTACGTGAAATCTCCACATTGGCATCACCTGTTCCGAATAACCCGAAACGCAATCCACCTAATGTTCTATCATGATTATGCTCAAAGAAATCCTTTAAAAAGATGTCAAGCAGTTTCAGCTGATCCGGATAGGATACAATCTTATAAGACCCCATCGGGTCATCTGACAAGGTAGAATCGCATACGATAGTATCAATACTTTCTTCCGTTTTTGGGAAAACAGCCCAAAACCTTTGATCAATATGCACTATCGAAGAATCCATATAATTGGATATGGGATGAAGTTGGTAATTCTCTCCTATAAAGTGAATCTGGCTTTCATTGAAAAAGAAACGGAGAGTATCGTCCCCTTCCGTAAAGTAAGTCAGACGATCAGTGATGTAAAACTTTTGTGTATCCTCTCCCAATGTGAAGGGTTCACTTTTGTCATTTACATGATGCAACACCCATGAATCCCTATTGAGAGCCTGAGAATTACAGGCAATAACCAAAATTAGCAGGATAGACGGTATAATGATTCTTTTCATTCGACTATTTTATTATAAATTTCTACAATGACATTGTGGTGTGATCAAGTCGAAGGTTATAGAGAGAAGAGTATTTACGGGTCTCAATCATCGTCCGTATGAAGCCTTTACTTCATTTGCCGTTGATTATTACAGCCCGTCGTGATATTTTTGACAAACTTAACGTTTTGGTTTGAAATATGCAAATTATTAATCATGTTTAAAAACAATATTGTGCAACATTCCATCAGAATCAATCAGAAATCACGAACAGACGATCATCTCAGAAACTTTAAATCAGAAAATATGGAGCTTAGATTGTAAAAGAGGCTGCTTAGTCCGGATTCCAATATATATGACCTGACAGCAATGCGCCCAAAAAGTGGATCAACAAAGATTAATTTGTGACTAATTTGTAAGCAACGATATTTGCTGATATGTATTCTATTGAGTAAGAAGTTGTTTAAAAATGAACGTTAAATTATGGGCGGCAATTTTTTAGTTAAA
>ERZ836877.835-NODE-835-length-50448-cov-11.226778_pt1 | contig 50448 bp, 38 predicted proteins | sample MGYA00519469_ERZ836877 | MGnify/ENA primary metagenome ERZ836877 (study PRJEB31850, sample SAMEA3708809) | human gut metagenome | biome: human gut; feature: human-associated habitat; material: faeces | place: China | collected 2014 ...
TTCAAAATTAGTTTGTGAAGAGCTTGTTGTCGGTACGCAAAACACGGAGGAACGGTGCAATCTTTGTCAAAGGCAAATTATTTTTGCGTGAGATATTGGTAACTCACTATAAAATAGCTATCTTCGCCATTTTGCAAGCAGTCGGGAAGTCCATCTTCCGCATGGTTACGGACAAGTAACGTAGCGAAGTCCTAACCTGACTGAAAAAAGGCTTTTATCGCCTTCATACTTTTTGAGGATATTGCCTAAAACGCCTACCTATCAATATCTTTGCCCAGTTTTTCCATATTTCACTTTTTATGCGTAACTTTATTTTGTAAAGTTGGAGAATATGTATTTCTCAGATGATTTGGAAGTTAGTATAGGTGATGCCAGATTCTACTTAGATAGTTATCTGCATTTTGTGCCGAGCTATGCCAATAACCATAATTATACTTTAGAGCAACTGAGTGGCTTTGATGTTGCAAAGATCGTATCAGAAGGGAAAAGAAGTCGAATCAAAGGCTTGAAAGAAGGGACTGCAACTTTCCGTGCAACAGCAGAAGATGGTGGTTATACGGATGTTTGTACGCTGAGAGTGGTTGATAAAGTCGCTGATAATGTAGAAGTTTATATAGGATTGTCCGGTTGGGCTAATATCGCTGGCTTTGTTACAGCAGAAGTTAGATGTGAGGTTTTTAATTATAATGAAGACCCTATTTTAGTGAGGGGACTTGATGTGCGTCCCTCTTCAGGAGGAAGCAATTCTAATTCAGCCTCTTTTGCTTATTGGGGATATGTAAATTATGGAAGGTCTAAATACTGGCTGAATAATTTTACCAATATTTATGAACCTTATTACTTGGTGTACTTTCAATATAATAATAAGATGTACACTAAAATTGTGGACAGGTAGATTGAAGCAAGTTATGCGGTAAGATTCTCTTTAATAGGTGGGCTGTTCTTTCCGGGCGGATATGCAATATATAACGGATTCATATTATCTTTGCCTCTCCATAATACATAAAGCAGAATGATATGAAAGACTTCGCATCATTGATCAAAGAGAGAAGAAGTACACGAAAGTTTACCAGCCAACTGTTGAAGCCTGACCAAGTAGCAGCTATTCTGAAAGCAGGGTTGATGGCTCCGGCTTCAAAAAGGAAAAATCCGTGGCAGTTTGTTGTCGTGGAAGATAAGGAAATGTTGAAGAAACTGGCCGCTTGCAAACCGCATGGGGCTGCCTTTTTGGAAGGTTGTGCCTTGGCGGTAGTTGTTTTGGCAAACGTGATGGAAAGCGATGTTTGGATAGAAGACGCCTCCATAGCTTCCATCTTTATGCAGTTGCAGGCTGAAGATTTAGGGCTGGGAAGTTGCTGGTGCCAGATTAGGAATCGACAGACAGAACATGAAGAAGATGCTTCGCAGTATATTCGTGGATTGCTGAATATCCCGTATCAATTGGAAGTATTGTCGGTTATTGGTTTTGGTTATAAAGAGCAGCCCAACAAACCATTTGATGAATCTCGTCTGCAGTGGGAGAAGATCCATTTAGGTACCTACCAATTGCCGGAAGAAAAAGCAGAAAAGGACGAGGTATGAAAGTTGTCATTATAGGTTCAGGAAATGTAGCTACCCATCTGTCGTTGGCATTGGCATCGTTGGAAGGGATTGAAATCTGTCAGGTTTATAGTCCTACTGAAGCCCATGCAGAGATTTTGGCTGAACGGTTGAATTGTGATTTTGTGGCCAATCCTACTCAAATTCGGAAGGATGCTGATGTATATCTCTTTGCCTTGAAAGATCAAGCGTTGGAAACGGTGATACGTGCAGTGCCTGCCAACAACGGACTGTGGTTGCATACTTCTGGAAGTATGCCAATGCAAGTCTTTGCTGGTTATACCGAACGATATGGGGTGTTATATCCGTTACAGACATTCTCCAAAAGCCGGGAAATCTCTTTTCGGGGAATTCCGTTGTTTATAGAATGCCATCGCGAAGAAGATAAGAACTGCCTGGAAGATTTGGCTCGTCGTTTGTCGGGTAAGGTGTGCGAACTTTCTTCCGAAAAACGGCGTTCGTTACATTTGGCAGCTGTCTTTGCCTGTAATTTTACCAATCATATTTATGCGTTGGCAGAAGAGATTCTGGCAAAAGAAGGTTTATCTCGCGATTACCTGTTTCCTTTAATCGATGAAACGGCAGCCAAGGTGCACGAACTGCCGGCACGGGAAGCGCAGACAGGTCCGGCAATCCGATATGATGAAAATATAATTAACAAGCATCTGGGTATGTTGGCAGACGATCCGGACGTACAGACGTTATATCGTTTGTTGAGCCAGAGTATCCATAAAAAAGTCTGATATGAGTACGATTCCTTATGATTTAAGAAAGATAAAAGCCTTTGTTTTTGATGTGGACGGTGTGTTGTCGCGCGAAGTCATTCCTCTATCACCCGATGGCGATCCGATGCGTACCGTAAATATAAAAGATGGTTATGCCCTGCAATTGGCTGTAAAAATGGGATATGAGGTAGCTATTATCACCGGAGGGTATACAGAAGCTGTACGTGTTCGTTTTGAACGGCTGGGTATTCGCCATATTTATATGCGAAGCGCGGTTAAGATCCATGATTATCATGATTTCTTACAGAAAACCGGATTAAAACCAGAAGAGGTTGCATACTGTGGAGACGACATTCCTGATTATGAGGTGATGCGCGAAGCCGGACTTCCGGTTGCGCCTGCTGATGCTGCTCCGGAAATAAAGCAGATCGCTAAATATATTTGTCAGAAAAACGGCGGTGATGGCATTGCTCGTGACGTGATAGAGCAGACGATGAAAGCGCAAGGTCGCTGGATGCAAGGTGAAGCTTTTGGATGGTAATTTATAAATAAGATAATAATACTTCGGTAAATCTGGACCGAAGTATTATTTTATGGAAGAATAGATGATTTTTATTTTATTCGCTCACGTTGATTATATATTCGCCCAGGGCGAACATGTAATCTTCAACGCCGAATATATGTTCGCCCTGGGCGAATAAAGATTTCTTAATTATTAACACGAGAACTATTGAGGTAATATGTTGGAAAATTTAGCAGCTTATCGTATCATACTCGGTTCCAATTCTCCACGAAGGAGAGAACTGTTAGCTGGATTGGATCTTTCATTTGATGTACATGTTATTCCTGGGTTGGAAGAGAATTATCCGGATTCGTTACAACCACAGGAAATACCGGTCTTTTTATCCAAGCAGAAGGCTGAAGCCTATTTGCCTACGTTGGAAGATCAAGTTTTATTAATTACAGCAGATACTATTGTCTGGAACGAGACGGAAGTAATCGGAAAACCTAAAGATCGGGAAGATGCGATTCGTATGTTACGCAGTTTATCCGGGCATGAACATCAGGTCGTAACTGGGGTTTGTCTGACGACCACAAAGAAGCAGGAAACTTTTTCTGTCGTTTCTTCTGTTCGCTTTGCGTCTTTGACTGACGAAGAAATTATTTATTATGTTGATAAATACAAACCCTTCGATAAGGCTGGAGCCTATGGAATTCAAGAATGGATCGGGTATGTAGGCGTTGAAAGTATTTCCGGGAGTTTCTATAATGTTATGGGGTTACCCGTACAACGCCTATATCAGGAATTGAAGAGATTTGTATAAAACAAACTTTGCCATCAGAATGGATATCCAACGGCAAAATGCCAGGCAAAGTTATCAAAGTTAGGGTTCTTGATTGCCCAGCGATCTCCTCCGCGTTGTTGGGGATCGTAGGCTCTCATACCCGTGTCAAAACGAAGCAAAAAGAAATCGAAGTCTAATCGAAGTCCTAATCCGTATGATACGGCTATTTCTTTATAAAAGCGGGAAAAGTCGAAGTTCCCGTTCGGATGATCCGGATCATTATGAAATAGCCAGATATTACCCGCATCTACATAAGCAGCTAATTCAAATTTCCAAAATAGCTTGGTGCGATATTCCAGATTTAGGTCTAAACGGATATCGCCGATTTGATCGGCAAATGTGCCTGCGTATTCCATTCCCATACTACCAGGGCCAAGAGAACGTACAGACCAGCCACGGACACTGTTGGCGCCACCAGAGAAATAACTGCGCTCAAAAGGGAGTTTTCGTGTGTTCCCATACGGATAACCGACACCAACACCAATGTGATAGGCGACCTTATTTCGTGCGTCAATTGCCATACTTTTACTGAAATCGAAATCGACCTTTGTAAACTGCGAATACGGTATGCCAAACAATTCATACATACCGTCAGGATTCTTCCCTTGATGTGTCAATTTCGAAATACCATATAATAAGTTTCCTGCCATTTCAAAAGAGAAACGCAGCGAGTGAGTATTCCGCAATTTATTCTGTGGAACATAATTGCTGAAGGAATACGTATAACCTGTTCCCAATACAAACTGGTCGGTAAAATTGTATAGTTTGGTAGATTCCGGCAGACTGTCGGCAAAAGCTCGATCTATTTTAGGTAAATGAACATAATCAATGTCTATCAACTTGAATACATGTTTTGCTTGGGTATTAAACCGATCTTGCCAAATGTAATTCCATCCTCCTGATAAAATAGCTCGTTGATATTCCGGGCGTGTTTGGAAACTATAGCTTACTTTGAATTCAGTGGTTGCCCGCAGGCGTCGGGCAATACGTTCACTCAGGAAAGGGAACAAGAACTGAGGAAAAGAAATTCCTGTTTCTGCTCCAATTTCCCAATAATTACCGACACTATTGTCTGAAGACGATCCTAGATTTTCGTATGCTCCCCTGATTTTGGCAGTAAAAGCTTCCGAACCTTTGAATAGATTGCGATGTTGATAATTGATACTCGATGCAAATCCTAGATCTCCGGCGGAGTTTGTTCCTTCCAAATCCACGCCGAAACCTTGTAGCTTACTCGGTGAAGTCAGGATTGTACAATTCAGTTTAAGAGAATCATTTTCTTCAAACTCCTGAAAGCGAAGATTGATGTTTTTCAGTGCTCGTAAACGGGCAAAGGATGAATACGTTTGTTCTACAGAACGTTCGTTATATAGTCTGCCTGGCATTAAATACACAGAACGAGCTAAGACAGAAGGTCTGATAAATCGGCCGTTTTTCCCATACACAATTTCTATGTGACCTTGGTGTAAAGTATCCGTTAATTGAAGGGCATTTTCACTTTCCGGCTTTAAAGGGTCATAATCGGATAGAATTGTTATTTTGTTCAGGTAATAAGGACGATGCGGCATTTCCTGGATATTTCCATCAGGTAATAACTTTCTGTATGGTTTTAAGAACATTTCCAGATCTACTACATTCTTTTGGAATGAACTATCTGCCAGATAAGTCAAATATTCTTTGTTAAAACCATAATAACCCCGATAACGAAGTAGCTTAGTAATCCGATCACGTTCCTGATCTAACATGTCACGGTCAAATAAACAACTATCTAGGATGAGTGAAGTATAATCATCTGTAGAAGTATGAAATGCATTTGACAACCAAGAACGTTTTCTAGGCTTTATATGAGCAATACTGTCAATTACGGGATCATTTAATCTCATCTGATAATCTCTGATACGGTATGGCTCATTGGAATGGATGGTATAAGTGACAGTTGCTTTTTTATGCTTACTGGTATCAACACTATGAGTCACTTGTGCATTTATATATCCTTTGTTAATTAGGAATTGTTGCAATTCTTTTTCAGATTCAGTTATCAGAATCGTGTCCATGATGACTGGAGCTTCTCCCATACGGCGAAACTGCTTGTTGAACCAGTTTTTTTCATTCTTTCCAGACCAATTGTACAGATATAGCTGCCATTTCATTAATCCGAATACTTTAAAATTAGGACGTTGTTGAAGATAATCCCGAAGTTCAGACGATTTGAATTGTTTATTGTCTGAAATGATTTCAACTTTGTCCAACAAATATTGATTATTCGGAACAAATTTGGTGGAACTACATCCATTCAATATAAGTATGCTTACCAAACTAAGCAATAGATATTGCAGGAACTCCTTCATTCGTATTTGTTTTGAATCACAAAAATAGTTGAATTTGCAGAATATTTCTCTATTTTTGCGAGGCTAAAATGAGGAAAGATGCTTAGTAAAAATAAAATAAAGTACATACATTCGCTGGAATTGAAGAAAAACCGGATTGCGGAACGAGCTTTTGTTGCTGAAGGGAATAAGTTAGTAGCTGATATGCTTCCTTTTTTCGCTTGTAAGTTGTTAGTGGCCAAACCTTGCTGGATGGCAACACAGGGAGATATTTCTGCCGAAGAATTGCTTGTGGCTGAAGAAGAGGACATTCGGAAGGCGAGTTTCCTGAAGAATCCACAGGATGTATTGGCCGTTTTTGCTATGCCAGACTGGCAAATAGAAACGGCTTCACCACAGCAGGATTTGGTATTAGCTCTTGATGGAATTCAGGATCCGGGGAATTTAGGAACGATTATTCGCTTGGCCGATTGGTTCGGTATGGAGCATATTGTATGTAGTAAAGATACGGCTGATGTATTTAATCCGAAGGTTGTACAGGCTACGATGGGGGCTTTGGCTCATGTAAAGGTCTGTTATACGGATTTGGAAACTTATTTGACAGCTTGTCGTAAGCAATCCATACCGGTATATGGTACTTTTCTGGATGGAGAGAATATGTATGACCGGACCATTTCATCTCGAGGTGTGATTGTAATGGGAAATGAAGGAAATGGTATTCGGCCGGAAATTGAAGCGTTAGTTTCAGAGAAGCTTTATATTCCCAATTATCCACCAGAGAGAGAAACAGCGGAATCATTGAATGTGGCAATTGCTACCGCTGTAGTCTGTGCTGAGTTCAGACGCAGAGAGGGGATGAAGCCGGATTTGAAATAAACGGACTTTTTCTCCCAACTCGGGAGTATACAAGGCTTTCTCTGTGAAAAAAGTAATTAACGAAGAATAGTCAGGAAATTGTTTGGATGACAGCCAATGACGAAATTCTTCTTGGGTAGGAGCTAATAACGCAGGAACTGCCCATAGAATTCCTTCGACAAAGGAAGTTCCTGCTATTTCTTCTGTGAGAGGAAAATATCGCTGGAGATTTCCGGCTGCATCCAGTTCCAGGCAATACATTTTGTATGCCTTCGTTCCTAATAATAGAAAATGAGTTGCCCAACGTGACATAGTATAACTCTTTGTATTGGGTTAATTTTCTCTGGGCTTTACTTCTTTAGTAGTTTCAAAGCCTACAGATTTGTAATTGTAACGCATGAGAGAAATACTATCGGTGTAGATTTTATAATAATTCATATCCCGATTGTTCAGATAGATGAAACCATATACACGTTTGGTACGTTTGGTGACGACACTCTTGAGTGTTGTCTCATGATAACCGTCACGCATGATTTGATCATTGATAACGACCGTTGTGTCTCCTTGATCCAAACAGATACGGATTTGAGGTTTATGCTTGGCTTGTTGAGGAATACCCCATACGTTCATGCCTAGTTTAAATGTACTTCCCGGCGGATAGGATTCTTTGGGTTCTATGTTGAATGTAGTTCCGTTAAAAGAAGCCTTGAGCGAGAAGGTAAGATAGTTTCTTCTCGACCAAATATCGACAGAATCACTCTTTTGAGTGTCAACCTCCGTCCTTTCAACATCTCCTAAATCATGGATGCGATCTTCTATATCTTTGCTGACCAAATTGTATACCCGCATGTAGATATCCAGATTCTGCGCATACCAAGTGAGTGAACTGTCGTATTCAGCTTGTGTAATATGATATTTATTGAACACAGATTCGTATAAGGCCAACTTTTTAGCATCGTCCCTGTAAGTATCCTGGTCAGCATTGATGATAGCTTCTGCTATTTGCATGTCTGCCAGGACTGCTCGCATTTCCTTTTGAGAAAGAATATTCTCGGGTACCGGACTACAAGCAGATAGTGCGCATAAGGAAGTTAGACCGTATATGAACCAGTGTTTACACATATTACATTATTTTTCTTCGTTACCCAAACTTTTCGAAAACGTGTTTCGATAGAACAATAAAAGGAGGAATACCCCTACACAGATAGCAGAGTCTGCCAAATTGAATATTGGACGGAAAAAGATGAATTCCTGACCACCCCAAATAGGTAACCAATCAGGCCACGTTGTCTCGATAAGAGGGAAATAGAACATATCCACTACTTTACCATGTAGCCAACCGGCATATCCGCCTCCTTCCGGAAATAACGTTGCTACTTGGCCAAAACTATGGTCGAAAATAACGCCATAGAAAACGGAGTCTATAATATTACCGATGGCTCCTGCCAGAATGAGTGAAACGCAGGCGATGAATCCGAATGGATAATTCTTTTTCACCAAAGAATATAGGTAATAACCGATGAAACCGACGGCTACAATTCGGAAGATTGATAAAAATAACTTACCAATCACTTCTATACCGAAGGCCATGCCCGGATTTTCTGTAAAATAAAGATAGAACCACGAAGTAATCTTTATACTTTCGTGCAATTCCAAATGAGTTTTGATCCAAATTTTCAAGATTTGGTCTAAAAGAAGGAGCAGTATTACAATGCATACTGCTCCTTTTCCTTTTGAATATTTCATTTACTTTGCGCCTCCTTGTTTAGCTTCAATACTTAATGTTGCGTGAGGTACAGCCCGTAACCTTTCTTTCGGAATCAGTTTCCCAGTTTCCCGGCAGATGCCATACGTTTTATTTTCAATACGTACCAGCGCTGCCTGCAAATTCTGTATGAATTTCATTTGTCGCTGTGCCAATCGGCCGGCTTCTTCTTTGGAAAGGGTAGTGGCACCTTCTTCCAGAACTTTAAATGTAGGTGATGTATCAGCTACATCGTTTCCGTCTGAATTGGTAACACCCGATCTCAACATTTCATAATCTCTTTTTGCTTTTTCAAGCTTGTCTAATATGATGGCTCGAAATTCTTCGAGTTCCGCATCTGAGTATCTTGTCTTTTCTGCCATGGCAAATTTAATTTTAAGTTTAACATTCAAGTTTATTATTCAAAAACGGCTTTTATGGAAATATCTTTACCGATTTGTCGGCAAAGATAATATAATTATCATATTATGCGCATTTTTGCAGGAAAAAATGACGGAGGGTGCGGATTTCAAGCCTTTCCGCACCCTCCAATCAATATTTATTTCAATTTATTTGTTCGTATTATCTTTCCGACTTCTGATTAGATTTTCTCTACCTTTACAGCTAATGTGAAATCTTCGAAGTCAAGTGATGTAGCATCTGAAATCGGTTCGGCTGTTATAACAAGGTTATTGGCCAATACCTGTGACTTGATGTACTCTTGATAAGCTTCTACGGCTCCATCCATTTCTGCTGAAGATGCAAGGGTAATGTTCACTTTGTCTGTAATCTCGAAACCGCTGCTCTTGCGCAGATTTTGGATACGGTTAACCAATTCGCGGGCAAGTCCTTCCTTCTTTAACTCGTCGGTTACGGTAATATCGAGCGCTACAGTCAGTCTACCTTCGTTGGCAACCAGCCATCCTGGAATATCTTCGGAGATGATTTCTACATCTGCTCTTTCCAAAACTGCTTCCTGACCATCTACCTGTAGAGTGAATGTTCCAGCCTTTTCAAAAGCATTGATATCGTCTTGACTCATCTGCTGAATAGCGGCAGCAAGAGCTTTCATAATCTTACCATAACGCGGGCCGAGTTTCTTGAAATCTGGCTTGATACGTTTTACTAAGATGCCTGCTGTGTTATCCACAAACTTCATGTCTTTTACGTTGACTTCGTTCAGGATAAGCTGTTTTACAGCTTCGATACTTTCCTTTTGGTGCTCGTCCAAAACAGGAACCATTAAGACATGCAACGGCTGACGAACCTTAATGTTAACCTTACGACGCAATGCCAATACCATTGATGAGATAGTTTGTGCCATCTGCATTCTTTCTTCCAGGTTCTTGTCGATAAGTGCTTCCTGACATACTGGGAAGTCTGACAAGTGAACAGAATAAACTTGCTCACGACCTGTTACAGAGATCAAATCGCAGAATAACTGATCAGCATAGAACGGAGCGATCGGAGCCATCAGTTTAGCTACAGTTTCCAAACATGTATATAATGTCTGGTAAGCCGACAACTTGTCTTCTGTCAATCCACCCTGCCAGAAACGTTTACGGTTCAAACGAACATACCAGTTACTTAAATGGTCATTGACAAAATCTGAAATAGCACGTCCGGCGCGAGTCGGTTCGTAGCTGTTCAGGAAGTTGTCTACGTCTTTAATCAACGAATTAAGCAGAGAAAGAATCCAGCGGTCGATTTCCGGACGCTTTTCCCAAGCAACTTCCGGTTGCGAGTAATCGAATCCATCTACATTTGCATACAGAGCGAAGAATGAGTACGTATTATATAAGGTACCGAAGAATTTACGGCGAACTTCTTCTACTCCTTCAATATCAAACTTCAAGTTGTCCCACGGTGAGGCGTTAGTGATCATATACCAACGTAATGGATCAGAACCGTATTTCTCGATCGTTGCAAAAGGATCTACAGCATTGCCCAATCGTTTTGACATCTTGTTTCCATTCTTGTCGAGAACCAGACCGTTAGAAACAACAGCCTTATAGGCTACACTGTCAAAGATCATCGTTGCGATGGCATGCAATGTGAAGAACCAACCACGAGTCTGGTCTACACCTTCTGCGATGAAATCAGCCGGATAATAGGTACGACTGTCTACCAATTCTTTATTTTCGAATGGATAATGTAACTGTGCATAAGGCATAGCTCCTGAATCGAACCAAACATCAATCAGGTCACTTTCGCGTTTCATCGGCTTGCCTGAAGGTGATACCAAAGTAATATCATCTACATATGGACGGTGCAAGTCTATCTTTTCGTAATTATCTTTCGTATAAACGCCCGGTTCGAAACCTAATTTCTTATATGGATTCTCAGTCATGAATCCTGCAGCGATAGCTTTTTCGATTTCGTTGTACAGTTCTTCTACCGAACCGATACAGATTTCTTCACCGTCTTCACTACGCCAGATCGGAAGCGGTGTACCCCAGTAACGAGAACGGCTCAGATTCCAGTCGTTCAAGTTTTCCAACCATTTACCGAAACGGCCTGTTCCGGTAGATTCCGGTTTCCAATTGATTGTCTTGTTGAGTTCAATCATCCGGTCTTTGCAAGCTGTTGAACGAATGAACCAGCTATCCAACGGATAATACAATACCGGCTTGTCGGTACGCCAGCAATGCGGATAATTGTGTACATGCTTTTCGATCTTGAAAGCCAAGTTAGCCTGCTTCATCTTCATACAGATGTAAATATCCAGTGATTCGGCAGCCTGGGCAGCTTTCTCGTCGTATTTGCCATCGATGGTAAATTGTGGATCATAGGCATTTTTTACCCATTTACCTTCGTATTCTTTGTATTTTTCTACATCCACACATTCGGCAACGAATTTTTCATCCAGTTCGTCCAACAGATAGAATTTACCGGTCAGATCAACCATCGGGCGGGTTTCGCCTTTCTTATTAATCATAAACAACGATGGGATTCCGGCAGCTTTTGCCACGAAAGCATCGTCGGCACCGAATGTCGGTGCAATGTGAACGATACCGGTACCATCTTCCGTTGTCACATAATCTCCAGCAATTACCCGGAATGCTTTGGCTGAGGCTTCTTTCCATCCGTCTTCAGTAGCTTCTACTGGTTTTACCCATGGAATCAGTTGCTCATATTCCATACCAACCAAGTCAGTACCTTTATATTCTCCAACCACTTTGAATGGCACCAATTTATCGCCTGGCTTGTAGTCTTCCAAAGCAATTCCTTCTGCCTTTTTGTTGAAATGAGCATATAAAAGAGGCTTAGCCAAAACGACAGTCATTTTTTCGCCGGTATACGCGTTGTAAGTTTGTACGGCTACGTAATCAATCTTCGGACCAACGCAAAGAGCGGTGTTGGATGGCAAAGTCCATGGAGTAGTAGTCCAAGCGATGAAATAAGGAGTTCCCCACTGCGTCATTTCCGGTTTCGGATTCTTCATCTTGAACTGGCCTACTACGGTGGTGTCTTTTACATCCCGATAACATCCCGGCTGGTTCAATTCGTGAGAACTTAATCCTGTTCCAGCTGCCGGAGAATACGGTTGGATAGTATAACCTTTATATAAAAGGCCTTTATTGTATAGTTGCTTCAGCAACCACCACAAAGTTTCGATGTAACGATTGTCATATGTGATATACGGGTTCTCCAAATCTACCCAATATCCCATCTTTTGTGTCAGGTCGGTCCATTCTTTGGTGAACTTCATGACATCTTTACGACAAGCCGCATTATATTCGGCTACAGAGATCTTTTTGCCAATATCTTCTTTGGTAATACCTAATGATTTTTCTACGCCCAATTCTACCGGCAGTCCGTGAGTATCCCAGCCCGCCTTACGGTTCACCTTGTAACCTTTCATGGTCTTGTAACGACAGAAAATATCTTTAATCGAACGGGCAATGACGTGGTGAATACCCGGCATACCGTTAGCAGAAGGTGGTCCTTCGTAAAATACGAAAGAAGGATGACCCTCGCGGATTTCAAGACTCTTGTGGAAGACGTCGCCGTCTTGCCATTTCTTCAGTATTTCCTTATTCACATTCGACAAGTCGAATTTTGAATATTCGGCAAATTTCTTACTCATATCGTGATGTTATTTGTTTTGCTACAAAAAATTACGTGCAAAGGTAGCTATTTAATTTCAAATAGACAACGGAGAACAGTTAGGAAGCATGATGTAAATGTGTCTCTTTTCTCTTTATTTTTTAGAAAAGTTTCTCAGAAGTAAGGCTGATATGTAGACAGGCTAAAAAGGTTCTGGGTATGTATGAAAAAATTCATGCCTAGGAATGATTGAAAATACGCCGGCTTTTCATCAAAAGCTGGCGTATATTGATCAAAAGCCGGCGTATTTTGGCGAGTGGTTTATAATGAATTTTAGTTGTTTTCTAAATCTTTGATTTGTAGTAAGATATCTTTTATGGTTTTCATGTCTTTCTTGTGTTTGGAAATACCAAGACTTAAGCCAATAAGAAGACCTACCAGAGATCCGCATGTAATACTAATGATAAAATCATTGTCATCTTGAGGAAGAACGAAGAATATTTCGGCAAAGAACCAAATAACCCAGACCGCTAAAATCGGCATCATAATTTTAAAGGACTGGAGCGTCTCTTTTTTCAATAATAGGACACTTTTCCCACATTCAACCAGATTCTCATTTAATAATGTCTGGATGTGTGTCAGTTTCTTTTTGTTCCGGTTCAGTTTTATCAGGCAAGCCAACAGGAATAAGACAGTGCCTGTTGCCAGCCAGTAGGAAAAACCTGTCAATGTAAAGAAAAAGAAACAATATGGGATTCCGATGGTCGCTACAATAATCATGATAATTGCATCTTTATGCATCCTTGATACTTTCTGTTGCATGGCTTGCCGGATCATATTATCATTGATGATCGTTTGTTTTTCTAATTTCTCTTTCAATAAACAGATTTGCTGTTTCATTTCTTCCAATTCAAAGGATGTGATATATTTTTCCATGATGAAAGTTGTTTTACTGATTAGACATTTTTTTGAGTTCTTCTTTGATACGATAAAGCCGTACGGATACGTTTTTGGCAGATATACCGACGATGGCACCGATTTCTTCATAACTGAGATTCTCGAGCCATAATAGGATAATGGCTCTGTCGAATAAGCCAAGTCTGTTTACTCGTTCATAGAGCATTCTGATTTGCAAAGAGTCTTTGTCGTTGTCTTTGTAGAGGTTTATATTCATCTTCAGAGGAATCGTTTGTGCGCGACTTCGTTTTTTTCGATCAAACGAAATGCATGTATTGAGGCTTACTTTCCATACCCACGTTTTGATGTGACTTTGACCGCGGAAAGAAGAAAACCCTTTCCATAAGTTGACTAAAATCTCCTGAAACAAATCATTGATTTCCTCTGCATCCTTAGAGAACATATAACACACGGTATAGATGGTGTCTTTCTGCTCTTTTACTATTTGTGCAAATTCTGTTTCTAATTTTTCCATTGTTTTTCGTGATTAGAATTTTATTTATTCTATTAGACGCATGTGTCTTGTCAAAACTACAAAAAAATGGAATAAAATAAGGGGAAAGGAGAATTTACCGTAATTTTGCATGCGTTATAGAAAAGAAAAAGGAATATATGATCAAGGCTGTGTTTTTTGATATCGACGGGACGTTGGTAAGTTTTAAGACGCATGTGGTGGCAAATTCGACAGTTGAAGCCATCCATCAGTTACGGACAAAAGGAATCAAGGTGTTTATTGCAACCGGACGGCAGTTGCAGTGTATAGATAATTTAGGGAATTTGGAAGTCGATGGTTATGTGACATTAAACGGTGGCTATTGTATTGCCGGGCGGGATGAAGTAATCTATAAACAGGCCATTCCGAAAGAAGACATTCATTTGATGTTAGAATTTCAGCGGACAGTACATACATTTCCCTGTGCTTGTGTGACGGAAGATGCCATTGTCTTGAATTACCGAAACGAGTCAGTGGATGCTTTGTATGAACAAATACGTTTGAAGGCTCCAGAAATCGGACCGATCGAAACTCTTGCCGATAAAGAGATTTTTCAGTTGATAGCCTTTTTTACGGCAGAAGAGGAAGAACAGATTATGGCTTCCATGCCGAATAGCTTGACTGCTCGCTGGAGTCCTTATTTTGCTGATGTGGTAGCGAAAGGTTGTACCAAGGCGGTGGGTATTGATCGGATCATAGAACATTATGGAATAGCCTTGGAAGAAACGATGGCATTTGGTGACGGAGGTAACGATATAGCCATGTTGCAGCATGTAGGTATCGGAGTCGCCATGGGAAATGCAATGGAGGATGTGAAAGCTTCGGCTGATTTTGTGACAACAAGTGTTGATGAGGATGGCGTTGTCGTTGCTTTACGTCATTTTGGACTGATTTGATCCGTTGGCTTTTGGGGATAGTTGAAAATAGATGTGCAGGACTCATTTTCTTCCTTGAGGGCAGAATTTCTTTTTACAATCTTTTTGCCTTCTCAGATAAAACTTTACCTTTGTGACCAATAACAAACAGAAAAGTGACTATGCAGTTTACCAATAACACAAATATCCCTGAAAGTTTAATATCTTTTACCGCCGAAAGTTTGGTGGTGCGGGATAATTGTGTAGCAAGCAAGCAAGCAAGTAAGCAAGCAAGTAAGCAAGCAAGTAAGCAAGCAAGTAAGCAAGCAAGTAAGCAAGCAAGCAAGCAAGCATAGTCTATAATAGAGAAATAGTTCGAGCGAAAGCCCGGTCATCTTTATTTGCCGTGGAATTTATTCCCCGGCCGATGAAGGTGACCGGGCTTTTTGCGTTTTATTCATCCATAAAATTATAAAGCCATGGCAAATGTATTGAAAGGTTGGTTGGCCGACAATACCGTCACGACCGACAACAAAGACGACAAAATCCTGGTGCTGGAATCGGCAGGTAGTTTAATCGAGAAAGACATCCTCGAACGGATGATGCACGAAATCACGGGTCTGAAAGAAGAAACCCTCAACCATGCGGTGACCCTCTACAACCGGATCATTATGGAAAGCCTCCTCAATGGCTACACCGTCAACACGGGGCTGTTCTACGCTTCGCCTTCGTTTCAGGGGGTGATCGACGGAGGCATTTGGAACAAGGAAAAGAATTCCATCAAGGTGAATTTCCAGCAGGGCAAGACCTTGCGCAAGGAAATTGCCCAGACGAAGGTCGAAATCCTGGGCGAAAAAGCGGATATCATGTACGTGATCGAAGTGGAAGACAAGAAGACCGGTCTGAAAGACGGTACAGCTTCTCCCGGGTTCGGCTTTGTCATCAAGGGGCGTAACCTCAAGGTGGGTGGCACCGATGAGTCTGTGGGTGTTTACCTGATCAACGAATCACAATCGGCCGAGAAACTGCCCGACTACCAGATCATCAAGAACATGCCTTCCGAACTGATCATCCAGATCCCGACCGGTTTGCTGGACGGGCCTTACACCCTGCGCATTACGACGCAATGGGGCCATAGCTCGAAAAAAGAATTAAAAGAACCCCGCAGTGTGGAAATACCGTTGACTTTGGTCAACGGCGACTAGTAGGCCGGGCGTACCTGAACGGGTACGCGAGACGTACCAGAGCGGGTACGCCTAACGTACCTGTTCTCTCCTAACGAATTAATTACAACAGAAACAAGCGGTCTTTGAAAGGATTTTAAACAGGCTATTGTGATTGGTTATAAAAAGCAGTACATTTGCAAAGAACTAAAATAATAGTCTTATGGATAACAAAAAAGAACAGAAACCTAAGTCTATCTTTCAACAGGTGTTGGATGATAAACGTGCCATTCGGGAGTGTATCCAAAAGGGCGGTGATATTAAAAAAATAGCAAAAGAACGTGGAATCAAATTCTCTACTCCCTTATAAAATCACTCCGGAAGGGGATTGGAACTACTCGTTCATAACGAAGCATGGTATCGTGTATCATGCTTATTTTATTGATTTTTCCAGTTATCCCCCCCCCTGTTCTCAGATGTTTACACGTTTAATATAGAACCGGAAAGTAATAAACCGCATCCAATTGACAGTCGAATCGCTGCTACTATTGCACATATCTTGAAGTTATTCTTTGCAGAAAAACAACGGGCTATGTTGATGGTTTGTGATAATTTAGACGGGAAAGAGGAAAAGCGGAAGATCTTATTTTCTCGTTGGTTTTTGCGGTATAATGATGGAAATATCCGAAAATATGATGCATCGGCTATTACGGAAGATTATACACTTTATGTATCAATCTATCTACATAAAGAGAATCCACACTTGCAAGAAAAGATGCAGGCTTTTTATGATTTGGTGAAGAATAATTTGTATCCAATGGATTAAATCCTTTCCTATCCCCCTTGTTTCTGGGTTTAAAACAGAATACTAACAATTAAACTTAGAAACGCGTATGAAGAGAATTTTTACTGTATGGACATGTTGGCTGATTGCCTGTTTTGCTTTTGCATTACCGGCGGTAGCTCAGACGAATTATTTCCGAATAGAGCATCCGGATAATTCAAATGACGGGCAGGCTTTTCCAACATGGACAGAAGCCATTACCTATTTGAACGAACAGCCCGAGTTGGAAGACGGGAAGGCGTATAAGATTCTGGTGATAAAACCGAAAGGTGCTGAGGCGGATGTACAAGATAATAATAATACAGTACTGATGCCCAATAAGGCGGCACTCATATCTTGTAATGCATTTAGCTTTAGAGATAAGTATGAATTGAATGTGGGGACACACCATTGGGAAATGCAGGCTCCTTTGACATTTGATCAGGTCAAGTTGATAGGAGGCAATACCTTTGCTGAGTTTCAGACTATTTTGGCCAACGGACATAAAGTGGAGTTTACACCAAATGTGGAAGTAAGTGGTTATTTGGCTCTCTTTGGAGGTGCTTCTACAAACGATGTGGAGAATACGGAAATCGTTCTGAATGGAGGTGAATTCTATGCTGTTTACGGTGGCGGAAATAGTGGCGATGTAACAGGTACGGCTCGTATAAAGGTAGGAGATAAGGTAAACTGTACCTTTATGTATGGAGGCGGCGCGAATGGAGGAGCGAAGAATACGGAGGTGCTGATTGGTGATGGCGCGAATTTATCCTTCCAAAAGCTTTGTGGAGGAAGTAGTTATGGCTCAGTGGAGGAATCACTCGTGCGTATATCCGGCACGGCTGTACTTAATCTAGGGTCTTTTCGTTCAAATTGGGGATTATATGCTGCCGGGAGCTCGAGCACTTCCTATACAAAAACATCAAGGTTGGAGATTACAGGTGCTCGACAGATTACTGAACCATATTACTTGTGTGGAGGTTCTTATGAAGGAAGCGTTGACAATACTTATGTGACAGTTTCCGGCGGTAGTTTTAAGAATACAAACGATAGATATTATACTATTATCACGGGAGGTGGTTATAATGGAACGGTAAACGAAGATACGCATGTTTTAGTAACCGGAGGAGAAAATTTAGGCTGGATTGAAGGTGGAAATATCAGTAACAGCGGGGGAGTAAAAGGCACGGCGTATGTTGAAACTGGCGAAGATTGTGGCCAGATTGTTCAAGTGGGCGGTGGCAATATCGGTAATTACGGCGGTAATATTGACGTTCGGATTAAAGGAGGTGAGATAACAAAAGTGTATGGTAGCCAAACTTCGTATAGCAATAACGTGGGAACTGTTATTGTTTCGATGGAAGGAGGTTCGGCCAAATATCTGTATGCGGTATATGCTCGAACTGTGAAGGAGCATTTTGCAATTACCGGTAAGTCGGAAATTCACGTTTCCGGTGGGCAGGTTCAGAATTTAGGAACGATAATGAAATGGAGTGCAGACATGGTTCCAACAGTTGTGGATTGGGATGATGAACTTCCGGTTGATATTATCGTAGAAGGGAATAATGCGAGCATAGAGAATTTTAATGCGTATTGTGCTGAGAATGAAACTGATTCAAAGTGGACCTCATTTTTCAAATCCTCTACCCTGACCTTCAAGGATTGCGGGACATACACGTTGAATTCAGACCTTGCTTTGTTCACGGAAGTCGTAACAGAGAACTCTACGATAGATATGGGTACTCATGGCTTTATCGTCAGAAAAGGAGTGCCGCTGACAATTTCCGGCGAGACCTGGCAAAAACCAGATGGCGGTTTCAAATTGACAAGTTGGGTTGAAGACTCAGAGGGTACCCCGCCTTCTGTTAATGATAAGATCGTCATCTTGGAAGGAAATGATTTTGGTGTAGATGATTTCTCTTTCGATGATGGCGAGAAAGAATTATATAAGGTAGGTAATAGCATTCGTTATAATGATGGTTCATTAGAAGATGATGATTTCCATCTCGTTGCTATTACAAACGAAGAATCAGAAAAAGGTTCACTCAGCGTTGTATGGGACGGCACAGTAGTAAATAGTGGGGATAAAGTTCCACAAATAGAAGGTTTGCCATTGATAGCTACCGTTACTCCGGAGGAAGGATATAGTGGCACAGTGTTCGTGAATGATGAACCACAAACCGGATCTTCTGTTGAGATTGCATGCGATGAAGATAAGACCTTTAAGGCGACCTTCGCTGAGAATCCATATACCATTACTTATACCCAACCCGAAAACGGGACAATTACCGTAACCGATGCTGAAGATGCAGTGATTACGACTGGTTCTACCGCTTTATTCAATTCCTTGAATACGATTACCGTCACGCCGAATACCGGTTATCAGTTGCAGGAAGGCTCGTTGAAGGCAACCTATGGTGATGGAAATCTACCGGTTGCATTAACACCGGTGGAAGGACAAGCCGGGAAATATACCTTTACGATGCCTGCCGGAGCGGTAACGATTACAGCCACCTTTGAGAAAGCTACTTATCAAGTAACATTTTCAGAAGTAGAAGGCGGTTCCATCAAGGCGGACAAAGCAACTGCCCAAATGGGAGATGAGGTAACATTGGCGTATGAAGCAAACACAAATTATGAGTTCGTTGCGTGGACGGTAACTGACGGTTCACAACAAGCAGTCGAAGTCACAGCTGAAAAAGAAGGTAAATACACCTTCATCATGCCAGCATCGGATGTAACGGTAACAGCCATCTTTGAGAAAGAAGAAGACCCCGAACCACCGGTAGATCCCATCAGCTACTACAACATCTATGTAGAAGACGTGTGCGACGGGGTAGAGGTTTCTACCAGCAAGCAAGTGGTGCGCGAAGGCGGTTCTATCACCGTTTATGTAGAGAAAGATACAGCTCGCTACACCTTCGACAACTTTAAAGTCTATTACAAACGTAGCTACTATGGCTATTGGGAAGAATTGAAGGAAGGCACGCAACCGGGCGAATACCCCATCCATAACATCTGGACCCACATCTACATCAAAGCCGAAGGCGCGGAAGAAATAGAAGATCCGACTGGTATCGAATCTATCGAGGGTGTGAAGGTCTATACGAAGGATGGCAGCCTCTATGTCCAGACCTCGCAGCGTGAGGTAGTCATTATCGTCAGCATGAGCGGCGCAGTCGTGAAGAACGAAGAGCAAGTAGGCCTGAAGCAATACCACGGCCTGCGACCCGGCATCTATATTGTGCGGGTAGGAGACAGGGCGTACAAAGTACGATTGAATTGACAATTGATAATTGACAATTGACAATTATAAAAAGGCACGGATTGCACAGATTAACACGGTTTTAAATAAATATTATCCGTGAAATCCGCATAATCCGTGCCTAATATTGTGTCTGTAATTGTCCATTATCAATTGTCAATTTTCAATTCTTCGAGTCCGTGCCTATTTATTAATTCTCAATTATCAATTGTCAATTGTCAATTCTCTTCATAGACTCCTTCCCGAGGCAAGGGCTTGTCGAGATTAGCTACACCTAAGACAGTGATCGCGGTGACCGTTGCCGTATGCTCCAGATATTCCGGGATATTCTTAGTAAACAAATCCCGTTCGGTATGCCAGATTTCCCCATAGTTGAAATTATACCCTTTGACATCCTTGGTAGTAAATCCGTAGGTAGGAACACCGTAGGTTGCAAATACCTCCGAATCGGTACCACCTGCTACCTTCGGTCGCTTGCGAGGCGGTCGCACGGTCACTTCAAACGGGATATCCGCCCGTACCTTTTGGATGGGCTTCGTGATCTCTACGAAATCATCATACATGGCCTGCGAGACTGCAATTCCCACCGGAGGTTCCGGTCCGCCATCACGATTGAACACATTCACAATCTTCGGCAATTCCTGCTGATGCTTCTCACAATAAGCTTTCGAACCCAACAAACCGAACTCCTCCCCTGCAAAGGCAATGAAAACGATTGTCCTCTTAGGCTTCGCTCCCGACAAAGCCAACATGCGGGCCGCTTCCATCATCGGAGCAATACCCGTACCGCAATCGACGCCACCTGTACCAACATCATAGGCATCCAAGTGTCCGCAGACAACGACCTGTTCGTCCGGATACTTGCTTCCACGGATCGAAGCCACTACGTTGTGGTATTTAATCGGTCCGAGTTTGAAGTGGTTACGGATGTCGAACTCCAGCAAGAAATCTTCCCGCCGTTCTTTTACCATTTGGGCGATAATATTGAACTGATGCCGGTCGAGTTTGATATCGGGTACTTCCGGCAAGTTATCAAACGTCATGCTGTCAATCATCTTCCGGTCATAAAGCGCACGAATGGGTACTTCGGATGATTGGATGAAACCCAAGACTCCCGCTTCGATCATTTCATGGTAATAAAGAGCCGGGAATTCCTTGTAGGGAAGCATCTCGTTGTTTTCGCCTTTCTCCCAGTTGCGTTTTCTCAACTCTGCATTCTTCTGGTCAATATCCTTATTCTCTAGTTTGATGGCATTACGGATGGAATCACCTTGAGCAGTCCGGTCGATCGGCCAACCGTTATTAGTGCCTGAAATCAAAACCCAGGCACCTTTTAATTTAAGTTTGATGCGTTCGAACTCCTGATCGGTACGGGGTTCCATCAAAACGTGACCACGCTGTACTCCTTTAGTTCCGGAGGTATAAGAAGGAGTGGCAAAATGGAGAGTCATTCCATGATCGTGGCTTAATAATTTCCCAAACCACGGACCCCGGTTAAAGCCAACAGGAAGTTCGCCAGCTTCTTCCAAGCGAACATCAAGTCCCCACTTTTTGTATTCTCGTACCATCCATTCAGCGGCATTCTCATAAGCATCCGAACCGATAGGCCGTCCGCCAAACCGGTTAGTCAATATATCCAGCTGATGTGCGGCCTGATTATCCTGGTGCCCGATTTCAATGATTTTATCAACGACGGCTTTCTGAGCTAAGAAAGGCTGTACCCATAATGATAAAAATGCAGTACAGCATAAAAATAACTTTTTCATGTGTAAAAGAATTGAATGTTTTCGGTTACAAAAGAAGCGATAAAGCCGTTAAATTCAAAATAGGAGGTGTGTTTTTCATCAGAAAAGTACGGTTTATCTTTTATTTCCTTAATTTTGTGCGGCAGATGTTAATAGAAAAACAAATATTATCCGATTTAAAGAAGAGCGACCGCAGTGCTTTTCAGTCGCTGTTTCGTTATTATTATCCTCGCCTGAAAGCTTATGCCGCCACGATGGTGGATGATTCGGTAGCTGAAGATTTGGTGCAGGATCTGTTTCTCTATGTCTGGGAACATCGGGAGGATTTGATTATGGGTGCAAGTTTCCATTCGTATCTGTTTCAAGGTATTTATTCCCGTTGCATAGATTATTTCCGGAAATATGCTTCCTATAATTCTTGTGATATGGATGTATATGAGGAGTACCTGACTGAACAGGCCGCATTCCTGCAAAACGACGATGAAGCCTGGGAAGAATTGTATGCCAAGGATTTTTATCAGCAGTTGTATGAATTGCTGAAAGAAATTCCCCAGCAGCGAAGAGAAGTCTTTTTCTTGGCCTATTTGAGTGGAAAAAAAACGAAAGAAATAGCGGAACAGTTGGATATGCCTGTCCGGACTGTAGAAAGCCATTTGCATCTGACGTTGAAGTTTCTGAAAAAACATCTGTCGAAGAAGGATTTCTTTTTGGTACTTTCGGCATTGTCAGCCATATAACCTTGTATTCTTTTTCTCGATATACGCCATCATAAGGCCGGTATGAAGGTACAATATTTAGATATAATCCCTATTTTTGTTTGCTGATTGATGGATATTTAGACTATGGTGAATGAATCTATGATAAAAGGAATGACTCGTAGAAACTTTATAGCAGCCTGTTGGGCTTGGATTTTAGGATTATTGCTGTTGTCTTCTTGCGGAAGTCGGAAAATGAAGCAGGTTTCTTTACCGGCGGACTTTAAAGGTCCTAAAGAATTAGGGCGTATTTATGGGGTGAAGATAACGGAATATGATAATATCTTTTTATACAATGAAGGGGCACGTTGGCTTGGTGTTCCACATCGCATGGGAGGACAAACAAAGAAAGGAGTAGATTGTTCCGGGTTTGTAGCCATTATGTATCGGGAAGTTTATCATAAACGTCTGTCACGTTCGTCGGCTGATATGCTGAAAAAGGATTGTAAGAAAGTCAGTCGAGGAAAATTGAAAGAAGGCGATTTGGTATTTTTCTATACAGGAAGAGGCCGGAAGAAAAGGCCGAATCATGTAGGTATTTATCTGAAGAATGGTAAATTTATTCATACCAGTACGTCAAAAGGAGTGATGGTAAGTAATCTGAGTGAACCTTATTATATGCGTACTTGGATGTGTGGTGGCCGGGTAAAGTGAAGAGATAGAATGATAAATTAGAAAAAACGTTGTTATATTCTGCTTTAAAATGTACCTTTGCACCCAGTAAAAAAGTAACAATAAACAGAGACAGGATATGTTGACTCTAAAAATGATTACAGAGCAAACCGAGCGGGTGATTGCCGGTTTGGAAAAGAAGCATTTCAAAAATGCGAAAGAGACGATTGCACAAGTACTCGAACTGAATGAAAAGAGAAAAAGTGCGCAGAACCAATTAGATAAAAACTTAGCTGAGGTCAATCAACTTTCGAAATCGATTGGTGGATTGATGAAGGAAGGAAAGAAGGATGAGGCTGAAGCTGCAAAAAAGAAAGTATCAGATATTAAAGAAGGAAATAAAGCGTTGCAGGCTGAAATGGATCAGGCTGCAGAAGAAATGCAGAATGTGCTTTATACAATTCCGAATATCCCTTATGATGAAGTTCCTGAAGGCAACGGTGCAGAAGATAATGTTGTCGTTAAAATGGGAGGTATGGAGACAGAGCTTCCTAAAGATGCACAGCCACATTGGGAATTAGCAAAGAAATACAATCTGATTGATTTTGATCTGGGTGTAAAGATCACCGGTGCAGGTTTCCCCGTATATGTAGGTCAAGGTGCTCAGTTGCAACGTGCTTTGATCAACTTCTTCTTGGATGAAGCTCGTAAGGCTGGATATATTGAAGTAATGCCGCCGACGGTTGTGAATGCTGCTTCTGGTTATGGTACAGGTCAGTTGCCGGATAAAGAAGGACAGATGTATCATTGTAATCTGGATGATTTGTATCTGATCCCGACAGCCGAAGTTCCGGTTACCAATATTTATCGGGATGTTATCCTGGATGAAAAGCAGTTGCCGATCAAGAATTGTGCCTATACACAGTGTTTCCGTCGTGAAGCTGGTTCGTATGGTAAGGATGTACGCGGTTTGAATCGTCTGCACGAATTCTCAAAGGTAGAGTTGGTTCGTATTGACAAACCGGAACATTCAAAACAGTCACATCAGGAAATGTTAGATCATGTAGAAGGTCTGTTGCAGAAACTGGAACTTCCGTATCGTATTTTACGTTTGTGCGGTGGTGATATCAGCTTTACAGCTGCTATCTGTTATGACTTTGAGGTATATTCAGAAGCCCAGAAACGTTGGTTGGAAGTCAGCTCAGTTTCCAATTTCGATACTTACCAGGCTAATCGCTTGAAATGTCGTTACCGTGATGCTGATAAAAAGATCCAGTTGTGCCATACGTTGAATGGTAGTGCTTTGGCATTACCGCGTATTGTGGCTGCCTTATTGGAAAATAACCAGACAGAAGAAGGTATCCGTATTCCGAAGGCGCTGGTTCCTTATACAGGATTTGATATGATCAAATAATAGGAAATAGAACTTAATGAAAAAAGGATGAGCAATTCTGTTGTTCATCCTTTTTTGTATCTTGATGGAATGTTATTCCTTGTTTTTATTTGTTGAAAGAGTATGGTTGTAAACAATTTATTGATTTGAGATATCATTGGCAATCTGTGCCAATTGTTCATCTGTCAGATCGGCTCCGTAGGTAGCGTAGTCGAGACGAAATGTACAACCGTTTTTATACTCGGAACAACCATACGCGGTTTTTCCCCGAAGTAATGTACCTTTATGACAAATAGGGCAGACCGCAGGGGCAGAAACAGCTTTTTTTCTCGGTTTGCGAGGTTTCTTTTCTCCGGCTTCCTTGGATGCAGAAGCGGCTTTGCTCTTTTTCGGCTTTTCTTCTTCTGCCTTTTTTTGTTCGATGGTAATGCTACGTCCACTTTGATCAGAGAGAACATTGATGACGATTTGGTTGACCATCTGTTTTAATTCTTCTAAAAAGGTACGTGCTTCATACGAGCCCTTCTCTATCTGCCGTAGCTTCTTCTCCCATAAACCGGTTAGTTCTGCACTTTTCAGTAGTTCTTCTTGAATTACATGGATCAACTCGGTCCCCGTGGCTGTCGGGAACAGACTCTTGCGTTCTTTACGAATATAATTTCGTTTGAACAGGGTTTCGATAATGGCTGCACGGGTAGAGGGACGACCAATTCCATTCTCTTTCAAAGCATCGCGTAGTTCGTCGTTATCCACTAACTTACCTGCTGTTTCCATGGCCCGAAGGAGTGTTGCTTCCGTATAAGGCTTGGGTGGTGTAGTCCACGTTTCTTTCAGCAGGGGTTGATGCGGGCCACTTTCTCCGATCACAAAGTCTGGTAAAACTTTCTCTTCATCCTGCTGATTCGGATCCGCATCCGGATCTTTCTGATCTGCTCCGAAAACGACACGCCAGCCTGGTTTCAGGATTTGTTTTCCGGTGACTTTGAATTCTACTTTTTCCACTTTTCCCAAGACAGTCGTTGTGGAGATCTCACAGTCGGGATAGAAAGCCGCAATGAAACGTCGTGCCACTAAGTCATATACCTTCCGTTCGTTGTCTGATAAATTCCGTGCCGGAACACCTGTCGGAATAATGGCGTGGTGATCGGTTACCTTGGAATTATCAAAAACTCGTTTGCTTTTCGGTAACTTGATTCCTTTCAACGGAGCCACCAGTTCGCTGTAGTCCACTAAACCATTCAAAGTATTAGGCACCTTTGGATAAATGTCATCACTTAAGAAGGTGGTATCTACACGAGGGTAGGTTGTGACTTTCTTTTCGTAGAGTGATTGGATAAGCTTCAACGTATCGTCTGCCGTGAAAGCATACTTCTTGTTACATTCTACCTGGAGAGAAGTCAGGTCGAAGAGGCGTGGAGCATATTCTTTCCCTTTTTTCGTAGAAACATCCGTCACTGTAAAGTCGGATGTCCGTACGGTTTCAAGGAATTTCTCGCCTTCTTCCTTTTGTGTGAATTTCCCCTTGGTAGCCGAGAATGTTACGTCCCGATAGACTGTCTTCAGCTCCCAATAAGGCTCCGGCTTGAAATTCTCTATTTCTTCCTGCCGGTTGACAATGAGTGCCAGCGTTGGTGTTTGAACACGACCGATAGAAAGTACCTGTTTGTTTTGTCCGTAGCGTAATGTATAAAGACGGGTGGCATTCATTCCTAACAGCCAGTCGCCTATAGCCCGTGACAATCCAGCTTCATACAGTCGGTTAAACTCGGCTTGTTCCTTCAGTTTCTGAAAACCTTCGCGGATGGCTTCTTCTGTCAGTGAAGAAATCCATAAACGATAAACCGGACATTTGGCTCCGGCTTTTTGCATTACCCAGCGTTGGATCAATTCTCCTTCCTGCCCGGCATCTCCGCAGTTGATGATCATTTCAGCCTTTTGCATCAGACCTTCAATGATCTTAAACTGTTGTTCGTAGGTTGGATTACTGATTAGTTTGATACCGAAACGTGGCGGAACCATCGGCAGAGAAGACAGTGACCACCGTTTCCAGTCGGGTGTATAATCGTGTGGTTCCTTGAGGGTACACAAATGACCGAATGTCCAGGTTACCTGATATCCGTTCCCTTCGATGTATCCATTCTTCTTTTCCGTAGCCCCTAATACCTCGGCTATTTCACGAGCCACACTCGGCTTTTCGGCAATACAAACTTTCATCTTTTCTTCTCTAACACGATTTAAATATGGCAAAGTTACATTTTCCGCTTTATTTGGGCAAATTTTCGTTCGAGCCCTCCACTGACGGGCGACTTATTTTCGGTTCGTCCAGGTTGAATTTCTTTCGGTAATACGAATGGGCTGTATAGAGAGGTGCAGCCGGATTATTTCCGGTGACACGGTCTTTCGTAATCAGCGTCGTTGTATATGCCTCGGAATATTTATAGAATAAACTGTCGTGTCCGACACATAAGCCGATTACTACATTCAGATCCGTTTGGGCTTCATTCAGCAGTTGTGCCTGAAGGATCGGGTTACACATGGCTGCCCCAATCGATTCACAGGATTTTGGAATACCAATAGATGATTTGGCTTTCCCGGCTACCTTACAAATAACGGAATATACTTCGAATCCGTTTGCCCGAAGAATGCGGGCAAAAATACGAGCCTCGTGGATTAATCCGATACAATTGGCAATACCTATTTTATGAGCCTGTATCTTTCGGGCAAACTCCATGATTTCTTGTACGCGTGTCCATTTACCGTATCCTTCGTATTCTACTTCGGCACTGGCTACCATGATTTCATGATTCCTTTCTTCTTCATAGCGTTCCAGAGCCCATTGCAGATCTTCTTCCTTTAAGTTAGTGGTAAGACAGAAATCCGGATAAGTCCGGTCTTTGTATTTACAATTCTGTGTTCCACAGTCAACACAGGTCAGTTCTTTTGTATGTTGCATGATGATGTGAATTATATAATGATGAATGAATTTATTGGGCTTCGCTTAGATTCTCTTTCATCCTTTTTAGAATCTTCGGAAATTGTAAAGAGAAAATCAGTGTACAGCAGATAGCCGCTGTTGCATCCGAAAAGGCTTCGGCGGCAAAGACTCCGGTCACTCCCATGAAATGAGGGAGAATTAATGCTAAAGGTATAAGTAAAAATACCTTGCGGAGTAGGGCGATAAAAACGGACACTTTGGCTTGCCCTAAGGCAACGAACATATTTTGGCAAGCTCGTTGCAGGCCAAAGATTGTCATTCCTGCCAGGAAGATTGGCATGAATTGCTCAACAACAACAATCAGTTGCGGATCGTTGGTAAAGGCCGTTGCCAGAATCTCCGGAAAGAGAATCATGGCTAGAATCAAAATCAGATTGAATGAGAACATGAATATTAAGACAATCTTGAAACAAGATTTTACTCTTTCCTTATTGAGGTGTCCGTAGTTGTAACTGACTATGGGCACAAAACCTTGGGCAAATCCTGTCAGTGGGACACTTACGATTAACATGGCACTTTGCATAATAGCCAGTGCGCTGACGTAAATATCTCCGAAGTATTTGAGACTGCCGTTTAATACGAATCCAACCAAGCTTTCTGTGCTGGCCATAATGAAAGGAGAGATGCCCAATGCCAAAATAGACAAGACAATTTCTTTCTGTAACTTCATGTGGCGTCTTTCCAGTTTGAGAGATGCGCGCTGAGAGGTCAGGAAAGAAATCACCCAGGCTGCACTGCAGGCTTGTGAAAGAATGGTAGCCAAGGCTGCTCCTTTTACTCCAAGTCCGAAAGCGAAAATAAACAGCGGATCCAGCAGAATATTCAGGATTGCCCCAATCAGAACGGAACACATGGCTATGGCTGGTCGGCCTTGTGTATTGATAAATGTATTCAAGCCTACCGAGAGCTCTACAAAGAGCGTACCGAGTAGGTAAACAGAAAGATAATCGACTGCATATCCGATCGTTTGTTCTGAAGCTCCGGTCAGGAACAGTAAGGGACGCATGAACAGGTATGTCGTCAGCGAGGTAATTAGCGTAAAAATAATAAGCAGAATGAATCCGTTTCCGAGGATCTTCCCGGCGCGAACCCGGTCGCCTTGTCCTAATGCGATGGCTGCCAAAGGAGATCCACCAGCTCCTACAATTGCCGAGAAAGAAGAGATTAGAATGATGATGGAACTTGTTACTCCAACTCCAGCTAATGCTTGAGTTCCAATTTCAGGTATATGACCGATGTAAATCCGGTCTACAATACTATATAACAGATTGACTAACTGAGCGGCGATGGCTGGTAAAGCCATCCGGAATATCAATGGCAGCATCCGGTCGGTTCCTAATCTTTCTTCATATACATTTGCCATATTCAGTTGTATTGAAATTAACGACAAAGGTACGAAACTGTTTTTGATCCGGGTGACAAAACTCACGAGAATCGTTTTTGACTTCCTCGAGAATCCATTTTGATTCTCGTGAGTTTCGAGAAGAGATCTTATGAATAGAAATTATTCATCCAGCAGAGTGACAATTTCACTCCGGGAATTATCTATGCGGCGGACTTGTATCTGGGCCTTGATTCGTTCGCGTAATCCGGAAACGTGACTGATGATTCCTACTTTCTTACCACCTAGCTGATGCAGTTTTTCCAATGTGTCCATGACGGTCTGCAAGTATCCTTCGCTAAGGGTTCCAAATCCTTCGTCGATGAAAAGTGTGTTAACCGAAAGGCTTTGCTGACTGATCGAGGATAATCCCAAGGCTAATGCCAGCGAGACCAGGAAACTTTCACCTCCGGAAAGTGTACTTGCCGGACGGGCTGTTCCTCCCTGATAAAAGTCACGGAGCAGGATTGTCAGTGAACCGGCTTGACATTCCAGTTCATAACGGTCAGTCAGTCGTTTCAGATAATAGTTGGCTCCATGCAACAATTCCTTTAAGACGAAACTTTGGGCAATGTTCCGGAATGTTTTTCCTTGCTGGTCTCCGAAGTAGAAACGTAGTCGTTCCCACTTTTGGTAGTCGAGTTTCAGTTTCTCTTCGATTGCTTTTTCTCCTTGTAGCCGTTCTTCGTTTTTACGGTTCTCATCCAACAGGTTCTGTTTTTGTCCGATTTGCTGGTTGAAATCTTGGATAATCCGGTTCTGTTCCTCGTATTGTTCTTTCAGTTTTTCCAGCGAAACTTCTTCTTCCAGTTCCGGTTTGCTGTCTTGATGTTGCCGGATTTGCTGGAGCACCAGTTCCAATTTGGCGCGGACAGCTACACGGGATTCATTCTGTTTCTGTTGGTCTTCCCGCCAGCTTTGGATTTGTTCCGGTAAAAAAGCTGTCAGTTGTTCCAGCTTTTCCTGGGTAAATTCCGGATGTTGATGTAGAAAGTCCAGCAAGGCTTGAGTTCCTTTTTCCTGTAACTCTCGGGTATGACATTGCGACTGATGCAAGGCTTTGACATGCGCAAAGAGCTGACTCCAGTCTTTAGTTAATACTTGGACAGGTTGCGGATGAAGCATTCCGATTACCCATTGGGGATATTCATCCCGGATTTGTTGCTGCAGGCTTTTCATTTCATCCAATGCCCGTTGAGCTAAGTTGCGTTGATTGACGAGAACTTCCTCTCTTTTTTGTTGTTGGGTATAAACAGAAGCTTCCTGTTTCAGCCGGAGCATGAAATCGTCAGGAGAAGCATGCCAATCTGTTTCCCACCCAGGCCAGCTTATTTGTTCCCGGGCTGTCTGCAAAGAACGGGCCGCACTTTCCTGATCGTTTCGGATCAGTTCCTGTAAAGTCTGTATCTTATTGATCTGTTCGGTCCGTTTTTTCTCCGCCTGATTCAATGCATTTTGACATTGTTCAAAGGCTTTCTGCTGCTGATCCTTCAGCTTTTGTTGTTTGGAAATGGCTTCAAGCAAAGTTTGTGCCTGCTTGATCTGCCGATTGACGTCGTCTTGCTTGCGATGGATCTCGTCTTGCCTTATCGGTATTTCGGATAAGATATCTGAAGAGATTTCTTCATATCCGGCTAGTTTACTCTGCTGTATGGCTCCCGATTGAGCTTGCTGAAAGTTCTTTTGGGCCAAGATTGTTTGCCGTTGGTTCTGCTGGAACAGGGTGGCAAGACTTTTCCCATAAGCCGTATTCTGTGCGATTTCTGCCATAACTTCTTCCAGTTGTTTTTTCTTTTCCAGCAGGTGTTGGTGAACCGGCTCTAACAGAGAACGGAAGTTTTCATCGGACGGTAATTCCGTAATTCGCTGACCACACACCGGACAGATATCGCCGGGTTGCAAGCGGGAGCGGGCTTCTGCCGCCCATTGTTCGGTACATTCCTTTTGTTTCTCGTATAGCTTCTCTGCTTCGTCAAAGGCCTTTTGGCAAGAAGTCTCTTTTTCTTTCAAGAGACGATGCTGTTGTTTCGCTCCCTCTAATTTGACAGCTGTTTCCTGTTCGGCTTTTTGTGCTTCTTGCAGGACTTGTTGGGCAGCAGAGAACGCTTGTAAGGCATGAACCGTTTTCGTGAGTTGTATTTCCTGTTCCGACAACCGCTTGGATTCGGCTTGCCGGGCAGGCATATCCATCTCTTGATATTGCTGGTTCATTTGTTGGAGAAGAGCATCCAGTTGTTCTCCTTTTTCTCTTTCCGATTTCAACAGGTCGGCTTGTCGGGTACAGGCTTCTTCCAGTTGGGGCAGGCGATTGTTCTCCTGTTCCAACTGCACTTTCCGTTCTTTCTCGTGGGATTGTGTGTTGAGAATGTTCTGCAAATGCGTCAGGATAGTCTGACTTTGGGCAAACATGTCGGCGAAAGGCTGTTGCGATACCCGATATTGCCGGATTGTATTTTCTTCCTGTTGCCAGGAGCGAATCTTTTCCTCTTCCTGCAACATCCCTTCGGAAAGACGGATGAACTGCTGGAGATATTGCTGTTCTTCCTGCATTTGCCGGGTGATTTCATCTTGTCTCTCTTTGTTCTCTTTGAGAAGTTTTCGGGCATCTGTCGTTACATCCCATTCTTGGATAAGACGGCTTTGTTCCCGATATTCATCTGAATGGATTCGGGATTCGATGGCTTCCTGCTGGATTTGATGTTCCTGCCGGGTTTTATGATACTCCAATTCTTGTCGGAACCATTCATGTTTCCGGTTTAGCTCTTTGGCGATGGCTTCCTGTTGCCGGCTGTCTTGTTTCAGTTGTTCCAAGGAGGTACAGAGTATTTCTTTTTCTTCTTCACTGAGTAAGTGTGTCGCGGCGATCCGTTGGTGTTGCAGATCATAAGCTTCTTTCTTCTGTTTGGTAATGTCATAGATTTTCATTCCGATACGGGAATAAATATCCGTCCCGGTGAGTTTCTCCAGGATTTCAGACTTATCTGCTTCACGGCTTTGGAGGAAACGGGTAAATTCACCTTGTGCCAATAAGGTTGTCCGGCAGAATTGTTCGAAGTTCAAACCGATACACCGCTGGATTTCATCTTCCACTTCCTTTACTTTCTTCAGCTCTTCGCCGGTTTTCCGGTTGGTAAGTGTCCAGGCAACTTTCTGAATGTTGCCATCCACTTTCTTTCGTGCCTTGGCAACATACCAGCGAGCCAGGTAGGGAATCTCGTTGCTCCCGATAAAAGAAAGTTCCACCCATGCTTCGGCTGTGTTACGACGCATCAGCTGACGGACATCGTCGATGTTGATTTCTTCTTTCTTGTCGGAGAATGAGCGAGCCAGGTCCATGTATTTTTCTTTCGGCGATCGTTGCATTCGGGGCGTATCGTTATAAAGAGCCAGACAGATGGCGTCGAGAATGGTACTCTTTCCGGCACCTGTTTCTCCGCAGATCAGGAAGATGGATTCTTCAGCCAGCGGACCTTGCTCAAAATCAATAGTAGCTTCTTCGATCGAAGCCAGATTCTTTATGATGAGTTGTTGTAGCTTCATAGTCTATTCGTTTGCTGATGAGTGAATCTGATTCATGGCTTCCTGCAGCAGAAGGCTCAGTTCGTCGTCCATGCTTTCGCCGGTTGTCTCCTGATAATAGCGGCGGGCAATTTCCAAAGGCGATTGCTGTTTGAGTTCTTGGATACTGAGGTGAGGTTGCTCCTCGTTGCTTTCTTTCTGCAGACGGTTGAGCTTGATGTAACAATACCGGCACGCCTTTCCACGGGTTGCTTCGGAAGCGCGTTCCTGACAGTCGGGCGACAGATAATTTTCAGCCAGGACATTGAGACGGATATAAGCCCGTTTGTCGTCGGGGAAGTCTTTCAGCTGCTGCAAGGCTTCTTCAAACGGGAACGGTTCTGGGGGTAAAGTAAGGCATGGCCACGGATTCTCGATCCGGATGTCTTGGATTTCGGGTTGTTTCCCGGGTTCGACGGTTGCCAGCGAAACCGAATGCGGATACGTTTCATCAAAACTTACCGGATAGGGCGTACCACAATAACGGGCGCGTCCGTCGCTTCCTTTCAGGGTTTGCGGGCAATGAATGTGGCCTAAGGCGAGATAATCGTAACCTGCTCCCAGCTGGTCCAGAGGAAAGTAATCCATCCCGCCGATGAGATCGGTATGTCCGGTCGTATCGGAACCGGTTACAGCCAGATGTGCCATCAGTACGACTGGCAGACCATCGGTGTTGATTCGTCTTGTCTCGTCCAATAAGGCCTGGAAGAAGTACGGCATCCGTTCTTCCCGTTTCATCTCCTGATCAGGACTCGGAAAGTTCTGCGGATAAACGTGGGGTACCGGGAGAATGTAGCCGGCCGGCCGGCCGTCTTTCCCGGTTACTTCGATGATGTGCCGTGGCCATTGAATCGTTTCTTCTTCCCGCTGGATGGAACCTATTACGTGCAAACCGAAACTCTCCCATAAACTTCGGGTGATTTCGAGCTTGGAACTACTGTCGTGGTTGCCTGCCGTTACGACGATAGTCATCGACGGACATCGCCGGTGAATTTCCAACATGGCTTCGGTGTACATCTTCTGTACGGAAGCCGAAGGCGATGAATAATGGTAAACATCTCCACTTACGAGAAGAGCATCCGGCTGTTCGCGCTCCACGATTTCCGCCAATTGCTGGAGGAATGCCTGTTGCTCTTCTGTCCGGTCGTAATTATATAAGGTATGGCCCAAATGCCAGTCGCTGGTATGAATCAGTTTCATGTCTGTTGCTTTTTGGATGTATAAAGGTATATATTTTTTCAATATGCGGTAAATCTTGGTCAAAGTTCTATTTTTTATTTATAAAACGATCGGGAAATACGGTTGGTTCTACTTTTTTATTTTAGTAGATAGAGAAAACTTGGTTGATTCTATATTTTTATTTTAATAGATAGAATTATTTGCTTTGAATCTTTGTTTTTATTTAAATAGATAGAAAAATCCCAGTTGATTCTACCTTTTTATTTTAATAAATAGAATCATCGATCCTGATTCTACCTTTTTATTCAAATAGATAGAATCCGGGGAGGATTTACGGTCTCATAAATTATTCGTACCTTGCATCCGTTTAAATCAAGAAAAGATGGCAGATAATTATATTGAAAGGAAAATGGAAGAGTTGGAAGCCCGCAAGGCGATGCCGAAGAAACCGGTAAGTAATCGTGCAGGACATAAACGCCGGGTGTTTGTAACGGGCGGAGCTTCGGGTATTGGCAAAGCTATTGTGAAGGCTTTTGGTAACGAAGGTTATCGGGTGGCGTTTTGCGACCGTGATGCGGAGCGGGGAAAAGAAACGTCGAAGGAAACCGGCGCGCTTTTCTTTCCGGCGGATGTCAGTGATAAAGAGGCTTTGGAGTCTTGTCTGCAGCAACTGTTTGACCGCTGGGGCGATGTGGATGTCTTGATCAATAATGCCGGAATCAGTGAGTTTTCTCCTTTGACAGAAACATCGGTGGAAGAATTTGATCGGATTTTGTCGATCAATCTGCGTCCGGTCTTCGTGGCTTCCCGTTATCTGGCGTTGCACCGCAAGCAACAGACATTTCCAAATCCTTACGGGCGTATCATCAATCTCTGTTCGACTCGTTACCTGATGAGTGAACCAGGCACCGAAGGATATTCAGCTTCGAAAGGAGGTATTTATTCCTTGACGCATGCCTTGGCTGTATCTCTGGCGGAATGGCATATTACTGTCAATTCGATTGCTCCCGGTTGGATTGCGACACATGATTACGACCGGCTGACAAGTCAGGATCATTTGCAACATCCTTCAGGAAGAGTTGGGCGGCCGGAAGATATTGCCCGGATGTGCGTCTTCCTGTGTCAGGACGGAAATGACTTTATCAACGGCGAAAACATCGTGATCGATGGCGGAATGACCAAAAAGATGATCTATGTGGAATAATGCTTTCTATTCGGATTTACTGGAACTGTGCCGGCAGGAAGCGCTGGATATCCGGGCGAAGTATGCCGAGCTGTACCGGATTTTCCTGGAAATACTGAAAGAAAAGACGCGCGACTGTTCGTTCGATTTCTCCGGTCCGTTTACCCGGATGGATTATCTGTGTAAGGAATTGGGCTATGAGGAAGCGGACTATAAGCGGATCAATGCCTTGCGTGCCCGTTGCCGTTCCTTGCATGATGCCAACGAAACCCTACTGGAGAAAACGTTTCTGCAAGATATGAAAGCCTTATCGGAGTTCGTTTCCCGTTTGTATCAGGAAAAGATTCCGGAAGAACTGGCTGCTTGTCTGCCTGATACTTATCGCTATGCTGTCAAATCTGCCTCTCCGTTGGGTACTTATTTGCGCGTATTGGTCGATTCATGGGACGATGAATATATATATGGAAAGACGGAAGCCGAGGAAACCGAGTTCATACAGATACGTTACCGGCAGACCAATTACTTTGGCGACTGGAGTTATCTGCAAGACTTACTGATGAAAGGTTCGCAATTGAACTTGATTCATCCTTATCGGGTACAGGACGATATTTATCTGGCGGAACTGATGATCTTTGAACCGGATTACCTGATCGATGTATCAGCCATTGCCAATTGTTTTGAGGCTTATGGATGTACACCGCTGACTTATCTGCTGAATAAAATCAAACCGGCAGCCAACAGTCGGGCAATTCTCTTGGGAAACTTTGCCAGTCAGTTGTTGGATGAAGTGGTGAATGAAAAGAATCCCGATACGCCGGTTCCGTATGCCGACAGTGTGAAGCGTTTCTTTCGCGAGAACGCCCTGAAGCTGGTAACATGTCCGGATATGGATCCTTCTTTCCATACCGATGCTCGAAAGCAACATGAGATTCTGGAGGGTATGATTCATGAACAGTTCAATCAGGTCTGTGATTTGCATCTTGACCGGATCATCCTCGAACCTTCTTTTTTCTGCGAAATGTTGGGACTGCAAGGACGTATGGACTTATTGCAGGAAGATATGCGGGTATTGATGGAGCAGAAGTCCGGCAAACGGGAATACGGAACGAACCGGCATGTAGAGAAACACTATGTGCAGATGCTTTTATATCTGGCCCTCCTACATTATAATTATAACTTGCGGAATGATGAAATCTCCAGTTTCCTCTTGTATTCTAAGTATGAGGACGGACTGATGAAAGAAGGTCCGGCTCCTGAACTGTTGTTTCAATCCATTGAAGTACGGAATCGGATGGTCAAGCAGGATTTGCTGTGCAGTGAAGGAGGAGCGGCTACGCTTTTCGACGGACTGACTCCGGAGGATTTGAATGTAAGGCAGATTGATAATCCGCTCTGGAAACGTTACCAGCAGCCGCAATTGGCCAGTTTGTTGGAACCTATCCAGCAGGCATCTGATTTGGAACGGGCTTACTTTTACCGTTTCTTTACCTTTATTGAGAAGGAACATATCTTGTCGAAGGTGGGAACGGCGGAAAAAGAGGGGAGCGGTTTCGCTACCGTTTGGAATAATTCTCTGGAGGAGAAGAAACAAACCGGGGATATTTTCTGCGACTTGGAAATCCTTTCGTTGGAGAACAGTCATGAAGCGGCCGAAGGAATCGACCGGATTACCTTGCGTATTCCGGAGCAAGAAAATAACTTCCTGCCGAACTTTCGGACGGGAGATGTCGTGATTCTGTATGCTTATCCGAAAGACAAAGAACCGGATGCCCGCAAAACCATCGTTCATCGCTGCCAGGTTGAAGCCATCTATTCGGATCATCTGGTATTGCGTCTGCGGGCCTTGCAGCGTAATCAGGCGGTGTTCGACAAGTCGGCAGACTACCGTTGGGCGGTGGAACACGACTTTCTGGAGTCTTCATTTGGTTTTCTTTTCCGGGCGCTGTATGCTTTTTTAGTGGCCAATGCCGACCGTCGGTCGTTGTTGTTGGGGCAACGCAAACCGGTGATCGATCGGTCTGTCCGTTTAATAGGCGATTACAGCATGAACGGCGAATGTCCGGAGTTCAACGAGCTGGTATTAAAAGCCAAGCAAGCTCGGGATTATTTTCTGTTGATTGGTCCTCCGGGAACCGGAAAGACTTCTTTTGGTCTGGTCAATATCCTGAAAGAAGCTTTATGCGAGCCGGATGCTTCCGTTCTCTTGGTCTCTTATACCAACCGAGCGGTCGATGAGATTTGCAGTAAGCTGGTGAAGGAAAAGATTGATTTCATCCGCATGGGTATGAGTCTTTCTTGTGATGATGCCTACAAACCTTATCTGCTGGAACGGCAGATGGAAACATGCCAGAATATTCAGGAAATAAGGAAGAAGATCCAGTCTACACGTGTTTTTGTGGGAACGACTACCAATCTCAGTTCCAATGTCTCCATCTTTACCCTGAAGAAGTTTGCTTTGGCCATTGTAGATGAGGCTTCGCAAATCCTGGAACCGCATCTGTTGGCTTTGTTGAGTGCGAAGCATGGCGACGAAAATGCCATCGACCGTTTTGTGTTGATTGGCGATCATAAGCAATTGCCGGCAGTTGTGTTGCAGTCGGAAACCGATTCGGCGGTGACAGATCCTCTGTTACAGGAAATCGGATTAACCAATTGCCGCCTATCCCTGTTTGAACGGCTGTTGAAGTATCAGCAGGAAGAAAACGGTTTGTCGCTTTGTCTGGAGAAACAGGGACGAATGCATCCGGCCATTTCTTCGTTTCCCAATGAGGCCTTTTACCAGATGCGGCTTCGTCCGGTACCTCTTCTGCATCAGCAGCAACCGTTGTCCTGGCATGAATATCAGCCGTCCGGTTTGGAAAAACTGATGGCCACGCAACGGATCGGCTTTGTAGTCTCTCCGCAACCACCTTTGACCCAGTCGGTGAAAACAAATCTTCCGGAAGCCTGTATGATTGCCAAGATGGTAGAAGCCGTCTGGCATTTATATCAGAAGAACGGTCGCCCGTTTTCGTTGGAAAAGAGTATCGGTGTCATTGTTCCTTACCGGAATCAGATCGCCATGATCCGTCATGAACTGGATCGCCTGGGATTAAAAGAACTTCATGACATCACGATTGATACTGTTGAACGGTATCAGGGAAGCGAACGGGAAGTTATCATTTACGGATTCACGATTCAGAAACGTTATCAGCTGGATTTCCTGACCGGGAATGTCTTTGAAGAAGATGGAGATCGGATTGACCGCAAACTGAATGTTGCCCTGACTCGGGCTCGTGAACAACTGTTTCTTGTCGGAAATCCGTATTTGCTGAATCTTGATCCGCTGTTCCGGCACTTGATTTCCTATGTAAAACAAGCTGGAATCTACTTGGATGTACCTTACATGGATTTCTGCGAAGACCATTTTATCTATTAATCCTGAAAACAATTGATCCGGGTTGCATGCTGACAGTTCGCTGAAAACATGCAGTCCGGATCAATCTGTTATTTCCAACTCCCGTTTATTTTTTACCGTTCCACCCTTGTGGAATGATCGTTTCACCTCCGTGGAACGATCGTACCACCTAGGTGAGACGATCGTATCACCCGGGTGAAACGATAAAAAATTAGTATATAACGAATTTAGTTATGGCATGTAACGGGTTTGGTTGACTTAAAATCTCTTTATAAATAAAAGAAGTTGACTCCGAATATTCATTACTCATTGGAACATAAAAAAAGAGGCCATCTCGTTATCGAGGCAGCCTCTTGAATTAGATAAGAAGATTTAATGAATTTCAATTACACGGTTGATTTTAGCTTTCTCTTCCGGAGTACGTTTAGGTAATTCGATCGTCAATACACCGTCTGTAACATTTGCATTGATTTTATCTTTCTCTACATCGTCCGGCAGGATAAGAGCTTGCTGGAATTTTGAATAAGAGAATTCGCGACGCAGGTACTTTTTGTTTCCTTTGTCTTCTTCTTTCGTCTCATTCTTCTTTTCCATAGAGATAACCAATTCGTTATCTTCGCTCAAATGAATATTGAAATCCTCTTTGGTCATACCAGGAGCAGCCACTTCTACTTTGTAATCCTTATCGCTTTCAATAACATTGATAGCAGGAGCGGTAGCATTGGCTTTTACCATCCAGTCATTATCAAAGAAATCATTGAAAATACTCGGAATCCAATTCTGATTGTTATACTTTCTAATCGGTGTCATAGTTGTAACCTCCTATATTAAATGTTTATTATTCAAATTCTTTTCTGAACCTCTCTGCTTTTCAGCTTCGCAATTCACCAATGATTCTGCAAAGGATGTGCCAGAAGGAAAAATTGTCAGGAAGAAGACCGTATATTTAAACCACTGAAAACTCTTTTAAAAGTCCCTCGAATGATTTTAAACTTTGGAAAACTTTGTTGTGATCATATACTGACATTTTGTAAAACATAAAAGGTCAATATGTCATTTCTGATTTTGCTTCTCTTAAATTTTACAGAAGAAGTGAAAGTATGTGTGTGACGAAGTGGGTAACTTTTGAAGAGGTTTGGATCGAATGAAAATAATGAATTTTAAAGAAAAGGAATATTTATGTTGTTAATACTTATTTGTAAGTTGGTATGTTGTATAAAATATCAAATTAAAAAATATATATGTATGTAAGCTTATTAATTGTATGTTTTCGTGCGAAGACCAACTGAAGAAAAGGATTGTTCCTTGATATCAGAAAATGTTGTTGTAAAATATGTGTTGGATTAACAATTATTGTGTATAAAAAGATTGAACTAAATGGAATTTTTATTTAATATTGCATTTGTTAATTCTTAACAGATTGTTTAATTTTTAATACTAGTAGCATGAAAAAAGCAAGGTGGCTAATGCGTTTTGGTTGCATGGTGTTATTATGCAATGTAGCGGTAGATTCGGTGATAGGAGAAACTTCACCAATAATTTCACAAGTAAAGAAGGAGACAGAATTGAGAGGCCGAGTGACTGATGCTGCAACTGGGGAGGTGATAATTGGGGCTTCTGTTATGTTAGAGGGTACAACGATTGGTGCAATTACAGATTTAGATGGAAATTATTCTATTCCTTATCCGGGAGGAAGACATACTGTTGTAGCTTCCTATCTAGGATATAAAGAAGCTAAAGCTGTTATTACGGGACCACAAATCTTAGATTTTAATTTACATACAGATGTTGTAGAGTTGGAGGAGGCTGTGGTTGTAGGTTATGGCTCTCAGCGAAAAATGAGTGTAATTGGAGCTATTACAACAGTTGATGTAGCTGATATTAAAGTTCCGACAGGACAGATTAGTAATAGTTTGGCCGGGCGTTTGGCCGGAGTTGTTGCCGTACAGCGTAGTGGTGAACCTGGACAAAGTTCTAATTTCTGGGTTCGTGGTATCAGTACATTTGGAGAAAACAAGAATCCTTTAATTTTAGTCGATGGAGTTGAACGTAGTTTAGACTTGCTGGATCCTGAGGATATAGAGTCTTTTTCTATATTGAAGGATGCAACAGCTACCGCCGTTTACGGTGTAAGAGGTGCCAATGGTGTTATAATTGTCAATACTCGTAGAGGAAAAGAAGGACAACCGAATGTGAATGTGAAAATCCAATCGGGTATATTAGCTCCAACAAAACTTCCAAAACTGGCTAATTCGGCGACTTGGGCAAGTATGTATAATATCGCAAGAACCTCAAGAGGTGCCGCTCCTTTATATACCGCAGAAGAAATAGAAAAATATAGAACGCAGTCAGATCCTTATTTATATCCGTCTGTAGACTGGTTGGATGAATTAATGAAGGATTATACCACCGCTCAGCGTGTAAATTTGAATGTTACAGGAGGAGGAAAGGTTGCCAGATATTATGTTTCTGGATCATTTTATAATGAGAATGGATTATTTATTTCAGACCCTAGCCATGAATGGGATTCAGAAATCAATTATAAACGTTACAATTTTATATCGAATATAGATATGAGTTTGCACCGGACTACTACTTTAAAATTGAATGTCAACGGTGCTTTGGAAATGAAACACCAGCCATATTCTAGTATTAGTGATATATTTAGTCAGGCAGTTAGTGTATCGCCAAATACAGTACCTCTCTATTACCCCGATTTGGATGAATTTGGAAAGAGACGCTACGCTGAGATGCCTGGTGGTATCAGTAACCCATATAATACATTAACACAGAGTGGTTATAACGATAACTGGTGGACAAAGATCAATGCTATTATGGCATTGGAACAAGATTTTTCAGAGTTGGTAACTCCAGGCTTAAAAGCGACAATTAAATTTTCATTTGACTCAAATAGCTGGAATCAAATTTTACGAAATGGTTCTCCACATACTTGGTATGCGAAAAACAGAGATGCCAATGGTCAGCTAATTTATGAAGAAGGTAATTTAGGTTCTAATACCTTAGGTTATACTTCATATGCCAATGGAGAAAGAGCTTTATATCTGGAAGGTAATATTACATATAATCGTGTATTTGAAGAAAAACATAATGTTGGAGGTTTGTTGCTTTATAATCAGAGAGATTACCAGATTGCAACAGGAACAGCGATTGGTGCATTACCTTATAGAAGCCAGGGATTAGCTGGACGTTTGACATATTCTTATGATGACCGTTACTTTATTGAAGGTAATTTTGGTTATAATGGATCTGAAAATTTTGCCAGAGGACATCGTTTTGGTTTTTTCCCAGCAGCGGCTATTGGTTGGGTTGTCTCCAATGAAAGTTTCATGAAAGATAAAACTCCTAATATTGAGATGTTAAAATTAAAAGCTTCATTGGGTCAGTCTGGTAATGACCAAATTGGTGGAGGTCGTCGATTTGTTTATTTACCAACGATTGTCAGTGCAAACGGAACCAACTGGGGTACATCGAATACTTGGGTAAATGGTATAGCTGTAGGTGAATATGCGAATGAAAATGTTTCTTGGGAAACATCTACGAAATTGAATGTCGGTATAGAATCTCAGTTATATAATTCATTCCGTATTCAGGTAGATTATTTCCGGGAAAAACGAGATGGTATTTTCGTACAGAGAAAATCAATACCTGATTATGTGGGTGTTACAACTATGCCGTGGTCTAATGTCGGTAAAATGAAAAATCAGGGGGTTGATGCTACCTTAGAATATGACAAGCAGTTCGGTGATTTATATCTTTCCGCACGTGGAACATTTACTTTTGCAAGAAATATACAGGTAAATGATGATCAGCCTGATTATATTGATAAATATAGAAATAGAAATGGGCAGCGTTACGGTCAGCAGTATGGACTGGTTGCATTGGGTTTGTTCCGTACTCAGGAAGAAATCGATAATAGTCCTTCTCAGTTTGGTGTTTCTTATCTGAAACCGGGAGATATCAAATATAAAGATATTAATGGAGATGGTGTCATTGATACGAATGATGAGGTTCCGATTGGCTATTCAGATATACCTGAAATTGTTTATGGTTTTGGTCTGAGTGCTAATTATAAAGGATTTGATTTGTCTTTGTTTTTCCAGGGTATTGCCAATACGACATTTTTCTTAGGAGGAGCTTATTTCCCGTTCAACTATCCTAATATTGGCCAGACTTCATTTTTGGCTGATTTGGAAGGAAAGTTCTTTGATCCGGAAAAGCAGAATTTTGATGCCGAATTACCTTTGTTATATAGCGAAGGCTGGCATGGTAGTAATTACCAGAATTCTACCTGGTGGCAACGAAGTGGAGCTTTTCTTCGTTTGAAAAATGCAGAAATAGGATATAGCTTACCGAAATCAGTTACGGAAAAACTTTTACTCCGTTCTTTACGAATATTTCTGAGCGGGGAAAACTTATTGACATTTTCTCCGGATATTAAATATTGGGATCCGGAGACAGGTTCACAAGATGGTCGTGGTTATCCTTTGATGCGAACTGTAAATTTGGGATTGAATATTAATTTTTAAAGCATAAGAACAATGAAATCAAAATTATATATCTGTTGTATATTATGTTGTTTGGGGCTTCTGTCATGTAATGATTATTTGGATAAGCAACCAGATGATATGCAAACAATTGAAGGTGTCTTTGAAAAAAGATCTTCAACCGAACAATATTTAGCGAATGTATTAAGTTATTTGCCTCGCCAGTGGGATAATCTTTGTGAGCAGAGAAATAGTACATATGGATGGCCTTTCACTCCTGCAAGTGACGAGGCGGAATGGGGGGCAGTACGTGCTTATGCCGTCATGCAAAATGGATCCCATTCTGCGGCATCTCCTGCTGTGAATTTCTGGACTCCGTTATATAGAGGAATTCGAGAAAGTAATGTTTTTAGACAGCATGTTGGTGAGTGTACAGAATTGTCGGAAGATGAAATTGCTTTATGGACTGCAGAAGCCAGATACGTTAATATAATGTGTCATTATTGGTTGGCAATGCTATATGGTCCAATTATCTTGGTTAAAGATGAGATTATAGATGTAAATGAAACTATTTATAGAGAACGGGATTCTTGGGAAGATTGTGTTACTTGGATTACAGAAAGTTTACGGGAGGTTGCTGCTGATTTACCTGCCAAGCAAGACGAAATTTATGCTGGTAAACCTACAAAAGCTGCAGCTTTGGCTTATAGATCAAGGTTATTGCTTTATTCGGCAAGTAAACTAATGAATGGAAATCCTTATTATGCTTCTGTAAAGAAAGATGATGGAACCCCTTTATTCTCGTTAGAGGCCGATCCTAATAAGTGGCGTATTGCTGCTGATGCTGCTAAGGAAATTATAGATATGTGTGAATCCGGAACATTACCTTATGGACTTTATACGAGTGATTCAGAAGAAGAGTGTAAAAAAGGCATTGCCTATAAAAAGGTGTTCACGGAAAACTGGAATAAAGAATTACTTGATGCAAAAGATTTAGGAGATGATGTTTATTACCTTGATTTAACTCCTGCACCTAATGGCGAAAGATTCAAAGGACATGCAACGGCTTGTGTTACGCAACAGCAGGTAGATGCATATGCCATGAGTAATGGACGGTATCCTATAACTGGTTATCAGAGAAACGGAAATCCGATTATAGATGAAACAAGCGGATATACAGAAGAGGGCTTTTCTACATTTACAGTACCTACATTCAATACAACAAATAGCGGATATACAGGAGAAGCTTATAATATGTATAAAGACCGTGAACCTCGCTTTTATGCAAGTGTGGCTTATAACGAAGGTGTTTGGCCTAATACTTCAACGGATGCTCCTATCTATTTGAATAAGTATGGAACGGAAGGTTCTTCGAACTCTGATTATAACAGAACGGGTTATTTGGTAACTAAATTTACCCATCCTTCTTCTTCTGTTACGAATCCTTATGCGTTACAATGGAGACGTTGTTGGCCTAATTTCCGATATGCAGAAATTCTATTGAATTATGTTGAAGCTAAGATAGAATTGGGAGAAACGGCAGATGCCTTAACATATTGGAATATGGTACGTAAACGTGCCGGAGTACCTAATATTGAAACTGTTTATCCAATAGTCACAACTGATAAGGATTTGGCAACATTCTTGATTCGTCGTGAACGGCAGGTTGAATTTGCCTTTGAAAATGTAAGATGGTTTGACTGTAACAGATGGATGATTTCTACTGAAACAAATCATGGAAATACATATGGTATGAACGTAAATATTTCTTCTTTAAATAATATGCGTGCTGAGTATTATAAAAGAACAGTATTTGAAACACGTGTATTTTTAGAAAAACAATATTTACAACCGATTCCGCAGTCGTCTATGACGAAGAACTTAAAATTAAAACAAAATCCAGGATGGTAATTAGTTGTCTCGTAAATTGAATGGTTATGAAAATTAAAAATATATTTTGTTTGCTACTTCTGATAAGTAGTTTTGCCTGTGAAAATGATGGTATAAATCAGGAGAACCTAGAGCAAGTACAATCCAAAGTTTATTTATCCAAAACGGGTGAAGTTGCCTATTCTACATTCGATTTTGGAGAGAGTGAACTAACTTATGATGTTTATGTCAATAAAAGTGGATATTTGGATCAGGAAGTGGACGTCTATTTTGAAACGGATGCTTCAATATTAGAAAGTGCAGGAGTTGATACTGAATATACAAAGGCTTATCCGGCTTCTGTTTACTCTTTTGATTCTGATATGATACATATGAATCCTGAAGAAACAATTTCTAAGAATACGATTCATATTGATTTGAATGAAATACGGAATTTGCATGCTGAAAATCCACAGTGGAATTATATTATACCTATAAAGATTGCAGCACAGGAGAATTCATTGGTTCAAGTAAATGAAGCGAAGAATTATTTGTTGTTAAGTATAGATTTAATTGTTCCGAGTGTAGAGTTGGTAAATAAAGGTTCTGTTACTGATTTTTCATTTAATCCTTTCACTGGAGAGAGTGAAAATAAATTGTTAATGCCAATTGAAATAAATGTACCGTTTGCAAATACAGAATTTGATTTTAATTTTGTATCGGAAGTTGATGCTGCATTATTAGCTGCTTACAATGAAAAATATGGGACAGATTATGAAATGCTTCCAGAGGAAAGTTATACTATACCTGAACTGTCTATGAGTGCAGGAGAGGATAGTAAAAAGTTTAATATCACAGTTTCAGTTGATGCTTTAGACGTTGTAAACGGAGGTAAATATTATTTACTCCCAGTTCGGCTTGTAAGTAGTGGAAATGATCAGGTACCTGTAGAAGATGAGGCTATTTGTTATTTTAGAATTAAACAAGCTTCAAAATGGACCGGGCGCTGGGATAATACCATTGGTGCTGGAGAGACAGGATTGTCAACAACTCCTGGAACAACATATAATACGGCTTTATATTCTCGAATAGATGCTTTGGAAAATTTTACAGAGAGTACGATTGTTGCGGCATTCAATAATATAACGGATAATGATGCTATTTTGTGTCCGGGATGGGCTGGTACAATGTTTGAACAATGTTCTCCTATTATAAAAATTACAGATCAAGATGCTGGCAATGGGAAGAAAGTAGTAGAAATTCTGGCTGGTTGGGCAAGAGAAGGTGCCGGTTGGGAACCGGTGACAACAGCGGATAATAAGAGTACTTATGATCCTGTAACTAATGAAATATATCTGGATTATACTGGTAAATATAGCTGGGGTGATTACCATATTCAACGAACATATAGTAATCAACAGGCTTTAAATTAGTACTACTTATTTTATAATCACACGAATTTGATCGAATATTTCAAGAAAATTCGTGTGATTTTTTAATAGATATTGAAGTGTGTAATTAATTAACAACAAAATGAACAAGATGCTTTTTAATAGATTCAAGTTCTTATATATTTTGAGTTGTCTTATAGGATGTATATGTGTAACTTCGTGTTCTAAGGAAACTGAAGAATTGATAGAGGAACCGGATACGGAGGAACCTATATCACCTTCGGATAGAGAGGTATGGAGTTTTGATGTAAAAGTTGTACTGGATAGAGCTACTTATAAATTATATTTTTCAGATGTAGATATAGTAAAAAAGAAATTACAAGAACGCTTTGATGAGGTTGCAGCATTATATAGAGGAAAAAATGATATTACTTTTTTTGATGCAGACATAAAGTTTAATCCAGTTTTTGAGGAATCATTTGTATATGATTGTTCTTCTGAGAAAGTCTTTCAAGAAGGCGTTACCTATAGAGGTGATTATCCTTATCTTTTAATTATAGATGGCTGTATAGGAGATTATGAAGATGAGCGAATTCATTCAGATTGGACAGGGTGGGGAAAAGAAATTGTTTGTTTATTTGATAATGGTCTCGGAACAGTTGATGGAGGAACTGTCTATGATATATTAAGTAAATATAAGACATCGGAAGCTATAACTCATGAATTGGGTCATGCTAGAGGTGTTCCTGATATTTATGCCATGGAAGTAAAAACTAATCCTGTTTGTAATTTGACTTTTTCTCCGGTAGAATGTATTATGAATGTTTGTTGGGGTGGAGAGTCATGGTCTGAATATGCTCAGTTGCTGATTAATAGAAATAAAGATTTAGTGAGAGGTGAGTCTGGTTTTTTCCCCTTGGAAGAACCTTCGTTTCCTGAAACATTGACTTTAAAGATATTAAGTAAGGAACAGCCGATTAATGATGTAAAAGTTAATGTGTATGGTTCTAAAATGTATTCATATACAGTAGAAGATAAACCTGTTTCTTCTTATACAACAGATGACTCTGGTTGTATTTCTTTGGATCCAAAACTTCTATATACAGGACTAAATGGAGATTATGGATATGGAGTAGTTTTAGTGGAAATCTTATATTCAGAGGATAAATATTATGAGTTTGTACCTGTATATGAAGTTCAGATACCATATTTAAGAGATGGAGAGAAGCATGTGCAGCTTGATATTGAAATATGAAATACGCAGTAGTAACAGGGGCATCGTCGGGAATGGGTTTAGAATTTGCCCGGCAACTGGCGGAACGGAAATATGGTATTGTGATAGTTAGTAATCAGCTGGAAGAGAATCGGCGGGTTGCTGAAATGATTTGTAGGCAAAATCATGTGGATGTTCGGGTGATCGATATGGATCTGACGTTGCCTAAAGCTGCTGAGGATATTTACCAACAGGTAACTTCATGGGAATTGGAGGTGGAAGTATTGGTCAGTAATGCCGGTATGCTTCTTTTTTCTACCTTGGAACGGACTTCGCTTGAACGACTGGACGGGATTATCGCTTTGCATTGTACGACACCTGTCAAACTGATCCGCCTTTTCGGGGAAGAGATGTTGAAACGGCGGAAAGGATATGTCTTGATCACATCTTCTTCGACGGCATGGATGCCTTATCCGACAATATCCCATTATGCGGCGACCAAAGCTTTTCTGAAGTCTTTCTCTCGGTCGATCTGGTATGAGTTCCGTCGATATGGTGTAGGTGTAACGGTTTTGTTTCCGGGTGCCGTGGATACTCCCTTGTATCACTTGGATGATCGGAAACGGAAATGGTTTCGTCAGTTGGGAATGATGCAGACGCCACAGCAAACAGTTTCGACAGCATTGAAGGCTTTGTTTCGGAAACAGCATCGCTGTGTGCCTGGATTCTTTACGAAACTGACGGTGGGTTTGTGTGCCTTGGCTCCGGCTTGGGCTTTGTTGCCGGTACTGAAGATTCCGGTATTAAAACGATTACTTGATAAGGTTTGAATCTCAATAAATCTAATAGGAAAACATGTATGAATAAACGAATTTTGTATGTATGTTGTTTGTCACTCTTGCTCCCATGGGCAGCAGGAAAGGCTCAAGTGACAAAAGCCGATTATCAGCGGGCCGATACAATCTTGAAGTTAGAAAACCAGGTTTATTCGCCGGCAGTCAAACCTCATTGGCTGGGTGATTCGCATTTCTTCTGGTATCAGAATCGGGAAAAGACTGGGACGGTCTTTTATTTGGTAGATGCCGAAACAGGCAAGAAGAATAAAGCTGCTGATAAGCAAGGTTTGTCCGTTTTTCTGAAAGGAAAGCATAAGTCACTGGTAGATGAACTGATGAAAGAAGAAGTGAAGCCCCAGTGGGATTATTGGCGACAAAGTGATAAACCGGTTGCTTCTCCCGATAGTTTGTGGGAGGCATATATTCAGGACAATAATCTCTACGTACGTAGTCGGAAGAATAAAGAAGAGGTTACAGCCTTGACAATGGACGGTATCCGGAATTTTACTTACAGCAGCCGTATTTTATGGTCTCCCGACTCGAAGAAGATTGCAACTGTCAAGACCCGTGAAGTGGAAGAACGGCGTATCCCGTTGTTGGAATCACGTCCATCTACTCAGTTGCAGCCCATCTTACAATGGCGGAATTATGCCAAACCCGGCGATGTTCTACCTGTTTCTGTCCCTGTCTTGTTCGATTGGGAAGCCAAGAAGCAGATCCCTTTAGAAACTTCGTTGTATGAGAATCAATTTGATTTGTATCTGACTGGCTGGCGAAGTGATAGCCGGGCATTTACATTCGAGTTTAATCAGCGCGGTCACCAACGGTATATTGTAGGAGAAGTGAATGCATCGGATGGAAAGATTACCCATTTGGTAGATGAACAGGTTCCTACTTTCTTCTATTATAACAATCGCTTCCGTTATGATTTGCAGGATGGAAAGCAAATGCTTTGGATTTCGGAACGCGACGGCTGGCGTCATCTTTATCTGTTTGGTAACGATGGAAAGATCATCCGTCAGGTAACAAAAGGTGAATGGGTGGTTCGGAATGTCGAATATATAGATGAAGCAGCCGGTGTAATTTATTTCCGGGCTTCTGGTTTTAATCAGGAAGAAGATCCATATCATTTACACCTTTGCCGGATCAATCTGGATGGCACCGGCTTTAAAGACCTGACTCCGGAGCCTGCCAACCACGAAGTGACTTTGTCGGCTGATCATCAATATATGGTAGATGCGTATTCACGGGCTGATATGCCTTATGTTTCGGTATTGCGCAAGACGTCGGATGGTTCTGTTGTGGCTTCGTTGGAAAAGAGTGATGTAAGTGCCCTGGTTGAATACGGATGGCAATTACCGGAAGTTTTCCATGCCAAAGGCCGCGATGGCAAGACGGATATTTGGGGCAAGATCATTCGTCCTTCTACCTTCGATGCTTCCCGTTCGTATCCGATTGTCGAGATGATTTATGCCGGACCGCATGATTCGCACGTCGAGAAATACTTCCGGGCAACCGATCATCTTTGTTCACGATTGGCTGAACTGGGATTTATAGTTGTCAAGATTGACGGAATGGGTACAGCCAACCGCTCTAAAGCCTTCCATGATGTCTGCTGGAAGAATCTGAAAGATGCCGGTTTCCCGGATCGTATCGCTTGGATTAAAGCGGCCGCAGCCAAATATCCGTATATGGATATCAATCGTGTTGGCATTTATGGCTGGTCGGCCGGTGGGCAGAATGCAATGGCTGCCTTACTGTTCCATAATGATTTCTATAAGGTAGCGGTTGCTTTGTGTGGTTGCCATGACAACCGGATGGATAAAGTGTGGTGGAACGAGCAGTGGATGGGTTATCCGATCGACGAATCCTATAGTGCTTCTTCGAATGTGGACAATGCTTGGCGCTTGAAAGGAAAACTCCTGTTGATCAATGGCGAACTGGATGATAATGTTGATCCGGCTTCTACATTACAGGTGGTAAGCGAGTTGATGAAGGCAAACAAGAACTTTGATCAGCTCTACTTGCCGGGCAAGACACATAGCCTGGGCGGTCCGTTTGAAATGCACAAGATGCACGACTTTTTCGTCAAGAACTTGATGGGCGTCGAACCTCCGGCATGGGAATAAGTCAGAACGGAAAAACGGGTAAGAGCTTGCGTGGGCATATTTGGTGCATCAAATCACCCGTTGCAAGGTCGCGTGGGCATATTTGGTGCATCAAATCACCCGTTGC
>ERZ836877.837-NODE-837-length-50293-cov-23.925913_pt1 | contig 50293 bp, 29 predicted proteins | sample MGYA00519469_ERZ836877 | MGnify/ENA primary metagenome ERZ836877 (study PRJEB31850, sample SAMEA3708809) | human gut metagenome | biome: human gut; feature: human-associated habitat; material: faeces | place: China | collected 2014 ...
GCGTATTCCATAAATCCTTCGTATCTTTGCGGCGTGTTACCAGCACAACCGTAAAACACATTGTTATTGTATAACTACTTAATTCCTTTCAAATTATGGGCAATAACACGGATTTGGAAACTCTATTCTTAGAGATTATAACTGAGGAAAGAGTAATACGGTTAAATAGGGCTATCCAGCTTGTTTTCGGTGGTAAAATACCTGGTGGCGCAATATATTCGGAAGAAAATGAAGTTGTATTTGGGAACGAATAATCACTTCCTCTTTTTCGGATTGTAGCGCACCACATCGGTTATAACCTTTCCGAAATCTACTGACTGTCCCATAGGCTTTTTAAGCACTTCTAAGGGTTGGTCCAGGATAGCCATATACTCTCTATCCTTCTTGCTCTTTTTCTTGGGCTTCATTTTCCTACTATCTGATTTTGGGTTACACGGATATTTGTATTCGCTATTGCCCTATCAAAGCGAACTTTGTTAGAAACGATACGAGTGTTATAACGGAAACAAAACTCATCAAAATACCGCTGCATATACTTGCGACTAACCCAATTATATATCGCATTAACAACACGCTTGCAGAAATTGCCCCAAAATCCTTCTATTGAGTTTGTATAAGCGTCACCGACAACGTACAGACCTTTGCCATGGTCAACCATTTTCGTGGTATAGAGTTTACGCACGAGGTCATAACCACACCATTCATCAGTAAACAGTGTTGCCGTCCTTGCTATTGACTTCAGAATGGGCGGTGTAAGGGATTTAACCGAAGTATCCTTTACCACCTTGCAAATCACATTGCCGCCACGTTGAAGCATACCGAGTACAGGAACTTTATCCTTAAAACTTCTGCCCTGACTATTCTTGACTTTCTTATTTGCGTGGCGGTTTTTATTCTTGCCACCAACGAATGTTTCATCAAGCTCAACTTCGCCGTCTAACTTCTCCATATGTATGCTATGGAATGTTCTGCGGATTTTGTGAAGTAGGAACCATGCTGTTTTCAGCGTCACAGTAATATCCTTTGCTAATTGTGTGGCGGAGATAGCCTTCTTGTGATTGCAGATTAAGTAGATAGCCATAAACCACTTGCGGAGTGGCAGTTTCGTGTCTTCAAAAATAGTACCCACACGCACGTTAAAATTCTTGCCCGTGTTCTTACACCGATAGTTACCGTCACCACGGTGGTAAACCTTTGAAGAAGGGTCATAGGGAGATACTACTCCATTCTCCCAACGTTTACTTTCAAGGTAGGCGATGCAAGCTGCCTCCGTTGGAAACGCTTCAAATAAGTCATACAGCGAGTTAAAAGCTCCAAAGTTTAGATTTTTCATAAGCCAACCTGTTTGGGGTTGGGTTTAGTAACTTTGGTGACAAATAGTCTTTGCGAAAAAAAAGGAATACGGATAAAATTTACTAACATCCAAGTTAGGGAATATTCAATTCAAAAGCATATGTAATGCTTAACTGTTACCCAGCATTTTAACTTGGAGTCAAATTCGCGGGTTACTTTAATCAGAATTTCATTAAACTTTTTCATATGGAAATAACCATTTTGTCGATGTTTTGGAAAATGTTTTCTATGAAATAGTCCTTGGATGTTAGTGAATTTTATCCGTATTCTTCCACAAAGTTTATGATAATAATCTTTGCGAAAAAAGAATACGGGAGGCTGGTGGGTTAATAAATCAGACTTTCATGTGATACATCGCAACAACCCAATGACCTTGGGCGTCACGTTCAAAACGTGAAAATAGGAATATTTCTCTTTGGGAATGTTTCATATTAAACGTTTGTTTATGGCATTTAGAGTGCCTCGTTAAAATGTGAAGCCTTCTTTTTTGAGAGACAACCTTCCGTATTCTTTCGCAAAGTTATTCAAATAAAAACAAGGACACATCACGATCAGGAACAATTCAGAAATCAATGATAAACTTTCTTATAGAGCGTTTCAAACGCCCATTTACCATCAATCAGTTTGGGGTAAGTCTGTACCTTAACCACTCAAATTTGGATTTGTTCTTTGTCTCTGTTGTAAACACTTCCTTTCTCTTTGGGATATTGGAAAGAAATTCGGGGTTATCAATAGAGTATCGTGATGTGTCCTTAATTATAAAACAAATTGAATATGGAAAAAGTCGAAACTAAAAGATGCGTTAAATGTAATCGGGAATTACCAGTAACCGAATTTTGGAGGGATAGACGTGCCAGGGATGGCTTAAATTGCTATTGTAAGGAATGTATGAAAACGTTTACCTCCAAGGCTCATACCCGAATGAAGCTAAATAAACCAGATAAGACAAGACCTTTGAGAAGCATTCCTTTGGAAGAGATAGCGGAGGAATTAAGATTAAGGGGACTTCGATTAGAAACACAAAAAGAAAAACAGACAAAGGTTACTACTATCCGTTTGTTTGGAATTAAAATCCTTACAATTACTACCGAAACGCCTTCCTTAGAATTGGATTTACTTAGCGCACGTAGTGGTACGGATGAAGCATCATTGTAGTATTCTCGGTAAGTTCATTCAAAAGATTATATAAAAGCACCTGCAATCGGAGCGCAAATCAATTAGACTTTCTTATAATATAGCGCAATGACAAGTCTGCCTTGTTCATCGCGTTCCAAACGTGAGAATACGAATATCTCTTCTGCTGAGTCTTTCATATCAATCGTTTTTTAGGGGACATTTAGAGTGTCCGAATTGTAGTTGAAAAGCCTTGTTGAAATGAAGACGATTGCAGGTGCCACTTTGATAACGCTGTATTGCTATAATCTTAGGTAATTAGCAATGTTAAACTTTCTAAACGACAAGGGTAATGTCATATAAACTCACCTTTTTTTATAAAATTTTGTACAGCCTCAGTATTGTAATTTATACCATTAGTTGAAAAAGAAAACCGGTACGAATTAAACCAGTAATGGTTTCTTCTAAATAATTCAGATTTAATATAATCACAAATCCGATCAATTAAATCAATCTCTAAAAAAGGCTCACCTCCAATAAAGTCAAAAATTACAGATTTTTCCGGGAATTCGCTGGGATTATCCAAAATGTAGTCAATTGCTTTTTTTGCAATTTCCCATGGCATTCGTTCTTTAGTATTTTTACCGACTAGATAACAATATCTACAAGCGAGTTGACAATCCTTTGTAACAATGAATGTTATATTCTTTGCAACACCAGATTGCCAACTTTCTTGAGATTTACGAATTTCTTGTTTTGACATAGAAATTGAAATTAGTACATATTTCCATGTTCACAAGTGCCATAACAAGAACCTGCACAAGTTCCTTGACATGATCTATCGCAGCCTCCGGAACACGTATACTGACAATTGGTTCGACACGCGTTATTGCTGCAGGCGGTAAAGCATCCTCCATAACAACTGACCTGACAGCCATATTGACAACCCATAGATGACTTGCTGGCATTAGCAAGCCCTGGGATATTTGCGATCACAGCGAAGCCTATAAATGGTAAGACTTTTTTAGTGGCGGACTTAAAGAAATCGCGTCGCGATTGTAGCTGTTCCTTTTTCATTATTTATGTGTAATTAATAAGATGAACGGTAGCATGAATTTTTGCATGTATTTCTGCACCCTGTTTTACATCCGCCAGAGCACTCATACTTGCATGAGCCTTTGCATCCTCCATTGCAAGTACCCTTGCAGGATGCCATACAGCTACTTGCGCATCCATTACATCCAGCCGCCTCAAGACCTTCAGCGTTGGAAAGCAGAGGCATATTTGCCAATGCGATAGCTCCAAGGATAGGAAGTATGCCCTTGGCTGCATTTTTGAAGAATTGGCGTCGCGACTGCAGTTCGTCTTTTTTGTTTTTCTCCATTTTCATGAAAATGTTGGTTAATACTATGGCTTTCGCCGTTGCTTAATATAAGCATCTCTTAATAAGAGATATGGGTGTTCGCACATCTTTCATAAAATCAGGCCCTTAGGGATGCTTAATAAAAGCTTGTTGCTAAACAATTTGAAGGAATGAACCTCTTAATCAAAAAAAATAATGCCCAATATAGCCACTATTACAGAAACAATTTGTAACTTTGCAATCAAGTAACTCTCTCTTATTAAGAGAATTGGATGATTGTTAAATGTTGATGCCTCAGAACCGATTAGCATTGAGGTTATAGCATTTTAAGATTATGAAGAAGGCTACCTATGGTAATAGGATGCTTTTGAGCGACTTTATAATTAGGGAGTTGGCTTTGCCAACTACAAAGCCAACGAGGCTGACGAAATAGATTTGGTGGCTGCCTCGCTGTCGTGGTCTATTCCTTCTGATATGACCGATAGAGGAAAGCCCTTGGCTTTGGCGACGGATGTTCCGCTATGACGGGGCGAAGTAGAGGGCCAATGGAATTGTTACTCCGACCATTTCGGCGATACGTTTCAGACTGTGGTTAATGTTTTAGTCTGTGTTGGGTAGAAGCACTGCTCGTTAGAGAATGGTCTATTAAAATGAATTTTCACTTGCCATTGCTGTAGCGTTTTGTTACCTTTGCCCTCACGATGAGAAAACTGCTATTCCTTTTTCCGATAACTCTCGTGATGGCAACGGTGATGTCTTGTTCCGGCAAGGGCGACCGCCATACTGTCGACAGCGTTGAATTCGACGGCTCGGCCTCTGCGTCCGCCCCCGCTCCCGCCCCATCATCTACATCCGCAACATCCGCCACATCAGTTACATCCGATACCTCCGCCCCCTCCAACGTGCGAAGCCGCTATATAGGAAACCTCAGGGAGGTCTTCAACGACTCAAACTATGTTCATTGGGCTTCGGCCGAACAGGTCGGCATAAAGCCGCTCGGCGACCGCCGCAGCCATTGGCGCCCCTCGCGTCCGCTCTGGAGAATCCAGACCTGCGAGGATTTCGTTGTCGACGAACTGACATATTCCGTGCCTTATCTTGTTCCCGAGGCATATAACGCCGTCCACGAGATAGGACGCCGGTTCCGCGATTCAGTGCGCACCCGTGGCGGCGGCGACTACCGCATGATCGTTACCAGTGTTCTGCGTACTCCCGATGCCGTCAGGCGTCTGCGCCGCGTCAACCGCAACGCCATCGACTCGAGCGTCCATCAGCTCGCTACGACCGTCGATATTTCCTATGCCAAATTCATGGGCTCTCCCGAACCGACTGCGCAGACCGTCGGCGAGCTTAAAGGAGTTCTCTCGGAAGTCCTCGCCGCCATGCGTTCCGAAGGCAAGATATGGGTCAAATATGAATACCATCAGCCTTGTTTCCATCTCACCTGCCGTCCTGTCGGCAACAAACAATAACCTGATATGCCGACTCAAACCGAACAGTCCGAACAGTCTCAGCCGCGTCGACCGCGCCGCCGCTGGTGGGTGCGCATGATAAAATGGGTGGCCATAGCTTTTGTGGCGCTGGTTCTTCTCATCGTCCTTATAGTCGGAGGGGCTGTGTGGATTCTCACCCCCGAACGCCTGACGCCGCTTGTCGAGCACTATGCTTCGGAATATATCGACGGCCGTGTCGAAGCCAAGCGTATAGAGCTGACATTCTGGAAAACATTCCCGCGCCTGAATGTCGACGTCGACTCGCTTGAGGTTATCAGCGGCAGTCTGCGCGGCCTGACACCCGCCCAGCAGGCCCGGCTTCCGCAGGGCGCCGACTCGCTTCTGAGTGTGGCCGGATTTCATGCCGACGTCAATATTCTCAGACTTTTCACCGGAACAATCGCGCTCCACGACATAACCATCGACTCGCCCCGGGTCAATATCGTCGATGTCAGCCCCACGGTCTCAAACTACAATATTTTCCCGAAATCCGAAGAAACAGATACCACCTCGACTCCTATTCCCGATATTATTCTGTCGCGTTTCGCGATAACCGGACGTGCGCCGATCCATTATGTGTCGCTGGCCGACAGCGTGGAGTTCAAACTCAACCTGACCAACACTACGGTCAGCGGCGACGATGCCCCCGGCTATCGTCTCGACTTCGCTGCCGACGCCTCGTCGCAGCTCGGCGATATGACGTTCGACAATCTGCGCATCGGAATGGGGGGCGATATCGTCTGGAACCATAAGAAACCCTACCGCATCGAACTCAGCGATTTTCAGGCCGGCATAAACGATGTCAACACCGTGGTCAACACCGTGGTCGACTTCGAACGTGACCTGACGATCGAGAGCCTGCTTTTCAGGATGCCGCTGGTCGATGTAAATTCGCTGATACGCCTTGTGCCTCCGCAGCTGCGCGGCGAACTCGGCAAAATCGTCAATAATCTGCGCGTCGGGCTGACTGCCAGGCTGACTCAGCCATACGTGCCTGCCATAGAGCGCTATCCTTCGATGAAACTTCAGATTACGGTTCCCGAGGGGGAAGCCTCCTATCAGAAACTCAAGCTCTCGGCTCTGGCTCTCGACCTTGATGCTCGTATCGACGGTAAAAATCTGAACAACAGTCGTTTTGACCTGAAGCGGCTCTATGCCAATGGCGAGGGGATCGCCTTCACGCTGAAAGCCGTTCTGACCGATCTTATCAGAGACCCGAAAATCGAAGGGACTTTTGAGGGCGGTGTCGATCTCGGACGTCTGCCGATGAATCTGATCGCCCCTGAACTGGGCGCGAAGGTGACGGGGCGCCTTAAGGCCGACGCATCTTTCGCAGGGCGCCGCAGCTATCTGACGCGCGAGAATTTCCATCGCCTGAACGTCGACGGCGAGGCGTCGCTCTCCGACTTCCGTTTCGATATGCCCGAGATGCCTGTCGAGGCTTTCATTCGCCACGCCGGCCTGAAACTCGGGTCGAACTCGTCGGTCAACGGCTCCGACTCGCTGCTGACGGTCAGTTTCTCGATCGACACCGTTTCGGTTGCAATGCCCGGTCTCGATGCTCAGGCTCGCGCTTTCAAGATAGGAATCGGCTCGCGCAATGTAGCCTCGAGCGTCGACACAACCCAGATCAATCCTATCGGCGCCCGCGCCACTCTCGGCTTTGCGCGCCTCAAATCGGTCGACGACTCGACGAGCATACGTCTGCGCGACATCGACCTCACGGGCGTTCTGCGCCGTTTTCGCAATGAGGCGCGTGTGCCTCAGTTCGACATGAAGTTCACGGCGCGCCGCATGCGCTATTCCGACCGCCTCAACCGTGCGAGCCTCCGCGAAGCCGATATTGCCGCCACAGTCCATCCGACGCCTCCGCGCCAGCCGTCGCAACGTCTGCTGCGGGCCATGGATTCCGTGGCTGCCGTCAATCCGGGACTCCCCCCCGACAGTGTGCGCGCGCTTGCCCGCGCCGCCCTGCGCCGTAACCGCCGCCACACTGTCGACAACGCCACCGAGCGCGTAGACTTCGAGCTCGACAGCGAAACGCGTTCGCTCCTGCGCAAATGGCGTGCGTCGGGCCATATCAAGGCCAAGCGCGCCCGTGTCATGACCCCTTACTTCCCGCTGAAAAACGTGATCAAGGGTCTCGACATGACTTTCAACAACGACAGCATCGAGATCACCAACACGCGCTATCGCGTAGGCCACAGCGAGTTTGTCATCGACGGCTCGATAACGAATCTCACCCGGGCCCTTACATCGCGCTCCGGCCGACAGCCTTTGCGGATCAATATGCGCGTCAGCGCCGACACTATCGACGTCAACGAAATAGCCGCTGCTGTATTCGCCGGCGCCGCATTCGCCCAGAAGGAGCGTCAGGGACTCGCAGGACCGATCTCCGACAGTGACAACGACGATGTTGTCGAAGCCTCGATAGCGCAGAATATCGGTGTTTCCGAAAAAGCGGCGGTGCTTATCCCGACCAATATCGAGGCTTCTGTCCGTCTGGCAGGCCGCAATGTGCTCTACAGCGATCTGACATTCCATAATTTCCGTGGTCAGGCCGAGATTTTCGACGGCGCCCTGAACCTGCGTAACCTATCGGCCCGCACCGATGTCGGGGCCGTCGACCTGACGGCTCTCTATCAGGGTCTCCATCCCGACTCGCTGAGCTTCGCCTTCGGTATGCAGGTGCGCGACTTCCGCCTGTCGCGGTTCATGCAGCTTGTTCCCCAGCTCGACACTATCATGCCGCTGCTGCGCGATGTCAAGGGTATCGTCAACGCCGAGGTGGCCGCTACCGCCGATGTCGACACCATGATGGACATCAGAATACCGTCGCTGACAGCCGCCGTCAATATAACGGGCGACTCGCTCGTGCTTCTCGATGCCGCCACCTACCGCAAGATCGGCAAGTGGATGCTCTTCAAGCATAAAGACCGCAACGTAATCGACCATCTCAACGCCCGCATGGTTGTCAAGGACGCGCAGATGGAGCTTTACCCGTTCATCTTCGACATCGACCGCTACAAGCTCGGCATATTCGGCTCGAACGACCTCGATCTCAACTTCAAGTATCATATAGCCGTGCTTAAGTCGCCGATTCCGTTCAAGTTCGGCATAAATGTCAGCGGCAATCCCGACAAGATGAAGATTCGCCTCGGAGGCGCCAAGATCAAGGAGAACTCGCCGATGGTCAGCGCTATCTCCGACACGACGCGTATCAACCTCGTCAATCAGATTCAGGATATATTCCGTCGCGGAGTGCGCCGTGCCGGTCAGTCGGGACGCCTGCGCTTCGATCCGGGCGCGTCGCCCGCTCCCTCGCGCTCCGACAGCGATCTCGGCGACACCATCAGCCACGCTGATTCGCTCGAGTTTATCCGTCAGGGTCTGATTCCGGCTCCCCCTGCTCCCGATTCGACGGCCATAAAGGCTGCCGACGCCAAAGCCAAGAAGAAAAAGAAGAAGTAAAAGATGACGATATTCCCCGACGGATTCCGTCCCGAAGCCGCCCTCATCGATATGGACGGCACTCTCTACGACTCGATGCCCAACCATTCGCGTGCATGGATGACCATGTGCGGCGAACAGGGGCTCGGTTTCACTCCCGAAGAGTTTTTCCTGCTCGAAGGGTGTACCGGCGCCCACACTATCGACCTAATAATGCTTCGCGAGCGCGGACGCCATGCCACCGAAGAAGAGAAGGCGGCGCTCTATCGCCGGAAGACCGAGATTTTCGCGTCGCTGCCACCTGTCAGCGTCATGCCGGGCGCCCCGGAGATGCTCGCGACGCTCCGCCGCTTCGGAATAAGGCGTGTGCTCGTGACGGGCTCCGGACAGAACACTCTCTTAGGGCGCATCGAGACCGACTTTCCGGGAATCTTCCTCGACGGTATGCGCGTGACCTCGCGCGATGTCAGCCGCGGCAAACCTCATCCCGAGCCTTACCTGCGCGGCGCAGCGATCGCCGGTGTCGACCCGAGCCGCTGTCTGGTGATCGAGAACGCGCCTATGGGCGTCGAGGCCGGTGTGGCTGCCGGATGTTTCACTGTGGCGGTGACTACAGGGCCTATCCCCGAAAAGGCCATGACCGATGCCGGGGCGCATTTTGTGGCCCGCTCGATGCCTGAGTTCGCACGCCTGCTCGAAGAGTCGCTCTCATGATAATCTATACCGGCAATCCTTTCGACGAGCTGCGGCGGCAGGCTGCCGGGCGGCGCGTTGCCGTCGTGACCGACAGCAACGTAGCTCCGCTGTTGCCCGCCACGGACTATGACACAATTGTCATCCCTGCCGGCGAAGAGAACAAGACGCTTGCTACGGTCGGGGAGGTCTGGAACCGCATGGTCGACCTCAGTCTCAGGCGAGGTGATGTCGTTGCCTGTGTCGGCGGTGGCGTGGTGACAGACCTCGGGGGCTTCTGCGCCGCCACGTTCAAGCGCGGTCTTCCCTGCATAAACGTGCCGACTACGATTCTCGGCGCCGTCGATGCCGCCGTCGGTGGCAAGACAGGCTTCGACTTCCGTGGCCTGAAAAACGAGATAGGGGCGTTCAGTATGCCCGAGGCCGTCATTGTTTCCGATATTTTCTATGCCACCCTTCCGCGGCGCGAGCGGCTGAGCGGCTACGGCGAGATGCTCAAGCACGCTCTTCTCGACTCCCCCGCGGCTTTCGCGCGTTTCACCGAGATGACGCCCGACGAAGTGCGCCTCGGCGACATACGCCGCAGCGTGGCACTTAAAGAGCGTATCGTCGCCGCCGACCCGCGCGAGGGCGGTCTGAGGCGCATCCTGAATCTCGGTCACACCGTCGGTCATGCTCTCGAAGAACTGCTGCTCGAGAAAGGCACCCCCGAAAGCCATGGCGCCTGCGTAGCCCGCGGTATCGTCGCCGAACTGGCCAATTCGCGCATCAACGCCGGCCTCGACTCGACGGTGCTCTACGCAACGGCCACACTCGTCCGCAACCTCTACGGCCCGATGCCCGCGACCTGCGCCGACTATCCGCGACTTCTCGAGCTGATGTCCCGCGACAAGAAAAACCGCCGCGCCGACCTCCTGACCCTCGTCGAACTCTCCGCCCCCGGCCACGCCACCGTCGCCGACCGCCCCCTCGCCGCCGCTACCGCCATGCTCGACCTCGCCGCCGACCTCCTTGCCTGACCTGCCAAGTTAATAAATTCCGAGAGAAATTGCCGGTTCCGCCTGTAGGGACGCGCTTCTGCGCGTCCGCCAAATGGTTGGCTGCAAACATATTAGTCTGGGCTCAATGATTTCATAAAGTCAGGCAGACAGCACTTGCCGGCTTGTCGATCGCTGATATAATATATGTAAGTTCCCTCTAAATAATTGGTAGTGTAGGGCAGCACTGCATTGTTGCCTAAATGATTGGGTGATAACGACTTGGCGGACGCGATGAATCGCGTCCCTACGTGCGGTCGCGGCAATTCGCTTCGAAATATATCAAAGGGGATGTATCCGGATCCGGATACACCCCCCTGCTGCTGATTACACTTATCTATTAGCGTATCACGCACTTATGCGTGCTATTGGCGCCGCGCAGTATGTAGAAGCCCGGCGCGAGCTGCGATGTTGAGCTGACTGCGCGCGCCACACAAACGCCGTTGAGGTTGTAGGCATCAAACTCCCCTTTGAGATTGCCGTTATCGGCGTAGATGGAGTCTATGGCGTCAAATTTTCCTACGCCGATAGCGGGCGAGATGGTCTGTATCATGCTGTTTCCGGCCTCGTCGATGAGGGTTATGCGCAGATCAATAAGCAGGTTGTCACCGTCAGACTCCACGTCGGCGAGCTTGCCGCGGTAATAGTCGCCGAATCCGGACACTGTTTTCGACAGCTCGGTTTCCTCAGCGATTTCAACCGGTGTGAAGGCTTCGGTGCCGTGAAGGGCCTGTTCGAGCCTGACTTCAGCGAGCGGAGCCTGTTTGATTGAATTTCCGTTACGGTTGAAATCACCTGCCGAGAACTGCACAGTCGCATCGGAAACTTTGTCAAACATATTTGTGATCATGCCGTTGCTGTCGCGTGTCTGCAACATCGCGAGCGACGGAGTGAAGCAGTCTGCATCCTCACCTTCGGTGTAGGTGATCACAGTTGTGTTCTCTCCCCGAGTGTTTCCTACGGAGTAGTTGCTGTTGGTGAACGTGTATGTTACCTTGCCTTTGGTGCCCTCTTCGGCATGGTCGAGAATCCAGTCTTTGAATCTGTCGTAAGCGGAGCACACTGTTTCGCCGTCAAGAGAAATCGTCCCTTGCAGGCTGAGCATGTCGGAGGTGCGCAGTTCACCGCCGATACCCACATAGTTGACTTGCGGAACAAACACCGGCTTGTCCGACTGAGTGCGCATTTCCTCTATATATACTGTTGAGACAGGAAAAGAGCTGCCGAAAACCGGAGCCTCTTCCTGAGTGAAGCTGAATCTTGCGTGGCCCGGCAGTAAGGTAACATTGTTGTTTGCGGGTCGGATGCCGCCGAAATATGGGAATGCGTTGGATACGATGAATTGCATCTTTCCGTCGGCATAAATCATCGGCGGGGTATAAACACCATGCTGTGTGCGAGCCCAGTTCTCTTCATCAAACTTGTCGGAGTCAATCATGGCGGCAATAGCGCTCACCTGCATCAGGGCATCTTTTGAAGAGGGTTCGCAGATGCTGAAGTGCGGCGCTTCGCCATACTGCCACATATTTATCATGAAAGCTTCGCTCCGTCCGTTGAAAACGCAAATCGGCAGCACGCGAGCACTGAATTTGTCGATGTTATCGGTATTATAGGCAGGCGTATGGGTTAAAAGGGAAGTCCCGTCAAAACGGTGATACAAATCCGGATTATTGGTCACAAGCTTGTTTTTTGAACCTGTAGTTTCAAGCGGAGTAAGAAACATATCCGTGTTTTCCTCGATTTCAAGAGCTTGGTCAGGAGCCTGCGGTATGATATACCGGACCTGACAGAAACGGATGTCATCGGAACAGTCGTTGACAAGAACGTCAAATGCGCGTTCGTTGGATATGCCTGTTTCGTTGTTTATGTACGAAGCACCTCCTGACAACATGGCCGTGGGACTCCATGTGTCCCAGACGGTTACTTTGGTGTCGAGCCATGTGATATAAGTATTGGCGCCTTCATGGTTCCAGATATATTCGTAGGTTACGGGATCAATGCCCATAAGACGCGGGTATGTGGTGAGTTCTCCGTCAGGATTATAACTGCGGAACTCTATGAGGTTGGTGGCCTCTGCCACATCAATGTTTATTTCCTGAGCCTCAGTCGAGCCTTTTACCCCTTCCTTTATGATATAAGTAAATTCAGGAATACCGCTGACATCGGGATCACCCATCTCATAAGTTGTCTTGAATACACACACAATCACCGATTCGCTCTCGTCGCTGAGGTAGATGTAGGGGTTAAACTCGTCGGCCTGCATGAAGTCGTAGGCGTCCTTTGTGAAAATGTCGCATGCCGTAAGCTCATATTTTTCTGAGTCGTAAACGAAATTCAGTTTTATGGGCTGAATGTCGGAACGCGAGGGAATGCTGTACTTCGGTGCCCCGGAGCATGTTTTTACAACCTGAGGTTTGAGGATGCGAGGCGCATGTCCGGCCATGGCAGGAAGAGCCGCGGCAATAGCTAATGAAATGAATAGTTGTAGTTTCATGATTATTGGTGATATATGTCCCGGTCGGGGACGGTGGGTTAAAATGTCTGGGTAACATTCTCGGTGCAAAAGTATGTCGTGACGGGTGGCATTGCAATTTGCGCAGGGTAGACAAAGGGTAGACAAAACGGAACGGTATTCTCTTTATCGGTTTTTGTGCTAATTTAGCCGTATGAAACAATCCATAATATCACTGTTGTTGCTGGTGCTCATGTCGGGATGCGTGCCGCGCGGAGCCAATCGGCTCGGACGCGCCCCGATAACTCCTGCCGTCGATTCGCTGAGCGCGCTGATGGATCATGCACTGGCCACCGGCCAGAGCGACGACTCGCTGCGGCGTCTGCTTGGTGAGATAGAACGCTGCTGTGCTGACAGCACCCCTTTGGGAGTCTCGCGGCTGGTGTATTACCGGGAGAGTATCAGACCGAAGGATGCGGAATCAGACACCGCACGACAAGCCCTCGTCGCCCGGGCTTTGTCGTGCCTCGACTCCGCGACATACACCTATGATTATATGAGGCTCAAATCGCTTGAAGCCGGTCGCTTCGAGAAATCGCTCGTCAAGGCATTTGCCATACTCTCGGAAACTGCGGCTTACTGGAAGTCTATCGGCGACTCGACGATGCTCATATCTGACCTTCACAACATAGGCCGGCTGATGTGGAACATAGGAGAGTATAAGCGAAGTCTTGAATATGGCGACAGCGCCATTACCATAGCTCGGGCCATAGGGAATGAGCGCGAACTGCTCAGTATGCTCAACAACAGGGCTATATTGCTCAACAAGATGGGGAAACGCCGTGATGCGCAGGTTATTATGCGCAATCTCGCCGGGAATAAGACGCTTAGAAATGACACGGCGCTTTATTATGATTTTTGCTGTAACGCCTCAGAGTTGCTTGATAATCCGGTCTATCTTGACACCGCCCGCAGATTGTATGACGTTCGTAAACGCCCTGACAAAGTCTATTTCGCAGACTATCTCACACACGTGCTTCACCAGAAGGAGCCGGAGGTGTGCGACATCATCGACCGGCGCCTGTGGAAGGTTCTTGACTCGTTGCAGTCGCCTGAAATGCGATGGATGGTAACTGAGATTCACTATCTCGCCCTGCGGCGCCATGGCGATGCCGCCGGAGCGCTTAGCTGCCTCGAAGAGATGATGAGGCTTCGCGACTCCATTGACAATGCTCAGCAAACGCGTGAAGTGATTAATCTTGAGCGACGTCGCGAGCTGCATACCTACAAGGCTCTTACTGAGACGAACCGGCGTATGGCCGGAATGAAAATCGCATTTACTGCAATAATTGCGGTGCTTCTCGTGGCGGCGGTGGCCATTGCGGTGTGGCGCTACATTGAACGCATGAAGCGGCAGTCGCGTCAGCGGGCCGTAGAGCTCAGCCGTGAGCGCAAGAGCCTTGTCGCCTCCATGTCGATCCTCGACGGCAAGAACAATATGCTCGAGAAAATTGAAGAGAAGGTGCGCGACCTTGAATCACGGGGCAACATCGGTCATAGCGATGCCCTCTCCATAACCTCCACAATTCAGCTTCACAAGAGCGGACGCGAGGAAGACGATAAATTCATAGAATCATTCCAGCGACTCCATCCTCATTTCTTCACCAGAATGCGCGAGAGCTATCCGACGCTTACGGCGGCGCAAATGAAGCTGGCCGCCTATCTGGTTATGGGGATGACGTCAAAGCAGATATGCCGCATGTTGCTCATACAACCCGACGCCGTCAAGAAGCGCCGCTACCGCCTGCGCCAGTCGATGGGGCTCAGCTCCGAAGAATCGCTTGAGGACGAACTTCACCGCATAGCCGACTCCTGCAACTGAGATTTAACCATTCAACTGTTTTGTCGCCCTTTTGTCCGCCGTGAAGCTGTATTTGCGGAGTTGCTGAGTTTGTATATTTGCCGCCGGGTAACATTTCAAAAACTGTCGCCGGTCAGGCAGTCTTCTTTCATATTATCCGGGAGCGAAAGGGCCGGCCGCTCCGATATTCAGTAACTGTTTATGAGAATTTTACTTTTTTTACTGGCAGTGTTGCCTATTGCTGCCTCTGCCGCAAGTTCTCTGCCTGAAATAAACACCACCACGGCACCTCGGCGCATAGTAGCAGAGGCGAAAGCAGGGGGCCGCACGGTGACTGTTACCCTCAAAGGCACAGAAAGTGCTCTCCCCGCATCGCTGGCCTGGCTCAGTAAGGAGGAAGTTGTGGCTGCTGAGAGATTTACAGAAGGAAACCCTGTAGAGACTCTCTCTGATGTAACGCTACCTCCGAATGTATGGGTTATGGTAGCAATGTTTCAAGGCGATGGCAAATATTACTATGTGATTCATGACGGCATTGACACCTCGAAAGAGGTGAACTTCGCTCTCGATGTGGCCGAAGCTACCCATAATGTCGACTTTGCGTTAGTGATGCCTGACGGCACCGCCCCCGACTTTGCACTGTGGAAAAACGTCGACGGACAGGAAGTGCAGGTCAAGGATGGCAACATCTACGGCGCGGATCTGTGCACCTCGATATGCAATGTCAACTTCAGGGATCTCACACTCGCGCAGATATGGGGCTTTACCGGATCATTCAAGGACGGGAGCAACCCTGATGAATTTGTAGATGCGTTCAATATTGTCACCAACGAACTTAGCGACGACTATTATTACATACAGAACTGGAACGCCGTCTGCCCCGATTATACTCTCGTGGCTGCTCTGGAGGCACGCCCCGGCGACAACGGGCCGGCGACTAATTCGGCTGACGACTACAGGCCTGTGAATGTTGAGGAAAAACCGTCGGCGCTCGCTGCGGAATTCACTCGCTATCCGGCATCTTTTCTCTTTGAGACCATAGAGGGGCGCATGATCGGCTTCCGAGGCCCTGTGAACGTAAGATTCAAGCCATCGTTGCGCCTGCTTGACGCCACTTCGCGCAGAAGTGACTTCTGGGTAGGATATTCTGTCAACGAGCTTGCCGACGAGGGCACGCTGTACCAGCTCAACAATTTTTACCGCATGATAAAGTTAACCGGAGAATCAGCGTCCCCCGGCCTCTTCAATATGGCGGGACTCGATATCCCGTTCTGCGGGCCATGGTGTACCCCTCCCGGGGGAGAGTGGACCGGAGAAAGCTGGCTCAGGTTTAACCCCGTAGGGGAGATTGCCGCGGATGAGACCATAGTATACGGTAACGACTGTCCTATCGCTGTGATGACGCCGCGCTTCCCTGAGGGAAAACGATATACCCCTTCAGTGGGCCTCAGTTATATCGGCCGTCAAGGCGATTACCGCGGCACCGACCTGTATTTCGCTGATATTACACTTGAAAAAGAGGGTGAGGTGAAAGCCTCGGGATTTACCGGCCTGTATACATGGTGCGACACTCATGGCAAGGAACTGCGCGACGGGGTATGGACACTGCGCGCCGAAAACCGCAATGTTGCAGTTGACGACATCGAAGGAAGCAACACGAGCGAGTTTATTTTCGGCAATGAGGGTCAATTTCCTCCTGAGCTGCAGATGTTGCAGATGCGTGATGCCGCAGGCCGTATAACCGACCGAATAGAGAGCGCCGACGGAGCACGCCTTGAGATAGCAGGTGGCCTCTTTGATTATCACTATGGCCCCACCGGAAGCTGGTTCACTCTCTCTGACGAGGAATCGCGCATAATCGTGGAGTACGCCCCTGCGGGAAGTGACAACTTCAAAGATCTGCGTCTGACGCGCGAGCCCGATAAGGATTATATGCCCGGCTATGGCCTCTTTTACTCCGCCGGACTCGGGCAGGTGACATCGACAGGATGGCATGACCTGAGAGTGACCATGTCCGACGCTTGCGGCAACAGCGCGGTGCAGACACTCCGGCCCGCTATGTGGATAGGAAAGGCCGGGAGCATAGCGGTGACAGCCGCCGACATCGCCGCTGATGATGACGGCGAATGCTATGACCTTGCCGGTCGTCGGGTCTGCGGACAGCTTGCCCCCGGCATATACGTGAAGCCCGGCAGACTGGTTATAGTGAAATGAGATATGGTCTGAAATAACAGCACGCATGCGGCTGCTTAGCGCAGCTTCAAGCCTTTCGCTGCGATAAAATATATGGGGCGCGCCGGTCGACGCGCCCCATTATGCTTACATTTAGATATTTGGAGGATTGTAATCTCGAGCTGATGGCCCACGACAAGAAGAACTCCCTCGCCGCCGACCTCCTGAGCTGATATAAGCAGCGGCAATTGCTAAATAATGTTATTCTGTTGACAGGGTCGGCAATTATGGCTAATTTTGCGGTTGAGTGAATAAATCCATCCTCAGCTCTCCCTCTGCGCCTCTTCGCGAGGCATCATTCATCTCTCCGGGCGACCTTCGAAGCCGCCTTTTGCCATGCAAAAATAAAAAAACATCATAAATGACTCGTAAATGGAATTACGAACCCTTAACATCGGAAGAGCAGCGGCTGGAAAACGACCTGGCCCATCACTATGCCGGCGCGCCCGTAATTAGCGAGTTGCTGGTGCAGCGTGGCATTACGACGGTTGACGAAGCCGAGCGCTTCTTCCACCCGTCGCTGCGCTATCTCCACGACCCGTTTCTCATGCCGGGAATGGACCGCGCTGTCGAGCGGCTCAACAAGGCTTTGGGTTCTAAGGAAAGAATCCTGGTGTATGGCGACTACGACGTCGACGGGACAACCGCCGTCGCTCTGGTCTATAAATACATCCGGAACTTCTATTCAAATATCGACTACTACATACCCACCCGCGACGACGAGGGGTATGGCATCTCCAACGCCGTCATCGACATGGCGGCTGAACAGGGGGTGAAACTCATCATCATCCTCGACTGCGGCATCAAGGCCAATGCCGAGATCGCCTATGCCCGTTCGCTCGGCATAGATTTCATCATCTGCGACCACCACGTGCCCGACGAGGAACTGCCCGACGCTGTCGCCATCCTCAATCCGAAGCTCGAGGGGAGCACCTACCCCTGCAGCCACCTCAGCGGATGCGGCGTAGGCTTCAAGTTCATGCAGGCGTTCGCCATGAGCAACGCCCTCGCCCCGGCCGATCTCGAGGGAATGCTCGATCTGGTGGCTGTCAGCATCGCCGCCGACCTCGTGCCGATGGTCGACGAGAACCGCGTCATGACCTACCATGGCCTGCGGCGTCTCAACAGCAATCCGAACCTCGGGCTGCGCGCCATCATACGTATCTGCGGCCTCACCGGAAAGGAGATAACAATCAGCGATGTTATCTTCAAGATAGGGCCGCGCATCAACGCCAGCGGACGAATGCAGAGCGGACGCGAGGCCGTAGAGCTGCTTGTGGCCCGCGACAGCACCGACGCCCTCCACCGTGCCCGCGCCATCGACCAGTATAACCGCGACCGCAAAGAGCTCGACAAGCGCATCACCGAAGAGGCCAACGACATCATCTCGCAGCGCGGCGAGGCCGAGGCCGACAAGAAGGCGCTTGTCATCTACAACAAGAACTGGCACCGGGGAATTATCGGCATCGTGGCCTCGCGCCTGACCGAGCTCTATTACAAGCCGAGCGTTGTGCTCACGCTAAGCAACGGCCTGGCAACCGGCTCAAGCCGTTCGGTGCAGGGATTCGATGTCTACCGCGCCGTAGAGAGCGCACGCGATCTGCTCGAGAATTTCGGCGGCCACACCTACGCCGTCGGGCTTTCGCTCAAAGAGGAAAACATTCCCGAGTTCTCGCGCCGCTTCGAGGAATACGTGGCCAAAAACATACTGCCGTCGCAGCGTCAGCCTCTGCTCGAGATCGACGCCGTCATAACCTTCAGCGAGATAACGCCTACGTTCTTCGCCATGCTGAACCGCTTCAATCCTTTCGGCCCCGGAAACCAGAAGCCGGTGTTCTGCACCCGCAACGTCAAGGATTTCGGAACGTCGAAGCTCGTCGGACGTCGCAGCGAGCATATCAAGCTCGAGCTCGTCGACGACACCAGCGGCAAGGTCTATAACGGCATAGCGTTCAATATGGCCCGTCATTTCGAGCATATCCACGCCGGGCTGCCCTTCGACATCTGCTACACTATCGAAGACAACAAGCACTATCCCGGCGGAGGCGCCCTGCAGCTCCAGATCAAGGAAATCCGCCCGGCGCGCCCGTAGGGACGCGCTGAGGCCATTAATTTAAAATTCTTCCGAGCAAATTATCCTGTCCGAGCGTAGGGACGTGCCTTTGGCACGTTTCATAAGCGTTTGGCAGTCAGCGGGCCGCGATGCTACGTGCCGAAGGCACTAACCTTTACCCACAAATAGACGGGTAGCATGATAAATATAAATATTGAAAATCATTAGATTACAATCTGCTATATTACCCATGGTTACCCGAATTAGTGAGTAAGAGCACGATACGCCACTATGGATATGCCGCTCTCCCTACCAAACATTACCTAAATGGTTGATTTTGCATAGCAAATAGGATATTACGAACTTCGGATAGTCCCATTTGTGGGTAAAGGATAGTGCCGAAGGCACGTCCCTACGCCAGGGCGTTTCTGATACTTTAAGTTAATATCGGCCACGGTATAGAATTTTTTGTCATCATCTGCCAAGTGAACTCACCGTCAGCAAACAATTCCGACCTCGCTCTCAGGCTGCTTAAGAAGCACTGGGGCTACGACAGTTTCAGGCCCCTGCAGGCCGACATCGTGGCCTCGGTCATGGCAGGCCGCGACACTCTCGGACTGATGCCGACCGGGGGCGGAAAGTCGATAACGTTTCAGGTGCCGGCGCTCGCTTTCGACGGTGTCACCCTCGTTGTGACCCCGTTGATTTCGCTGATGAAGGATCAGGTCGACAATCTCAAGGCCGCGGGGGTACGCGCCCTCTATTTCTACAACGGAATGTCGCGCGCCGAGCAGCGTCTTGCCGTCGACAGGATGGTTCTCGGAAAGGTGAAGCTCGTCTATGTGTCGCCCGAGAAGCTGAAAATCCGGTCGTTTCTCGACAGTCTGCGTCAGGCCGACATCAGCCTGATTGTTGTCGACGAGGCCCACTGTATCTCGCAGTGGGGCTATGATTTCCGGCCGAGCTATCTCGAGATAGCGGCGGTGAGGAAACTCTTCCCCGACGCCCCGCTGCTGGCGCTCACGGCCACGGCCACTCCCGAGGTTGTCGACGACATTATGGCGCGCCTCGAGTTCCGCGGACGAAACGTGTTCTCGATGAGCTTCGCGCGCGACAATCTGAGCTATATCGTGCGCTATGCCGAGGTCAAGGAGCAGAAGCTGCTACAGATTCTTCAGAACACGTCGGGATGCTCGATCGTCTACACGCGCTCGCGCCGCCGCACCCGCGAGATCGCCGATCTTCTGCGCGCTGCCGGAATCAGTGCCGATTTCTATCATGCCGGGCTCGACCCCGACCAGAAAGCCGAGCGCCAGACGCGATGGAAAAACAATGAGGTGAGGGTTATGGTGGCCACGAACGCCTTCGGAATGGGCATCGACAAGCCCGACGTGCGCCTCGTTGTCCACTACGATATTCCCCCCTCGATCGAGGAATATTATCAGGAGGCCGGGCGCGCCGGACGCGACGGGCGGCCGGCGTTCGCCGTTGTCATAGCCGCCCGGACAGACAAGGGGCTTCTGACGCGCCGCCTCGCCGAGGCTTTTCCGCCTAAGGACTATATCAGGCGTGTCTATGAACTGGCCGGAAATTTCCTCAACGTGGCCGTAGGCAGCGGCTTCGAAAAGCTCTATGCCTTCGATTTCGCGAAATTCTGTATGCTCTTCAACTTGCGCGAGGCTCCGACGCGGTCGGCGCTGACACTGCTGACGCGCGCCGGATATATCGAGTATTCCGACGAGACGGAGACGCGCTCGCGCGTTATGGTGACGCTCGACAAGCAGGAGCTTTACGACCTGAGGCTCGATGCTGTGTCAGACCGCGTTCTGCAGATGCTTCTGCGCACCTACACAGGCCTTTTCTCCGATTTCCAGTATATCAGCGAGCCGATGCTGTCGCGCACGCTGATGATCGATCAGCAGCAGGTCTACGAGGCGCTGCTGACCCTTGCACGCGAGCGAGCTATTGTCTATGTTCCGCGGCGTTCGACCCCATATATCCTCTACACGACCTCGCGCGAACTGCCGCGCTATGTCGAGCTTCCGCTTGCCGTCTACGAGCATCAGCGGGCGCGTATGGAAGCACGTCTCGAGGCCGTGAAGCGCTATGTGTTCTCGCGCACAGACTGCCGTCAGACCGTGATGCTTGAATATTTCGGTCAGAAAGAGGCGGAAGACTGCGGACGCTGCGATGTATGCCGCTCGCGTGCCGTTTCCGCGCGCCCCGTTTCTGAGATCGAGGCTAAGATTATCGAGATGGTCGGAGTGCAGCGGTCTATGCCGGCTTCGGTGATATGCCGCTGGGCCGGAGGTGATGCCGACGAGGTGATGGCCGTAATCCGCAGTCTTGCCGACCGCGGGCGTCTGCGCCTGTCGGGTGTCATGGTCTCTGCGGCAGACTGAGGCGTCAGAGATGCAGAATGCGGTAGTCGCGCGGATATAGATTGTTGGCGCGGTTGCCGAGATTCTTGACGAAACCTAACGGGCGGCCACCGAATGTCAGCAGCAGATAGCCGCGCGGCGCTCCGTCGAGCCTCAGCGCCTCGGCGCGCAGATAGCTCAGCGCCGTCTCTCTGTCGACCTCGAATTGCGCGAATGCGCCGGCGTTCAACGCTGTCGACATTGCCAGAGAGTGGGCCGGAATTATGTCGCGCCCTTTCAGAGTGGCAACGACAATGCCGTCGTGGATAGCGGTTATTCCCTTTGTCGAGCTGATGCGCTCGCGCAGCGGCTCCCATAGAGTGGGGAAGGCGTTGATGCGGTCGCCGTCGGCGCGCAGAGTCAGCTCTCCCGTTGTCCATTCCGCTATCTCGGCGGGAATTTTCTGCCGGGCGCTTTTGCGTCGCTGAGCGGCTTCGCGCCGGGTGCCGTCGGGTTTTCTCATTACGGTCATGAAAAGCCCTTCGCCGCGTATGCGTCCCGGAATGAATCTGTAGCAGGGGAGAGCGGTGGCGATGCCTGACGCGATTCCCCACGACGGGTCGACAGTGATTTCCACAGCTTCGCCCCCGAGGTCGTCGGCGATGTGCGCGGCGACAGCCTCGTTCTCGACGGTGTTGAATGTGCAGGTCGAATAAATAAGATAGCCTCCCGGGGCCACGCATTCCCAGAGCGAGTCGACAATCGCGCGCTGAAGGGCGGCGCAGTCTTCAATCAGGCGCGGGCTCCACTGCGCTATCGCCTCAGGTTCCTTGCGCATCATTCCCTCCCCGCTGCAGGGAACGTCGGCGGCAACGATGTCGAACGTCAGCCCCGCCGAAGCGAGCGAGCGGGCGTCGGCGCGTGTCACGATGACTCCCGGATTGCCCCATTTGACAATATTCTCGCGCAGCACGGCGGCGCGCTGCGGCACGGCTTCGTTGGCCACAACGACGCTTCCGGCGGGAAGTGTGTCGAGAGCGCAGGTCGTCTTGCCGCCGGGAGCGGCGCAGGCGTCGAGATAGCTGACGGGGCCGCGGCCGGCCGTCAGCTGCCTGACCGCGTGGCCTATAAACATCGACGAGGCGTCCTGAACATAATAGCCCCCCTGATGAAACAGCGGGTCGAGCGTGAACTGCGGCCTGCGGTCGAGATAGCGCCCCGTTCCGGGCAGCCATGCCACCGGCTCCCCCTCAGGCTCTTCAATTCTCTTTCCGGCGTTGGCGCGCACTGCCACCGACGGCTCTGTTGTCGCGAGCACGTCGGGCAACGACGCTATCGGACCGAAGGAAAGCCCTTCGATCATGCTGACGAATCCCTCGGGGAGGGTGCGGCTCATAGATTCTCCACCTCGCGCTTGAAGGCGATCATTTTCAGGGCGGCGTCGACACATTCCGAACCCTTGTCGCCTGCTTCACCGCCGGCACGGTCGAGAGCCTGCTGCTCGTTGTCGACAGTGAGCACACCGAAAATCACCGGGGTGTCGACGTCGGCGTTAAGCTGGGTTACGCCCTGCGTAATGCTCTGGCAGACGTAGTCGAAATGAGGTGTGCCGCCGCGGATGACGCAGCCGAACACGATGACGGCGTCGAACATACCCGATTCTATGAGCTGCGATGCGGCGAAAGTGAGCTCTACGGCGCCGGGCACCTTGAAACACTTGCAGCTGTCGCTTCCGTAGCCTAACTCCCTGAAGCGCGCGAGGGCGTTGCCGACGAGCTTTTCGTTGACTGCGGAATTCCATTCTGTCGAAACGATGGCGACCGATACATTCTCCAGAGCGGGGGGAGGGGTCAGAGGAACATTTTGTGACATGGCGGTAGTTGCTTTTATTTCGGGAAAACTTTGTGCCAGATGCCGAGAATATCGAGTTTGCGGCTCTTGGCGTTGAATAGAATCTCCACAATGCGGCGGTGTTCGGTTTCGGCGCCGAGTTTGGTAGCTTTGTGGAGCAGGGTGTTAAGGAGGTGAATGCCTTTGTCGCGTGTGGCCTTGACGTTCAGAAGGCTCTCGCCGAGGTCAATCGACATGGCCAGCTGCGCAAGATCCATCTCCGGCGCTATGCGCGTGTGGTATTTCAGGGCACGGCTCAGATACTGGATGGCCTCGCGGTGGCGCCCCATCTGGGCGAGTGTGCGCCCCTCGGTGTGGAGCGATTCGATGAGGTGGACTGTAGCGTCTTCGATGCCGGCGTTGACCTGCTCGAGATATGTCGTTGTGGCAACCTGATAGTGGGCCAGCAGATTGGCCTGACGCAGGCGCGAGCGGTAGATCGACGAAGCTGCGGTCTGTGCCAGAATATGGGCCGGCCCGTAGCGGTCGGGGTTGATGCGGGCGAGACGCTCGAAAACCTTCAGGGCCTTCTCGAGCTCGCGTTCGGCCTGCTTGTATTCGCCGCGCGATGAGTGGAGCAGGGCCACATCGGTCAGCAGCGCGCCCAGAACCGACAGGAAAGGCTCATCTTTGCGCTTGGGCTCCTGAGCGAGCTGAGTCAGCGCAGCGGCTGCCGTGGTGGCGGCCTCTTCGGAGAGATCCGCTTCGAGCTGCAGGGCCGTGATAAGCTCAAGCAGTGCGGTGTGGATGTCGTTGATATATCGTTCGTCGCGCCCCTCGCTGTTTTCGAGCGCTATGGCGTCGGCTTCGCGCAGAATCTCTATTGCTGCGGCAAATTCGCCCCGTGAGGCGCGGTCGACGGCAATAGAGCGGAAGAAGTCGTAGACGACGTTGAACTCGGCCTGATAGAGGGTTTTGCGCAGCTCGGTCAGTGACGCCGTGTGGGCGTGACGCCGGAGCTCGTCGACCTCGGCCGAGGGGGTTATGAATGATTTTTCGAGTGATGCTGTTTTCATAGACAGTCGTTTTTATCGGGGCAGCGACGCGTCGGTGCGCGATTTCTGCCCGAGGTAGCCGCCGTGGTGGCGCCGTGCGTAGTCGGCGGTTGTGAACCCGGTCAGCTTCATGACGTTGACAACGAGTATGTCGCCTATGACGGTCATCAGTGTCGTCGACGTTGTCGGCGTCAGTCCGAGCGGGCACACTTCGGGAGCTCCTCCGGTCAGCAGCGTCACAGTCGACAGGCGGGCAAGCTCGCTGTCGGGGTGGCTCGTGATGACGATAACGGGGATGTCGGCATAGAGGCGGTGGGTCAGCTCGACAAGCTCGATGATTTCGCGTGTCTTTCCCGAATTGCTGATAAGCAGCATTATGTCGTCGGGCTGTAGAATGCCTAAGTCGCCGTGCTGGGCTTCGCTGGGATGGAGGTTGATGGCGGGGGTGCCTGTCGACGAGAATGTCGTCGAGATATTCAGGGCTATCTGGCCCGCTTTGCCCATGCCTGAGGTGACGAGCTTGCCGCCGCGACGGTGAACGTGCTCGATGATAAGCTCTACGGCGCAGTCGTATGCGTCGCTGACTGGAATTGTGAGCAGGGCGGCGCTCTCGGCGGCGATTATCCCGCGCATGGTTTCCTGGACTGATGATTCTGCCATTTCAGGTCGGTTTTTTATTAGCCTCGCAAAAGTAAACAAAAAAAACGACTCTCGTCCTCTCCCGTCCGACAAATTGAAAAACCGCCCCGGCGCGCGGGGCACCGGGGCGGCTGTCTGTGACGTCGGTCTGACGGATTATTTCACGATGGGTTCGCCTTCGCCGTCGGGATCCTGACCCCACTGCTGACGGGCCAGACGACGGTAGTTGTTGTAGCGCCACTGGGCGTTCTTCTTGGCGGCTGCAAAGAGTTCGTCGGCCTCTTTCGGGTAGAGCTTCTTGACCGATGCGAAGCGAACTTCGCCGCCGAGGAAGTCGTCGAAGAGATCCCAGTTCGGCTCTTTGCTGTCGAGGGTGAAAGGGTTCTTGCCTTCGTTCTCGAGTTCGGGATTGTAGCGCCAGAGGTGCCAGTAGCCGCATTCTACGGCAGCGGCTTCTTCGGCCTGAGCGTGTCCCATGCCGCGACGGATGCCGTGGTTGATACAGGGTGAGTAGGCGATTATTATCGACGGGCCGGGATATGCCTCGGCTTCGCGGATAGCCTTGAGGGTCTGGGCCTGGTCGGCGCCCATGGCGATCTGCGCGCAGTAGACATAGCCGTAGGTCGAGGCGATAAGTCCGAGATCTTTCTTGCGGATGCGCTTGCCGCCGGCGGCAAATTTGGCGATGGCACCCAGCGGGGTCGATTTCGAAGCCTGGCCGCCGGTGTTCGAATAGACTTCGGTGTCGAGCACGAGGATGTTGACATCCTCACCGCTGGCCAGAACGTGGTCGAGGCCGCCGAAGCCGATATCGTAGCTGGCTCCGTCGCCGCCGATGATCCACTGGCTGCGTTTTACCAGATACTGCTTGCGGTCGAGAATCTCGCGGCAGGTGGGACAGCCGCAGGCTTCGCAGAGAGGTATGAGCTTGTCGGCGATGGCGCGGGTGGCGTCACCATCGTTGAATTTCTCGAGCCATTCGGCTGCCAGAGCGTGGATCTCGTCGGAGCACGACGGGCAGTCGACAGCTTTCTTCACCGATTCGGCGAGCACGGCGCGCTGGTTGTCGGTGGCTATCTTCATGCCGAGACCGAATTCGCAGAAGTCCTCGAAGAGGCTGTTGGCCCAGGCGGGGCCGTGGCCGGCGGCGTTGACGGTGTAGGGGGTCGACGGAACCGAGCCGCTGTAGATCGACGAGCAGCCGGTTGCGTTGGCCACCATCTCGCGGTCGCCGAAGAGCTGGGTGATGAGTTTTACGTAGGGGGTTTCGCCGCAACCCGAGCAGGCGCCCGAGAATTCGAACAGAGGTGTGGCGAACTGGCTGTTCTTCACGTTCTGCTTGATGTCGACGAGATTCTGCTTCGAGCTGACGTTGCTGATGCAGTAGTCCCACTCCTTCTGAAGCGGAAGCTGCGATTCGAGCGGCTTCATTGTCAGAGCCTTGTTGCCGCGCTTGCCGGGACATACGTCGACGCAGTTGCCGCAGCCGAGACAGTCGAGCTGGTCGACGGCCTGAATGAAGCGCATTCCTGCGAAAGTCTTGCCGATGGCAGCCAGTGTGCGGTCTTCGCCGAAGGGAGCACCTTCCATCTCTTTGGCGTCGAGCACGAACGGACGGATGCAGGCGTGGGGGCAGACGTAGGCGCATTTGTTACACTGGATGCAGTTTTCGGGATCCCATTCCGGAACGAATGCAGCCACACCGCGCTTTTCGCTGGCGGCTGTGCCGAGAGGCCACGATCCGTCTTCGATACCTTTGAAGGTCGAAACGGGCAGCAGATCGCCGTCCTGGGCGTTGATCGGACGCACGACGTTGGCGATGAAGGGGGTGTCGCCCGGATGTGCGGGAGCCGGTTCTTTGGCGAGGTTGCTCCATGCGGGGTCGACGTCGAGCTTGCGGTATTCGCCGCCGCGGTCTACGGCTGCGAAGTTCTTGTCGACAACGTCCTGACCTTTCTTGCCGTAGCTCTTGACGATGAACTTCTTCATTTGCTCTACGGCGAGGTCTACGGGGATAACCTCGGTTATGCGGAAGAAGGCGCTCTGGAGAATAGTGTTCGTGCGGTTGCCGAGACCGATTTCCTGAGCTATCTTCGTTGCGTTGATATAATAGACGTTGATATTGTTGTCGGCGAAATATTTCTTCACCTTGGCGGGCAGATTGTCGGCAAGCTCCTGACCCTCCCAGATTGTGTTGAGCAGGAATGTGCCGCCGCGCTGCAGACCGCGGGTAACGTCATACATGTGGAGGTATGCCTGAACGTGGCAGGCTACGAAGTTCGGGGTGTTGACCAGATAGGTCGAACGGATGGGATGGTTGCCGAAACGGAGGTGAGAGCAGGTGAAACCGCCGCTCTTCTTCGAGTCGTAGCTGAAATAGGCCTGACAGTATTTATCGGTGTTGTCGCCGATAATCTTGATGGAGTTCTTGTTGGCTCCGACAGTTCCGTCGGCACCGAGGCCGTAGAATTTGGCCTCGAAGATTCCTTCGCCGCCCAGCGCCATTTCCTCTTTGGGAGGAAGCGAGGTGAAGGTGACGTCGTCGACGATTCCTATTGTGAAGTGGTTCTTGGGCTCGGGAAGCTGCAGGTTTTCGAACACACTGATAATCTGAACCGGAGTAGTGTCTTTCGACGACAGACCGTAGCGGCCGCTGACGATGACAGGAGCGTCGTTGCAGCCTTTGAAGGCCTCGACGATGTCGAGATAAAGCGGCTCGCCGGCAGCTCCGGGCTCTTTGGTGCGGTCGAGAACGGCGATGCGCTTCACGGTCTTAGGCAGTGCGCCGAGGAAGTGCTTGGCACTGAAGGGACGGTAGAGGTGAACATTGATCAAACCGACCTTCTCGCCTTTCGAGGCCAGATAGTCGATGGCTTCCTGAGCGGCCTGGGTGACCGAGCCCATGGCGATGATAACGCGGTCGGCCTCGGGATGGCCGTAGTAGTTGAAGAGCTTGTATTCGCGGCCGGTTATGCGCGAAATCTCGTTCATATATTCCTCGACAATGGCGGGAACGGCGTCGTAGTAGCTGTTCGAGGCCTCGCGGTGCTGGAAGAACACGTCGGGATTCTCGGCCATGCCGCGGTTGACGGGTGCGTCGGGGTTGAGGGCGCGGTTGCGGAAGGCTGCGAGAGCCTCCTTGTCGACGAGCGAGGTCAGGGCCTCGGCGTCGATCTCTTCGATTTTCTGGATCTCATGGGAGGTGCGGAAACCGTCGAAGAAGTTGACGAAAGGAACGCGGCTCTTTATGGTTGCGAGATGGGCGACGCCGGCCAGATCCATAACCTCCTGGACGCTGCCTTCGGAGAGCATGGCGAAGCCGGTCTGGCGAACCGACATGACGTCCTGATGGTCGCCGAAAATCGAAAGGGCATGGCTGGCGAGGGTGCGCGCGCTGACATGGAACACGCAGGGGAGCAGCTCGCCGGCAATCTTATACATGTTGGGAATCATCAGCAGCAGTCCCTGACTGGCTGTATAGGTAGTTGTCAGAGCTCCTGCCTGAAGAGAGCCGTGAACGGCACCGGCAGCACCTCCTTCGCTTTGCATTTCCTGAACGTGGACGGGACGTCCGAACATATTCTTGCGGCCGGCGGCCGACCATTCATCGACATATTCAGCCATTGTCGACGACGGTGTGATGGGATAGATGGCGGCTACCTCTGTGAACAGATAGCTGATATGGGCGGCTGCCTGGTTGCCATCGCAAGTCAAGAATTTCTTTTCTTTACTCATTGCGAAATTGTAGATATTTTGGATAATTTACGTTGATGCTGAAAAAAGTCGCTGCAAAGTTAAAAATTTTTTGTGATAAAAGAGTTGAAAACCCGTTAAATGATTGTTATTGCGGTTTGCCGGGCAATCGCTATATTTGCCCCTGCCGCCCGGCGCTGAAGCTTGGGCCCCTGCCGCCCGGCGCTGAAGCTTGGGCCCCTCCTGCCCGGCGCTGAAGCTTGGGCCTTAACAAAAATTATGGTTATGAATTCGTTTTTGAAAAGAACTGAGCTTCAGCGAAGCCTAAAAGCCCCTGAGCTTCAGCGAAGCTTGAAGTGGAGCGGCAACTACCGTGCCGGATGGCATGACTACCGCGCCCGGGCTATCTATCATATAACCCTCCTGAAAGCTTCCTGTTGCGAAAGCTTCGGCCGGCTCGGCGGCGACAGCGCTGTTCCTCCCGGCAATCCCGGCAGCCCCTATCTCATTGCCTCTCCGACAGGAAAATGCATAAAGGAGGCTCTGCGGCGGTTGCCTGAGATTCATCCATCCCTCCGCCTGTTCCAGTATGCTCTCATGCCCGACCATCTCCATATTCTTATTTCGGTTGAATCGGAGCTCGACGATATTCTCGGCCGTAAGCTTGCCATTTTCAAGGTTATGGTTAATAAGCTCTCAGGTCAGGAGCAGGTTTTTCAGAAAGGGTTCAATGACCAGATTGTCGGCCCGAACCGCAAGCTTGACGCGATCTACCGATACCTCAGGGAAAATCCATACAGGCTTGCCGTAAGGCTGGCCCATCCCGAGTCGTTCCGGCGAGTCACCACCCTGCAGATCGGAGGCTCGGTCTATAGCGCTTACGGCAACCTTCAGCTGCTTGACAATCCCTTCAAAGAGCAGGTCGTCGTGCATCGTGCCGACGATCAGCCGACGCGAGCTGATAACTTCAACCGCTGGCTGCACTGCGTCGCCAACGGAGGCGTTCTTGTGTCGCCGTTTATCAGCAAAGATGAGAAAGCTGTCAGAGAGGCGGCCGAGAACGTTGACGGGCGCATCATCCTCATCACCGACCGAGGCTTCGGCGAAAGAGAGAAACCGGCTGCCCGCGACTTCGGGCAGTGTCTGAAAAACCGACTGCTTATACTGACTCCGCTCTCAGAGGATCTTCAGGCCATGTCGGCCCGCGGCAGATTTCTCGCCATGAACGACCACGCCCGCCGCATCGCCTCCCTTCAGTAAATTCCGGTTATGTCAGGCCGGCGAGTGTCTGCTCGATCGACTCGTCTTTCCCCAGACCCATGGCGGAGCGCAGATGCCAGCGGTTCTGGTTGACAGTCATCGGGCGCACCTGAAGCAGCCGGGAGATCTGTTTGCTCGACAATCCCATTCTTATCAGCATTGCAAGTTTCACCTGTGAGTCGCTCAGGCGCGGATATTGCTCGCGCAGTCGGGTGATGAATTGGGAGTTGTTAGCCTCGTAACGCGACATGAACAAGTCCCAGTCGATGCGGTCGTGGTCGTGGGAACGTATTATGGAATTGACGGCGGCAACGTCGGCCGGCGACAGCTTGCCGGAGTCGCGCAGCGTTCTGATTTCTGATTCGATGGACGCCAGCGTATTCTCGCGTTCCTCCATCACGAGAGTGAGTGAGTCGAGATGCTTGCGGCTTTTCTCGAGTTCGAGCTGTGACTGCAACTCGCGTGCGCGTGCCTGTTCGATAAATAACATTTGTCGGCGGCGGTAATTGCGTATATATAGCCCCGCAGACAGTATTATCGCTATGGCGATAATCGTGCCGACTATTCTGCGGTAGCGCGTAATAACGGCTGCTTTTTCAGATTCGGCGAGGTCGGCAATCTCTTTCATTCGTGTCAGCGTCTCATGCTTCGAAACGAGGTCGGCCGAATCGTTGAGGGCTATATATTGCGAATAGAGCATTGCCGCCGAGTCGGTTTTGCCGAGATAGAGACAGGCGTCGGCCTTGTTCAGGACAATATATTCCTCTAATTCTATGTTGTCGGCGTCGTTGATATGGGAGAAGGCCCGCGAGGCGTATATGGCGGCGGAATCGGGCATATTCAGGTTGCTGAAGTGGGTCGATGTCAGAATTTCAAAGGCCACTTTCATGTTCTCGCCTCCGTTTATGGTGTCGAGGGCGGCGCGTGCCGTCTCAAGAATATGGTAATCGTTGGTGCAGATGTAAAGATTTCGCAATATGGTATTGTAAGTGGGTGGGTCGACCGTCATTTCAGGGTCGCCGACAAGCGGCCGCAGGATCATTTCGGCCGAATCCAAGTGTTCCTCGCGCATATATAGGCTGGCTCGGTTTATGCGCATCTTCTTTTTTATGAGCGGCAGCCCGACAATGTCGGCTATCGAGTCGGCGCGATCCATCCACGTCCGGCTGCGAGAGTATAGGCGCATTCTCAGGTAGATGTTGCCCAGCGAGATGCATGTCGCCAACGACATTTTTTTGTCGCTTGCCGATGTGAAATATTCATAACATCTGTGGATGCCGTTGACTTCCCTGATGCCGGGATTGTCGTCAAGATGCAGCGACTCGCTCCATAATCTGTGATAGATATAAGGCTGAGAGGCCGAGTCTGCCGATTTGATAGCGCGGTTCAGAATGGCTGTTGCCGAATCGCGCGAGAGCGAGCCGCGCATTGCGCGGGCATGCCAGAAGTCCAGTACTCCAGGCGGCAATATATCGCTCATTGAATCGAGCGCGGCAAGTTCGTCGGTCGGGATGTCGGCTCTGGTGAAGGATATGCTGTCGAGACGCGCGATGATGGCGTCGACAGTGTCGTTGACATGAGGCCACGTCCCGCCGTCGGCCGCGGGATTCTGGCGGCATCCCTGCAGGATCAGAAGCAGAAATATGATGATAGGCAATCGAAATGTTGACATAGCGCAAATATAGCCATTCAAGGGCTAAACCGCGCATTTTTAGCGTAAATAGATATGTATATAGATATGCTTTTTTTGCTCGTGGGCTGTTCTGCCTCTTAAATTTGCGCTGACAATTATCACTGAAAAGTTATTATCATGAAAAAAATTCTACTCACACTTTCGTGCCTGCTTGTTGCCGCCTCGATGTCGGCTTCCGCCCCGAGCACAACAATTCGCCGGTTCACGGCTCCGAAGACTCTTGCCGCCGAAACCGAAGAACCGCTCTTTAAGGTAACCCCCGAGCTGACTGTCGACATTCCCGGCGGGGGCATAGCTCCCGGTATGCACGCCGTGCCTCACAATTTCACTGACTATGACTACTCGCCCGAAGAGGACTGTTTCGAACTGCCGGCGGGAGTGTATGATTTTATATTTACTTTTTATAAAGGATACGAGAATTATGTGGTCGTGCGCGAAAATGTGACGGTCGATGCCGATATGACGGTCAGGGCGTCGATGAGCGAGGCCGATCAGCTGCTCAGCGCGCGTATGGTTCTGTCTGATGGAAGTGAGATACGTCCCAATACAATAATCGGGTTCGATGACGCGGGAGAAAGAATATTCGATACCGACGGCAATGTGGCGGCTGCGTCGCAATGTATTCACCTGATTGCCCTCAATGGTAATTCTGCAGCTTCATATACGGGCAGCTTTTACCGCATGAAGAATTCTGACGGTACATTCGAAGAAAACCCCGTTCCGAGCATCCATATCAATCGCAACAATGCTTTGGGTGTGATTTTCAGCTCATGCGTGACGCCCAATGATGGCCCTGCGCATATAATAGTTCTGCAGGCCAACAGGGATAATGCTACTGAGAGCATGACTATTGATCCGGCACTCTATAGCAAAGTCAACCAACAATTTCCGGAACTGCCCGCCGGAAAACAGGCTGAGCTTGGAAACTGGTTTGATCAGGGGGTGACGTTTATGCGTGGCGATATGACTATCACCAGCGATGACCAATTTGGACTTTGTCCGGATAAGGAAGGTTTCGACTATAGCTCTGTGCTGATCTATGACAACGGAGTGACCGCCGTTGAACCGCGCCCCCTTCTCCAGCGTCTCTACGGCCGGAGCGATAGCGAGGGAAGTTATAATTCCGGCCTTCTGGAAATCGAAAACCGGGCCGATGGATTCTCGACTCTGGGCTGTAATTTCCCTGCTGCTTTCACTTCATATTTCAATTATTGGCCATATATGGTCCCGAATCCATATCTTGTCGGAGAGATGCAGCGGGGCGACGTTGTCGACATGAGCGTTGTGCCGACGATAATCTTTTCTCGTTCACCCTGGTATGCCAATCTGAATTTCTGGGGCCGTTACGGCGAATGGCAGAGCGTCGACCGGCTTATGGCATCGCTATCCGTGAAACTCGACGGTAAGGAGGTATGCAATAATTTCGAGTCGTTCCCTTATTTCCTATGGGGCGACGAAGCGCCGACGCTTGCTACCGAGTGGGATGTGGAAGTCGAGAGTGCATGGCGCAAAGTCGACGGCCTTGACGGTGTCTCACGTCTCACGGCCCACCGCAATGGCGGTGATGAAACGTATTCCTCTCCCGGACTGACCGCAATGCGGTTCTGCGACGCCGACAACCGCACGGTCGACCGTTTCGAGAAAGCATCTGACGGCACTATGATTCTCGAGGTCGGTAACTGGTCGCAATTCCAGGAAGGTTATGAATCTTATAGTGCTGCGGGTCCGCTCGATGAAATCACTGTAGAATACGCTCCGTATGGTTCGGATGATTTCAGACCGCTCAGCTATGAGACACTTGATTTTGAAGGCACTCCTTCGCCCAACTGGGGCATAACACTGGGATGCGCGCTCTCTCAGGTCGACCGCACATCAGCCAGCGGATGGTTCGACGTGAGAGTGTCGCTTAAATCGGCCACCGGCTCGTCGGTCAATCTTGTGTCGCCGGCCTTCCGCATCAGCGAGTTTGCCGGAATTGAGCGCATTAGCGACGACACGGCCGATACCCCTGCCGAATATTTCACCATTGACGGTCGCCGGGTTTCAGCTCCCGAGCCGGGTTCCATCGTGCTCTGCCGCCGTGGAGGCACTGTCACCAAGCTCATCGCCCGCTGACAGTAGCTTCCCGAAAGGCTGTTAAATATGAAAGCAGGAGATAAACACTGATGTTTACCTCCTGCTTGATTTAAGGAATAACTTACGGTCAGCGCACGGCCACTTTGGTAACCTTGCCGTCGATGTCCACGAGGTAGACGCCGCCGGAGGTGGCTATGCGGCGTGAGCCGCTGAATGTTTCGTTAAACAGTGTCAGACCCGAGGCTGAAACCACGGCTGCGCTAACAGGTGAGGGTGCGGTAATCACAATGTCGAGCCCCTCCACTGCGATGGAGACCTCACCGGCGCCCACGTTGCCTATGCCGGCCGTAATCGACACAGGATCGCAGCGCTGACCCTCGCCCGAGGTGTAGAGCGCGGTCACTACATAGCTGTGGGTCACGTTATACTCCACATTATTGTCGGTCCACTTGGGCTCGGGCCCTTTCACGGTGGCAAAGAGCTTGCCGTCGCGGTAGATGTTGTAGCCCTGAACCTCGAGTATGGGCTGACCATCGCCGCTCTCGAAGGTGACATCGTCGATCATCAGCATGAAGGCGTCGGTAGCGGTGGAGCGCAGGGCAAAGCGCACGGCTCCGGCGGGCAGAGTCACCTGATAGCGGGTCCACTCATGGCTGAGGCGCTTGAAGGTGGCGCCCTCTATGGCGATAAAGTCGGAGATGTCGGTGCCGTCGATGCTGTAGAGCACTTCCAGAGTCTCGGGGTAATCGGCTGAATAGGAGCGCGCGTAGAACGAAATCACCTGCTCACGGCCCGAGAGAGTGGGAGAGATGGCCCAGTCGTCGGCCTTGCCGCCATCCCAGCGGGCCAGCGAAGCGAGGCACTTGGTGCCTGACTGAGTGGCGAAGGAGCCGTTGAAAGTCTCGCTGTCGGAGTTGTCAAACACGAAGAACGCCGCGCATGTCTCACCCGTGGTTATGCCGGGAAGCACTATGTTCTGGAATCCCGCCACTGGGGAGTTGTCGCTGTCGGTGAATATCCAGCCGGCCTCGGCCTCATGGGTCCAGGAGGTATGCTTCTCAAAGTCTTCGGTGATTACTTCGGCGGGAGCTGCGGGGCGTGCTGCCGAGCTTTCGGGAGCATTCCAGGTGAGAGTGATCTCGTTGGCGCCGGTCTGCCTGGCTGCCAGCCCTTCTACTGCGGGATATTCGTTGAGGATGATGCCCACGGTGGCAGCCTCGGTGGTGTTGTCGGCGCTGTTCTCGTCGCGGTCACAGGCCAGCTCCACATGATAGCGGCGTGACTCGGCGCTGAGGGCGTCGGCTGGATCGGTAAACGACAGTGTGGCGGCATATCCTGCGGCAAGAGATTTGCCCTCAACGCTCTTCAGCAGCTCGCCGTCGCGATAGAGGTTCACGCTGTATTCGCCGTCCTCGAGATCATTGGAGCCGTTGTTGTAGTAAGTGACGTTGATTACGACGTCATCCCCCTGACGCACCTTGGCGGGAGCATGTATGCCGGTGGTCACTATGTCATAGCCCAGCGGGGTGACGATACGTATGTTGTCGATGGGTATGAGCGTGTAGGTGTAGATAATGCCGGTGAAGCCTATCTGGATGCTCTTACCCCTGAAGCGGCGCAGACTGACGGTATGCTTGTGCCAGCCGCGTGTGCCGTCGATGGTGAAGGTGTCCAGTTCATATTTCGTGCCCTCACACACCACATAGACGGTGATGTCGTTGAAGTTGTCGGGGCCGAAGGTGTAGTAGAAGAACGAGAGCTCGGGGTTGTCAAGCTCGCCGAGGTTGATGTTGGCCGAGTAGAAGTCGCCGCTGTCGCCCTCGGCGCGTCCCTGCATCACCATGAAACCGTTGTCACCGTCCTGAGAGGTCACGCCCTCCACCAAAGCGTCGTTGCAGAGCGCCCACAGTGTGGTTGACGTGTGCTCGTTGACGCCCCACATGTGGCTCAGCGCGCCGCCTGCTACGGTTTCATAGAAGGGCACCTCATAGTCTTTGCCCACAGCCACGAGGTTGGCCTCGGCGACTGCCGCGCTGCCACCGGCTGTGGATGCCTCCACTCCGAGGCTCATAAAGTGCTGTTCACTTTCCTGGTCGGCGAGGGTGAGCACAACCTCGGTTGTCTTCAGGGGGTCAACGCCATCGAGACTGAGCCAGAAACCGTTCTCGGCGTAGTATATCTTATAGGAGAGCTGGTCGGCTGTGAGCGGGAAGTCGCGGATGTCGGTGTCGGGAGCTGTCCAGGTGAGTTTCACCCTGCCGTCGCCGAGGGATATAGCCTTGACATCCTTCACGGGACGCGGCGCCATGATGCCCACATATGCCGTGGCAGTTACTGCGGGGCCTTCCCCATAGCGGTTGGAGGCGGTGACACTGTAGGTGTGGTTTCCGGCGTCCATGCCGGTGTCCTCATAGGTAAGCGCCTCGCCGGGGGTGGGGGAGTCAAAGGTCTTCACCACCTCGCCGTCGCGGCGCACGGTCACGGCGGTGAGTTCAGTCAGGGTCTCGCCGTTGAAGCTCTTGTCGGGGGCGCTGAAAGAAATCGTGGCCTTGAGCGAGCGGTCCTCGGCCGGGGTCACAGTCAGATTGGATGGCGCGGCTGGCATAGTGGCCTCGGCGAGAGCCATCGAGGCAAGGTGGAGGTGTGAGCCTCCCTTATCGGAGCAGGCGTGGATGCCCACATGGTATTCGCCGCTGGCGGGCACGGTGAACAGGCCGATCACAGGCTGCTCAGTGTCCCAGGCGAGTTCGGTAGGGGGTATGGCCACAGTGGTCATGTCGGCCACGGCGGTGCCGGTGCCCACACGCGCCTCAATCTTGGCGGGATACTGCTTTGACCATGTGAATGCGCCCAGAGTGAGGCAATAGCGCTTGCCGGCCTCAAGATAGAGCGTGGGAGAAATCAGCCAGTCGTCCATCGGGCCGGCGGTGTTCTCGAGCACGCGTGCGCATCCGAAGCTATATACCCAGGTGCGGCTGTCGTCGTTGGCGTTGATTACCTCAAAGTCGCTGAGGAAGGCGTCGCTGTTGAAGGTGTAGTTGTAAGGGGTCTTGTAGGAGCCCACGAGTATGGCGTTGGAGCTGGTCTCGTCCGACACGTCGGCGGCATAGTGGGCGGTTACGCCGTAGAAATATTTCACGGCGGTTTCCCCCTCGGCGATGTTCTCGGTAAAGGATGTTGCGCGGATGCCTTCGGCTACTTTCACGCCGTCGGGGTAGCGTGTGACGTCATAGGAGACTTCATTGAAGTCGATGGCGGTGTCGTGTTCGGTCTTCGACAGGGGATCCCAGGTGAGAACCATGCGTCCCTGCACATAGGCCAGAGCCACATTCTCAACGGGGGCCGGTTTGTCGGCGCCGACCCATGCCGAGAATTTAAGCTCGGGGCTGTCGCCGACGCTGTTGGAGGTGATGACGGTGAAGTCATGCATGCCTGCGGCGGTTACGCTCACGGGAGCTTTCACGCGCTCGCCGTAGGAGGCTGTGCCGGTAGCGGCCTCCACGCCGTCGGCCATCACGCGCCATGATATGGTGCCTGTGGCGGCGTCGCCGTTGTAGAGTGTGGTCGGAGCGGTGAAGTCAACGGTGCCGCTGAGGCTCACGCCGCGAAAAGAGGCAGCGGGGTCAGTGGCTATGGCCGGAGCGCCCTGTTCGGCATCAGGTTTCACCCACGACAGGGCGAGTACCTGCTGGTTCTGCGGGTAGTCAAACACCTTCACAGCGGCGCCGGAAGTGATATCCACTTCATAGAGCGCGCCCACATTGTCGGCGCCCAGCGAGGTGAGATACATCTTGTCGGTCTTGGGATAGATGGTGGCCGAGCCTGAGTAGTGAAGAGGCACGTTCACATCTCCCACCTTGGTGAGGGCGGCTGTGGTGGTGTCGATGGTGTAGAGGGCTGCTGTAGCGTCGCCTGCGGTGTCGGCAAAAGTGCCGAACACGCCGTAGAGCGTGCCGTCGGAGCTTACGCCGAGCCCAAAGCATGTGTAGCTTTTGTCAATCTCGCCTATGCGCTCAGGCTCCGGAAACTTGTCGGCGGGCAGTTCGTCGAAGCGGCAGAGATAAGGCTGGTTGCCTGAGGGAGAACGGAGCACACCCCACACCTTGTCGGTGAGATGGTTCCAGGTCATGGCCTCACAGCCGTACTGGTGATTTTTGGCAGTGTTGCGGATGGGCCAGTAGTCGGAGTCATCCATGTCGCACCATACCCATGAATACTGGTAAGTGGCATAACGGTAGCCATAAAACCTGTCGTCGATGATTACACCGTTTGCACCTGTGAGATAGGTGTCATACTTGAGGTGTTCCCAGTCGGCTGCCCCACGCTCAAGTTTCGACAGACCTACCTTCTCGCGGTCGTTGCTGCTCCAGCCGGTGCCCATCACTACGTTGGCCACAAGGTCACAGTCGGCTTGCCACGCCGGGGCGTCGGCGCGCATCGGAGGTTTGACGTTAGCACCTGTTAAGCGTGCAAAGGGATTGCCCGCTGTCGGGGCGAGCAGTCGCAGCAGCGGCCCGGCAGTGGGCGACGAGGCGTCGATGCGCTCTACGGCGATGCTCTTTTCTGCTGAAACCTTGCCTATCGCAGATGAGTTACGCGCCCATGCCCATGGCGCGAAAAGGAGGCCGCACAGCGCGGCAACCACGCATTTTGTGATATAGTTTCTCATTGTGATGAAAAGAACTTACGACTCATTGAAATTATGCCTGCCGATCGAGCGATGAGTCGTATTTACCCGCTCGAAGACATGAAAGTTTTTATTCGGTATTTTCGCAAATTTAAGAGAGACGGAAACAAAAAAATTTAAAATAGATTAAATCAGTGTGATTTTAACATTTTTTCTTTAGCATTATTCGCGGCTCTTTCATTTACGAATAACGGTCGGCGATTAAAGGTGATTTCAGTCGGTTCAGCTTCGCCGAAAGATGAGGCCAGTGCTCTGCAAAAAGCAAAGCCGCTGAATTCGAGTTATCGGTTGTTTCGCGAGGAAAAATTACTGATGGTAATGCCAAATAAATGTGTTATCTTTGCGTCAGAACCAAACCGATTATCGAAATGACAAAGAGAAATTTCTTCGCCGCCGCTGTTGCGGCGCTTCTGCTTGTGCTGTCGTTCAGCTCCTGTTCAAACAGCAACAAGCTGCTTGAGACTATTCCGTCGTCGGCAAGAGCCGTGGCCCGCATTAACCTCATGACGGTCGGCAACGAGCTCGGAATGAAGCTCGAGGGCGACGAAGTGGTCGCTCCGGCCGATCTCCAGCCTGTTTTCGGCAATGACGACAAGAAGATGGGCGCCATGCTCAAAGAGGTTGACGCCGAGAATGTGTATGTATTCATGATGGATGACAGCCTTCCCTTTGCTGTGTTCGCCCTGAAATCGGAGAGCGGCTTTATCGCTGCCGCTGAAAAGATTTCAGGTAAGAAAGCCGAGACTATAGACGGTTATACTGTCGTCGAAGATTTTGTAATTAAAGACGGTATTGCCTGGGGCGTTGATGGCTCCCCCACACGTGCCGTCGAGATGGTCAAGGAGGCACAGAGGAAGGCAGCCAACGGGTCGATGAACGACATTGAGGCCGTGACCGACGCTCTTGACGACGACGGCCTGATGAATTTTGCCGTTCAGTCGCCGGCCGGATTCGTCGCCGGCGGTAAGGATGAGACCAAAACGGTATGGACAACAGGAAAGCTGACTGCCAAGGGAAATGCCCTTCATCTGACCGCAAAGGCTGTCAACGCCGACGGATCGGACTACAAGACCGATTATCTTCAGAATATCAACACTTCGGTGCTTCAGTATGCTCCGAAGAGTTCGATGCTTGTCGCCGCAATGGGCTTGACCGATAAAATTCCATGGAGCGCTGTGTCGGACGTGTTCTCGCAGGTCTACGCTCTGAACGCCACTCAGACCGCCCAGATGGGTATGGCCGTGTCGATGCTCCAGAGCCTCGACGGAACGGTGATGGCGGCTGTCGGGCCGCGCGGCGGTCTCACGGCGGCACGGGCTCTCGTAGCGTCGGCCGACGACATGGTCTGGGACTTCATCGTCATGGCCCACCTCAAGCAGGACAAGATGGATCAGATTCTCGGCCTTGTCAACGGAATCACTGCCGGCGGCGGTCAGTCGGTGGGCCCGTCGCTATGGAAGATGCCAGTCTCGTCTGATCTGACCGTCTATTACGGTGCTGTCGACGGCTATCTGACGGTTGCCTCGTTCGAGCCTAAGCCTGACGGCGGTGTCGGTGTGCAGCCCTTCGAGGGGCATGATGCCGGCCTGAGCGTCGACGTCCCCGACGTTAAGGCGGCTTTAGGCCGTGGCAAAGACCCGATGGGTCTGAAAATTGTAGCCAGCGGCGACGGCAACGAAGGCGAGATGACTCTGACGGTCGAGAACACCGACAAAAAGGTGCTCGTTGCTCTGCTGACAATGTTCTGACCCGGAGATGGTTTCAGAGATAACCCTTGAGAATACGCTGCCCGAGGTTTTCTCGGGCAGCGAGAACGAGCCGCCTGTATGCCATTCGCAGGTCTGGCTGCGGCGGCTCTCGTTCGCCAAACCGCAGTTCTGGCTCATCGAGGCCGAGAGTGGCACCGGCAAGTCGAGTCTATGCAGCTTCATCTACGGCTCGCGCGCCGACTACCGCGGCCGAATCCTCTTCGACGGAACCGACGTCAGGTTGTTCACGATAGCCCGCTGGTGTGCTCTGCGCCAGCGGTCGCTTGCCTATCTTCCGCAGGAGATGCATCTCTTTCCGGAACTGACGGTTATGGAGAATATCGACATAAAGAACCGTCTGACCGGCTTCAAGAGCCGCGACGACATCCACCGTATGCTTGACGCCCTCGAAGTCGGCGCCAAGGCCGACTCGCTCGCCGGACGCCTGTCGGTCGGCCAGCAGCAGCGTGTGGCTATTGTCCGCGCTCTCTGCCAGCCTTTCGATTTCCTCCTTATCGACGAGCCCGTCAGTCATCTCGACGCCCGCAACAACGCCGCCGTAGCCGCCATGATCGAGGCTGAGGCGAAGAGTCAGGGCGCCGGAGTGATCGCCACCAGTGTCGGCAACAAGATTGTGTTGCCGTTCATTAACACTCTTGCCTTATGAAGAATCCTCTCAACCGGCTGTTGCGCCGGAATGTCAGTGCCGGACAGCTTGTCGGATATGCCCTGGCAAACCTCGTGGGCCTTGCCATTGTACTGACCGCCATGCAGTTCTATCGCGATGTCAGCAGCATAACCTCGGGCGAAGATTCCTTTATCTCGCGCGACTATCTCATAATCAGCAAGAAAGTCGAAGGGCTCGGCAGCCTCGGAGGCTCGACCGCGGCCACCGACTTCTCCGCCGACGAGATCGCCGACATCAAGGCGCAGCCCTGGACGCGACGTGTAGCTGGCTTCACCGCCGCCGGATTCAATGTGGCCGCGTCGCTCGATTTCGCCGGCCGCGGACTCTCGACGTCGCTGTTTCTCGAATCTATTCCGACCGACTATTTCGACGTCGTGCCGCCGGGGTGGGGCTATACGCCGGGCAGCGGCGAGCCCGTGCCGGTCGTCATCTCCAAAGACTATCTGACGCTTTATAACTTCGGCTATGCCTCGACCCACGGAATGCCACGCATCTCCGAGGCAATGGTGTCTATGGTGCCCCTGCGCCTTTCGCTGAGCGGCAACGGACGTCAGGAATGGGTCAATGCCCGCATTGTCGGGTTCTCGCAGCGGCTCAACACTATCGCAGTGCCCGAGGAATTCCTCTCGTGGGCCAACGCACGCTTTTCCGAAGAGCCTCCTGCCGCGCCGTCGCGCCTCATCATAGAGCTGAACCGCGCGGGCGACCCTGCGGCGACAGCCTATCTCGACGACCATTCCTATGAGGCGGCCGGCGACAAGGCCGACAACGGGCGCGCGGCTTTCTTTCTCGGAGTCGTGACCACGGTTGTCGTGGCCGTCGGAGCTGTCATAAGTGCTCTGGCATTCTTCATCCTGCTTCTGAGTATCTATCTTCTGCTCCAGAAGAACCGCCGTAAGCTCCATCGCCTGATGGAACTCGGCTACACTCCGGCTCAGGTAGCGCGCAGCTATTATATAATGGTGGTGGCAGTGAATCTCGCCGTTGTAGTAGCGGCGCTCGCCATAGCCGTCGCCGCCCATCTGGCGTGGCGACCCGATCTCGAGAGCCTCGGCGCCGACTCGGCTTCTGTCTGGCCGACCGTTGCCGTCGGCTTCGCCGCCATGATAGCCATAACGCTGCTTAACATGCTTGCCATACGCCGCCGCGTCGTCGCGTCGTTCCGCTGAGACGGCAGGCTTTGTCAGTAGCGATATTTTTCATTATCTTTGCTCCCTCTAAACACTCCTGTCTCATGAAAGAAATTGTTCTAAGCGGCATACGCGCAACCGGAAACCTTCATCTTGGTAATTACTTCGGCGCCCTGAGTAAATTCGTCAGGATGCAGAACGACTTCGACTGTCTGTTCTTCATCGCCGACCTCCACGCTCTGACAACCCATCCCGACCCGAAGATGCTCCACAGCAATGTCCATAATATCATTGCCGAGTATCTCGCCGCCGGTATCGACCCTGAAAAGGCCACAATCTTTGTCCAGAGCGATGTCCCCGAGATTCCGGAGCTTTATCTGCTTATGAACATGCATGTCGGCATCGGTGAGCTTATGCGCACGGCCTCGTTCAAGGACAAGGCGCGCAAGCAGCTCGGAATCTCTAAAGACGCTTCCGATGAGAATATCGAATCGGAAATTATCGGCAATCAGACCAATAAGCGCGTCAACGCCGGACTGCTGACCTATCCGACGCTTATGGCTGTCGACATCCTTATACAGAAGGCCACGAAAGTGCCTGTCGGCAAAGATCAGGAGCAGCACCTCGAGCTGACGCGCCGCTTTGCCCGCCGCTTCAACTCGTTCTACGGTGTCGAACTGTTCCCCGAGCCGACGAATTTCGATTTCGGCGGCAAGCCCGTGAAAGTTCCCGGTCTCGACGGCTCGGGAAAGATGGGCAAGAGCGAAGGCAACTGTATCTATCTCATCGACGACGAGAAGACGCTCCGCAAGAAAGTGATGCGCGCCGTGACCGACGAGGGCCCGAAAGAGCCGAATCAGCCTATATGCGATCATGTGGCCAATCTGCTTTCGCTGATGGAGCTTGCCTGCGCTCCCGAGGTTGTCGACCACTACCGCAAGGCATACGCTGATTGCTCTATCCGCTACGGCGACATGAAGAAGCAGCTGGCCGAAGACCTCCTGAAAATCACCCTGCCGATTCGCGAGCGCATCATCGACCTCCAGAACGACGAGGCATATATAGGCCGCGTAGTGAAGCAGGGCGCCGAAAGGGCGCGCGAGCGTGCGGCGAAGACTCTCGAAGAGGTTCGCCGCATAATGGGAATCACCCGGTTCTATTAAACTGAAAAGAATTAGGCCCTATAGGTTGTATAAGCCTTATAGGGCCTATATTATATAATCGCGTCAGGCGATTATGAGCTCGATGCCGCGCTCTTCGAGGCTGTTGCGTAGAACGGGCGAGATTCCGGCGTCGGTTATGATGAGGTCGACGTCGTCGAGGTCGGCGATCTTGCTGAATCCGCGTCGGTTGAATTTCGAGCTGTCGGCCAGGACTATCACTTTCTGGGCGGCGCGCATCATGACCTTGTTCAGTTCGGCCTCGCGGATGTCGGTGGTTGTGATTCCGAAAGGAATGTCGATGCCGTCGACTCCGAGAAACAGCTTCGAGCACGCGCAGTCGTCGAAGGGGCGTTTGGCGTATTCGCCGACGACGCTCTGCGACGAGTGGCGCAGTATTCCGCCGAGCTGAAGAATCTCGATGTCGGGGTTCGACGACAGTATCTCGCTGACCTGCAGCGACGCCGAGATAACCGTCAGACGGTGGATGGGGCGGATGCAGCGGGCGAAAGCGTGGACGGTCGTCCCGGAGGCTATGATTATCGAGTCGTCGCGTGTGATAAGTCTGGCAGCCGCGTTTCCGATGGCGATTTTCTGCGACGGCATGAGTTTCTCTTTTTCGTTGACCGTGCGGTTCGAGGCGTAGGGGTCCATCTTGATGGCATGGCCGTGGCTGCGGTAGAGCTTGCCGTTTTTCTCAAGTTCGGTAAGGTCTTTTCTGATCGTGACGGCCGAAACTTCGAGAAGGCCGGCAAGTTCGCTGACCTGTACGCGCTCATGGCGTGTCAGGTTGTCGAGGATCATCGAGTGGCGTTCGTCCTTGGTCATTGCGTGATTGTGCTGTTTGCGATTGTGTTATTCGTGATATATTTCTTTTCGCAAATATACGAAACAAATTGTTATATCCGAAACCTGAAGTTGCGATTTTTATATGAAACGACGCAAAAGGCGGCTCAAAAGCTGTTGGCGCTACTTTTCCAACTGCGTAAGGTGTAGAATTACAGCTATATATGCGAAAATATGTTTTATAACATAAAAAAATCTTCGTGCTTTCTTTTTATATTCGACTCGAAACTATTACTTTTGTTGCGAAATAGAATAGACGTCAATGCGAAACGCGACGCCTCAGCCCCTGATTAAATGGTTAAACCGTCGGGCCTGAGTCGTTGTTGTCACATTAGCAACCTGAAAAACTGAACATATTCTCCGGCATTTATATAAAAGTCAGCCCCCATGAATAAACTTGACAAACACTATGATGTGATAATCATCGGCGGCGGCGCCACGGGCGCCGGAACGGCCCGTGACTGCGCCATGCGCGGCCTTAAGGTTTTGCTGGTCGAGCGGTTTGACCTCACCACAGGCGCCACCGGCCGAAACCACGGCCTGCTCCACAGCGGAGCGCGTTATGCCGTCACCGACCAGGAGAGCGCCCGTGAATGTATCAAGGAGAACATGATATTGCGCCGCATAGCGCGCCACTGTGTCGAAGACACCGGCGGTCTTTTCATAACCCTTCCCGAAGATGACCTCGACTATCAGAAGAAATTTATCGAGAGCTGCTGTGCGGCCGGCATCGACGCCCGTGCCATCGACCCTCAGGAGGCGCGCCGCATCGAGCCGAGCGTCAATCCCGACCTGATCGGGGCTGTCACCGTTCCCGACGGAGCCGTCGACCCTTTCCGCCTGACCACAGCCAACGTTATCGACGCCCGGCGCCACGGCGCCGACATCCTGACCTATCACGAGGTCACCGACTTCATCGTCTCGGGCAACCGCATCGAGGGGGTCAAACTGTTCAACCACCACACCCGCGAGACTCTCGAAGCCCGCGGCGACGTGACGATTAATGCCGCCGGAATCTGGGGCCACCTCGTGGCGCTCAAGGCCGGAATAACAATAAATATGTTCCCTGCCAAGGGATCGCTGCTGATTTTCGGCCACCGCGTCAACAACGTCGTCATCAACCGCTGCCGCAAGCCGGCCAACGCCGACATTCTTGTTCCGGGCGATACGGTCTGCGTTATCGGCACAACCTCCGACCGCGTGCCTTTCGACGAGTGTGACCACATGGAGGTCACCCCCGACGAGGTCGACCTGCTTCTGCGCGAAGGCTCGCAGCTGGCGCCCGCGCTGATGTCGACACGCATTCTCCGCGCATACGCCGGTGTGCGTCCGCTCGTGGCGAGCGACAACGATCCTTCGGGCCGCTCGATATCGCGCGGCATCGTTTGTCTCGACCATGCCAAACGCGACGGTGTCGAGGGCTTCATAACCATAACCGGCGGAAAGCTCATGACCTACCGCCTCATGGCCGAAGAGGCCACCGACATGGCTCTTGCCAAACTCGGCATCGAGGGGCGCCCCTGCACAACCGCCACCACTCTGCTGCCGGGCAGCGAGCGTGAGCTCCTTGTTGAAGAGAAGCCCGCGCCGAAACACTTCCGTCCCGAGCCTGTCGAGCGGTTCGCCGCCGAGGGGCGCCACGGAACTATGGCCGAAGAGATAAAGTGGACCGACGCCGACGACCGCGCCCTCGTCTGCGAATGTGAGGAAGTCAGCGTCGCCGAGATGGGCTATGCCATAGAAAAGCTCCACGCCGGAAACCTCATCAATCTGCGCCGCCGCACCCGCCTCGGCATGGGAACCTGTCAGGGCCAGCTCTGCGCCTGCCGCGCCGCCGGACTGCTCGACCGGGCCACCAACTGCACCGAAAAGGCCATGGCCGACCTCTGCCGCTTCCTCAACGAGCGCTGGAAGGGAATGTATCCCGTGGCCTGGGGCGACACCGTAGCCGAGATTCAGTTCACCGACTGGATATATAACGGCGTCGCCGGCCTCGACCGCTGGTACGACGAGCACGACGTCGACGGCCTTCTTCACTGATTCTGAATAATACTACTTTCGATATACTATATTTACGTTGATAATCAAAAAGAGATAAAACCATGAAGTTCGACACTGTCATCATCGGAGGAGGCCTCAGCGGGCTGACTGCCGCCATTGAACTTGCCTCGCAACGACGCCGCACCGCCGTTGTCACGGCCGGCCAGAGCTCGCTCCATTTCTGCAGCGGTTCGTTTGAGCTGCTCGGCACTGACGGAGCCGGAAAGCCTGTCGACGCTCCTTTCGAAGCCATGTCGTCTCTGCCCCCCTCTCACCCCTATAGCCGCCTTGGAGGCGCCGCCGGGGTGGCTCCGCTTCTGGAGCGCGTCGGGCCGATGCTCGAGGGGGCCGGAATACGCATGACCGGTTCAGCGAAGAAGAACCACTGGCGTCTTAGCCCTGTGGGCGTCTTCAAACCGGCGTGGATGACTCTCGACGAGATGGTTTCGCTGAGCGATCTTTCCGCCATGCCCTGGCGCAAAGTCGCCATTGTCAACATCAAAGGTTATCTCGATTTCTTTCCGCGATTCCTCGCCGTTGCCCTCGAAAAGCGCGGCGTCAGAGTCGCCATGGAGGCAGTGACCGTGAAGGCCCTTGCCGATCAGCGCGTGAGCTCGACCGAGCTTCGCGCCGCTAACATAGCACGTTTGCTGACCGACGACGTCGTCGACGCGCTGGCCCGTGAGGTCAACGCCGTCGCCGGCGACGCCGAGGCAGTGCTCTTCCCCGCCGTGGCCGGTTTCGAAGATGCTTCGGCGGCCGAGCGGCTGCGTCAGGCCGTCGGCCGTCCGCTGCAGTTCGTGTCGACGCTCGGACTGTCGGTGCCCGGAATCCGTATGGAGAAACAGCTGACGCGCCGTCTTCAGCAGCTCGGCGCCAGTGTGCTCCACGGCGACCGTGTCAGCCGGGGATTCTTTACCGGCGACCGCCTCGACGCTGTCGAAACCGTCAATCTCGGCGCCGACCGTCTCGAAGCCGACAACTTCATCCTCGCCTCGGGCAGCTTCTTCAGCCGCGGCCTGACGGCGCTCTCCGACGGCGTCAGCGAACCTGTCTTCGGCCTCGATGTCGAGGCCGCCGGACGTCGCGCCGACTGGTTCGATAAAGATCTCTTCCGGCCGCAGCCCTTCATGAAGTTCGGCGTGGCCACCGACGCCGGCTTCCGTGCGCTCCGCGGCGGCCGCCCCGTTGAAAATATGCGCGTTGCCGGAGCCATTCTCTCCGGTGCCGACTCCGTCGCCGAAGGGTCGGGGGCCGGTGTGGCCCTCGCTACGGCCATGGCCGCCGCCAACGCAATCCTGAAAGACTAATTCCCGCCCCATGGAAATGCAATACGACAATATCAGCGTCAACAATTTCGAGCAGTGTTCGAAGTGCTCGATCTGCACCGCCTACTGCCCCGTCACCGCTGTAAACCCGATTTATCCGGGCCCCAAACACAGCGGCCCCGACGGCGAACGCTATCGCCTGAAAGACCCGGTCTTCTTCAACGAAGCCCTCAAATACTGCCTCAACTGCAAGCGCTGCGAGGTCGCCTGCCCCTCAAACGTTAAGATCGGCGACATTATCCAGGCCGCCCGCATAAAATATACTCAGGGGCGCCCGAAGCTGCGCGACATAATGCTCGCCAACACCGACGCCATGGGGACGATGGCCACGATGGTTGCTCCGCTGGTGAACTTCACTCTGTCGCTCAAACCGACGAAGTTCGTCATGGGAAAAGTGCTCGGCATCGCTCCCGAACGCACCTTCCCCAAATATGCGTCGCAGAAGTTCATAAGCTGGTATCGACGCGACGCCATGAAGCGTCAGGACGTTTTCCCGAAGCAGCTGACATATTTCCACGGCTGCTACGTCAACTATAACAATCCCGGCCAGGGGCGTTGCCTCGTCGCCGTGGCCAACGCTTTGGGCTTCGGTGTGAAGATGCTCGAGCGCGAGAAATGCTGCGGAGTGGCCAAGATCTCGAACCGCCTGATCGAAGAGGCCCGGCGCGACGCCGTCATCAACATGGCCTCGGTGCGTCACGCACTCGCCGACGGCCGCGGCCCTGTTGTCGGAACCTCGTCGACCTGCGTGTTCACCATGCGCGACGAATATCCCCATCTTCTCGGTATCGACAACTCCGACGTGCGCGATTCGATCACCCTCGCCTCGAAATGGATTTTCGAGCTCTGGGAGAGCGGCGCCGTGAAATTCGTGTTCAGGCCCGATTTCAGAATGAAAGCCGCCTACCATACCCCCTGCCACATGGAAAAGCTCGGCTGGACGTTCTATTCGACCAACCTCATGCGCCTTATTCCCGGTCTCGAGCTGACAGTTCTCGACCAGAACTGCTGCGGCATCGCCGGCACCTACGGCTTCAAGAAAGAGATGTATGACTACAGTCAGGCCATAGGCGCCGCCACCTTCAAACAGATCCGCGGCCTCAACCCCGACTATGTCATAACCGACTGCGAGACCTGCCGCTGGCAGATCGAGATGTCGACAGGCTATCAGACCCTCAACCCCGTGGAGGTTCTCGCCCGCGCTCTCGACCTCGAGGCTACGGCCCGCGCCAACGGTGTCGATCCGTCGTGGCTCACTGTCTGTAAGAATTTTAAACCTTAAATAAATATTCATTATCATGTCAAGATTTCTGGCTCCACCGCCTTTCAAGCCCGAGATGACGGGCCCCGGCGTCGACGCTAAGTACAAGAAGATGAGAATGCAGGTGTTCACCGGCGCTTTCATCGGCTACGCCGCTTTCTACATTGTCCGTAAGAACTTCTCAATGGCCATACCGATGCTCGACCAGTTCGGCATCGACAAAGGTGACCTCGGAACAGTGCTCGCGATGAACGCTATCGCCTACGCTCTTTCGAAATTCCTCATGGGCAGCGTCTCCGACCGCTCGAACGCACGCCGCTTCCTCCCTCTCGGCCTTGTTCTGGCCGCTATCTCGATGGCCTTCATGGTATGGCCTATCCAGGCTTTCGACCTTGCGGCTCATCCCGAACATAAAATCTGGGCCCTCATAATTCTCGGAGCCCTCAACTTCCTCGTCGGCTGGTTCAACGGAATGGGCTGGCCTCCGTGCGGACGTGTCATGACCCACTGGTTCAGCCAGAACGAACGCGGCACGTGGATGTCGATATGGAACTGCGCCCATAACGTCGGCGGCGCCCTCGTAGGCCCTATGGCCGCCTACGGTGCCGTCTGGTTCGGCTCGTGGTTCTATGGCAGCCATGAGAACCTCTACTTCCTCGCCGGTACGTTCCTCTTCCCGGCCGCTGTGGCTATCCTCATCGCTATCGTTGCCTACTGCCTGCTGCGCGACACCCCCCAGAGCGTCGGCCTCCCCTCGATCGAGAAATGGCGCAACGACTATCCCAAAAACTATTCTGAAAAGAGCGAAGAGGTTCTCTCTACCCGCGAGATCTTCTTCAAATACGTGTTCCGCAACAAATTCCTCTGGTTCATCGCCTGCGCCAACGCCTTCATCTACATGGTTCGCTACGGAGCTCTCGACTGGGCCCCGACACTGCTGACGAGCGCCGGTCTCGACATCAAGGAAGCCGGCTGGGCTTACTTCGCCTATGAGTTCGCCGCCATTCCCGGAACACTTGTCTGCGGATGGCTCTCCGACAAAGTCTTCAAAGGACGCCGTGCACTCCCCACGATCATCTTCATGATTCCCGTCATCGGCTTCCTCCTTCTCTATGCCTTCTTCTATGAGAACATGACACTGGCCCTGATAAGCCTTATCGGTATCGGCTTCTTCATCTACGGCCCCGTGATGCTCATCGGCGTTCAGGCCCTCGACCTCGCCCCGAAAAACGCTGCCGGAACAGCCGCCGGTCTGACCGGTTTCTTCGGCTATTTCTTCGGCACCGCCCTCCTGGCCAACATGCTTGTCGGTTATGTCGCCGACGCCGCCGGCTGGGGATGGACATTCGTGCTGCTCATCGGCGCCTGTGTTCTCTCGATGCTCTTCATGGCAATGACCTATAAAGAAGAACAGTATCTCGTAGAGCGCAACAACGGCAAGAAATAAATAACACGCTTTTCATACACACACTACCCCGCGGGAGGGTGTGCCGGACAGCCCCGGCGCACCCTCCCACCTCGTTCCGGAGCGGTGTCTTTTGCCGGGTAAATTGGCCTGTCCGGGCGTAGGGACGTGCCTTAATGCTATTAATCTTAAAATTCTTCCGGGCAAATTATCCTATCCGGGCGTAGGGACGTGCCTTTGGCACTAACCTTTACCCACAAATAGGGCTGCTCTGAGTCTCAAGCAGATATTGAT
>ERZ836877.839-NODE-839-length-50270-cov-3.819954_pt1 | contig 50270 bp, 34 predicted proteins | sample MGYA00519469_ERZ836877 | MGnify/ENA primary metagenome ERZ836877 (study PRJEB31850, sample SAMEA3708809) | human gut metagenome | biome: human gut; feature: human-associated habitat; material: faeces | place: China | collected 2014 ...
ATAGTCCGGCACATATTGGGCGGTACGGACAGCGATGCGGCTTCCACCCATAATCATTACATTACGCACGTCGGCATAATCCTCTTTCCCGGCTATCTTACGTATATAAGGAATATATTTGCGAGTAGTGGTGAAGTAAACAATATCATTTAGTTTGATTACGTCGTCTCCGCGCGGGATAATGGTTTCCGTTCCACGTTTGATGGCTACTACGTGATATGGAATGGTGGGACCGCCTAATTGATGTAGGGGAATATTTAGAATTTCCGCTTTCTTACGCATCTTTGTACCGATCAGCACGAGTGCTCCTCCGCAAAACTCCCACCATTGACGTACCCAGCTCATACGCATGGAAGATACGATCTCTTTAGCAGCCAACATTTCCGGATAGATCAATGAATCTACTCCCAGTTTCTGGAAGAACTCTTTGTTTTTAGGCAGAAGATATTCGTAGTTGTCGATGCGGGCAACGGTCTTTTTGGCTCCTAAGTTGGTAGCCAGCATACAAGCGGTCATGTTCCTGCTCTCGTCCGGGGTGACGGCAATGAACAAGTCGGCTTCTTTCACACCTACTTCCTTTAAACCGGAAATAGAAGAAGGGGAGGCGGTGACCGTCAGCAAATCGAAGTTGGAACTAAGTGCGGTTAGTTTTTCCTCGTCATCGTCCATTAGGATGATATCCTGTTTTTCCCGGGACAATAATTTAGCCAGGTGGGTGCCTACGTTACCGGCCCCTGCAATAATAATCTTCATTTTCAGTTGGTTAATTCTTTAACTCCACTCATGCTTAGCTGAAGTGCGCATTGCTTTAAAAGTTCTTTAGTGATGCTGTCTTCATCCATTCCGCAGAGTTGGTATAGTTGTGCTATTGTGCCATGTTGAACGAATTTATCCGGGATTCCGATACGTTTCACGGTCGGAGTATATTCATGGTCGGCCATAAATTCGAGTACGGCACTTCCCATTCCTCCCTGAATCACTCCATCTTCTATGGTAACGATGTGGCGGAACTTCCGGCCTACCTCGTGCAGCAGTCCTTCATCCAGTGGTTTGAGGAATCTTAAATCGTAATGTGCAATGCTTTTACCCGATTCGGTTTCGGCACGGGCAATGGCAGTAGCCGCTTTATTTCCGATAGGACCTATGCTGATAACTGCAAGGTCTTTACCGTCCTTCAATTTCCGTCCCTTACCTACGGGAATTTCTTCGAGCGGACATTTCCAGTCGACTAATACTCCGCGACCTCTGGGGTAACGTATGGCAAACGGACCTTTGTCAGGCAGTTGGGCTGTGTACATCAGACGGCGTAATTCATGTTCATCCATAGGCGATGCAATCGTCAGGTTAGGTATCGGACGCAGATAAGCCATGTCAAAAACTCCGTGATGAGTAGGCCCGTCTTCGCCTACCAGTCCGGCACGGTCGAGACAAAAGACAACAGGCAAGTTCTGGATAGCTACATCGTGGATGATATTATCATAAGCCCGCTGCATGAACGAAGAATAGATGTTGCAGAAAGGTTGCAAACCGTCTTTTGCCATACCTCCGGAGAAGGTGACGGCATGTCCTTCGGCAATTCCTACATCGAAAGCCCGTTTAGGCATTTTAGACATCAGTATGTTCATCGAACAGCCACTGGGCATGGCCGGGGTAACGCCTACAATTTTAGGATTGGCTTCGGCCAGTTCCACAAGCGTATTTCCGAAAACATCCTGAAAGAGAGGAGGCATTCCTTCCGTATTGGCAATAAAACGCTCGCCGGTGACAGGATCGAACTTGCCGGGCGCATGCCATTCGGTAGCGTGCATCTCTGCCGGGGCGAATCCTTTTCCTTTTATGGTATGTAAGTGCAGGATTTTAGGTCCTTGCAGGTCTTTTATATCCCGTAATATGCGGGCGAGGTTCTTCACATCGTGTCCGTCGATAGGACCGAAGTAGCGGATGTTCATTCCCTCGAAGATGTTTTGTTGTTGTGCAGCCATTGATTTCAGGCTGTTGCCGAAACGTATAAGGGCTTTGCGGCGTTCTTCGTTTAAAATACCGAGTTTGAACAGCATTCGTGACAACTTGAAACGTAGCTGGTTGTAGCGGTTGGAAGTTGTCATGTTGAAAAGATACTGTTTCATACCACCAACACTACGGTCGATTGCCATGTCGTTATCATTCAAGATAATGAGCAGGTTGTTCGAGGTGGTTGATGAATTGTTCAGTCCCTCGAAAGCCAGTCCGCCACTCATCGAACCATCACCGATGACAGCTATGACATGACGGTTGGAATCTCCGTTCTGAGCAGCGGCAACTGCCATGCCGAGAGCAGCAGAAATAGAATTGGATGCATGTCCGCAGGTGAAAGTATCGTATTCACTCTCCTCCGGTGAAGGAAAAGGACGGATTCCTCCCAACTTCCGGTTGGTGGAGAAAGCTTCCCGTCGTCCCGTAAGAATCTTGTGTCCGTATGCCTGATGACCCACATCCCACACAATACGGTCATAAGGCGTATTGTAGACGTAGTGTAAGGCTACGGTCAATTCCACTGTCCCCAAACTCGCAGCGAAATGTCCCGGATTGCAGCATAGCTCTTTAATAATGTCTTGCCTCAGTTCATTGCATACTTCCGGTAGTTGTTCTACGTTTAGTTTCCGTAGATCTTCGGGGTAATCAATAGTGTTTAGCAAGTTATATATCGGTTCATTATTCATGATTCTAGGAAATTTAGTGCAAAAATACGAAAAGAATGTGGAACCTGAAATGGAATACACATCTTTATTGTACTTTTGCTTCGTGAAAAGGAATTAATAAGGAGAAAAAATATATGGATTTTCGAACGAAGGTTGAACTGCCCGCAAGCTTGCCGCCTGTTACTCATGCCGGACAAATACTTCTGCTGGGCTCCTGTTTTGCAGAAAACATGGGTAGGCAACTGGCGGAAAACAAATTCAGGGTAGATGTGAATCCTTTTGGTATTCTCTACAATCCCTTTTCTGTTTCAACAGCCTTAGTTGAAATATTAAAAGGGAAGGTGTATCAGGAGGAAGATTTATTTGCTTATAAGGAGTGTTGGCATAGCCCGATGCATCATGGCTCATTCTCCGCAGCTACGGCGGGCGAGGTCATCCGGAATATAAATCATCGTTTGCAGCAGGCCTATAAGACGGTTCATCAACTGGATTGGTTGATGTTGACTTTCGGCACCGCCTACGTCTATGAACAGAAAGAAACGGGGAGGGTAGTGTCCAACTGCCACAAGCTGCCGGAAAGCAATTTTAACCGCCGGCTCCTGTCGGTCGATGAGATTGTGAACGAATACACTTCATTGATTGCCGGTATGACGGCACGTAATCCGAATCTGAAGATTCTCTTTACAGTCAGCCCGATCCGGCATATTCGTGACGGAATGCATGCCAATCAACTTAGTAAATCGACCCTGTTGCTTACAATCGACCGCTTGCAGCAATTGTTTCCGAAGCAGGTTTTCTACTTTCCTGCTTACGAGATAGTACTTGACGAATTGCGCGATTACCGGTTTTATGCCGATGATATGTTGCATCCGTCTCCATTGGCCGTGAACTACCTGTGGAAATGCTTTTCTGATTCCTTTTTTTCTGCTGAAACAAAGCAGGTTATGACAGAAGTGGAGGATATCCGCAAAGATATGGCGCATAAACCCTTTCATCCCGAATCGGAAGCGTATCAACGCTTTTTAGGACAAATAGTGTTAAAAATAGAACGACTTATCGGAAAATACCCGTACTTAGATTTTCAAAAAGAAACAGAACTATGTCATATGCGATTGAATCCATAGCCAAAAGTATCGGTGCCCGCCGTGTGGGCAAACATAAAGCGACTATTGATTGGCTGTTAACAGACAGCCGCTCTTTGAGTTTTCCGGAAGAAACTCTCTTTTTTGCTTTAACTACCAAACGAAATAGCGGAGCCCGTTATATCCCTGATTTATATGACCGGGGCGTACGTAATTTTGTAATTACGGAAGAAGACTTTAAAGAAGTTGAGAATGGAGAGTTGAGAGTTGAGAGTTCTATGCAGCATGATGGTGCGCAGCCCACTCTCAATTCTCAACTCTCAACTCTCAACTTCATAAAAGTATGATTTCAATCGATGGACTAGCCGTAGAATTTGGCGGAACCACCTTATTTAGTGATATATCTTTTGTTATAAACGAGAAAGACCGCATTGCCCTGATGGGGAAGAACGGAGCGGGGAAGAGTACCCTGCTCAAGATTCTGTCGGGTGCGCGCCAACCGACACGGGGCAAAGTGTCCGCCCCGAAAGACTGTGTGATTGCTTATTTACCACAGCATCTGATGACGGAAGACGGACGTACGGTGTTTGAAGAAGCGTCTCAGGCTTTTGCACAGCTGCACGCCATGGAGGCGGAGATTGAGCGGATGAACAAGGAACTGGCCGAGCGCACCGATTACGAGAGCGATTCGTATATGGAGCTGATTGAAAAAGTGGCTTCCATGAGCGAGAAGTTCTATGCCATAGACCTAACGCATTTCGAGGAAGATGTGGAGAAAACACTCTTAGGGCTGGGTTTCGAACGCTCCGATTTCAATCGTCAGACAAGTGATTTAAGTGGTGGATGGCGTATGCGCATCGAATTGGCTAAACTCCTGTTACGGAATCCCGATGTGCTCTTGCTCGATGAGCCTACCAACCACCTGGACATTGAATCTATTCAGTGGCTGGAGGATTTCCTTATTAATAATGGGAAGGCGGTGGTGGTTATCAGTCACGACCGTAAGTTTGTCGACAACATTACCACGCGCACCATCGAGGTAACCATGGGACGCATCTACGATTATAAGGTAAACTATTCGCAATACCTGCAACTTCGTAAAGAGCGTCGCGAGCAACAGCAGAAACAGTACGACGACCAGCAGAAGATGATTCAGGAAACGAAAGATTTCATTGAACGTTTTAAAGGAACGTACAGTAAAACCCTGCAAGTGCAGAGCCGGGTAAAAATGCTTGAGAAGCTTGAGTTGGTGGAAGTGGACGAAGAAGACACCTCTGCTTTACGGTTGAAATTTCCTCCTTCGCCCCGTAGCGGTAACTATCCGGTCATTATGGAGGGAGTGGGAAAGACGTATGGCGATAAGGTTGTTTTCCGCAATGCTTCGTTAACCATTGAGCGGGGTGATAAGGTAGCATTTGTAGGCCGTAACGGTGAAGGAAAGTCCACTTTGGTAAAATGTATCATGAATGAAATAGAGCATGAGGGTACGCTCACATTGGGGCATAATGTGCAGATAGGCTATTTCGCGCAAAATCAGGCTTCTTTGCTGGATGAAAACCTAACCGTGTTCCAGACCATCGATGATGTGGCAAAGGGGGATATCCGTAATAAAATACGCGATTTGCTCGGTGCTTTTATGTTTGGTGGCGAAGAGAGCACGAAGAAGGTAAAAGTGCTTTCCGGAGGAGAACGCACTCGTCTGGCCATGGTTAAATTACTGCTTGAACCCGTCAACCTGTTGATTCTCGACGAGCCTACTAATCACCTCGATATGAAGACCAAAGACATCCTGAAACAAGCCTTGCTGGATTTCGACGGTACGTTGATAGTGGTGTCGCACGACCGTGATTTCCTTGATGGTCTGGTAACGAAAGTCTATGAATTCGGGAACCAACGTGTACGCGAACATCTTTGTGGTATCTATGAGTTCTTGGAAACGAAGAAGATGGAATCGTTGCAAGAACTGGAAAAGAAATAGGCCAATTACCCGTATGTTTTTATTTTCTGGCAGCACTCCAGCACCTTTTTTCTAAGGTGTTGGCTACTTGTCCCTTATGGGTGACGGCAAAGGGTGCTGGCAGGGTGTTGGCAACTGGTTTGCCAGCACAGATTAATTGCTTACCTTTGCACCCGGAAAAAGCGAAGATAGGTGAAAAAGAGGCTACGGTTGGCGCTAGATGCAAGCTGTTTGATGTCCGGCTTTTGTTTGCGCTTTCTTCGCTATAGGAAAAGGTAAAATGATTCAAATTATAGGGGTATGTGGTTATTATTAGCTTTTACATCGGCCGTGTTGTTAGGCTTTTACGATGTTTTCAAAAAGCACTCATTGAATGGCAATGCCGTCATTCCTGTGCTCTTTCTGAATACGCTTTTCTCCAGTCTTATCTTCTTGCCGTTTATTCTTTTTTCCTTGTCGGGGACGAGTGTGCTTGAGGGTAGCATCTTCTATGTGCCACAGGCCGGATGGGAAGTGCATAAGTATGTGTTGCTGAAATCATTCATCGTGCTCTCTTCGTGGACATTCGGCTATTTTGGCATGAAGCATCTTCCCATTACTATTGTGGGGCCTATTAACGCAACCCGTCCAGTGATGGTGCTGGTGGGAGCTTTGCTTGTGTTTGGCGAACGGCTGAACCTGTATCAGTGGATTGGTGTGTTGCTTGCAGTCTTGTCATTCTTTATGCTCAGTAAATCGGGGAAGAAGGAAGGGATAGACTTTAAGCACGACAAATATATCTATTTTGTGGTACTCGCCTCGGTGCTTGGTGCTGTGAGTGGACTTTACGATAAGTATTTGATGGCTCCTCTAAGCGAGGGAGGCATTGGGCTCGACCGTATGATTGTGCAGTCGTGGTACAACATCTACCAACTCTTTATGATGGGAGCGGTGATGATGTTTCTTTGGTATCCGAAGAGAAAGACCACTACAGCTTTTCATTGGGATTGGTGCATCATTCTTATTTCCATCTTCCTGTCGGCGGCCGATTTTGTTTATTTCTACGCATTGAGTCTCGACGGAGCCATGATTTCCATTGTGTCGATGATTCGTCGGGGAAGTGTAGTGGTTTCATTCCTGTGTGGAGCTATGTTCTTCCGTGAAAAGAACTTAAAGAGTAAAGCTGTAGATTTAATTTTGGTGTTAATAGGAATGATATTCTTATATTTGGGCTCGAAATAGTCCGGCTCGTTCTCTCTGACGGTTTGTGTAAGTTGTAGAACCTGAAATAGGGTTCGCTTTGAGCTTTCAGTAAGCGTATAAGCATTGAGAAATCAAAACATGCATTAGCTCATCGCATAGGGGATGTGGTCACTTCCGGAAGGAAGCATAAGTTTAGAAGTATTTCCCCGGAACTGGGATGAGGCGAAGCAGATAAAGTAATAAAAATAAGATAGGATGAAAAAGAAAATAGTAGGCATGATAGCTTGTATGCTGTGGGTTGGTTGGGCTCAGGCGCAAGAAATGAAGGATGTATTTATCAATATGCCGGATTCCATATCAGGTGTTTTGACCAAAGTGAACCGTGAGGATTGTGTGGATTTCCTAGCCAGCAATATGAAAGCGCAAGTAACAAACCTCTATGACCGGCAGTCGGAACTCACCGCATTGACTAATGATTACTTGTTTCTGCAAGCAACACCTCAAAGTTCGTGGGAAATGAAACTCCTTCCTGTAAACGATTCCACCAAAGTAGTTTGTTTCATCCGTTCGGTTTGCGCTCCAGTTTGTGATAGCAAAGTAGAATTCTATACAACCGATTGGCAACCTCTTGCGAAGAGCGATTATTTACAGCAACCGGTAGCCGATTCCTTTTTCCTTCCGACCGACCCCGTACACGCCGATAGTTTGGCTACTTTGCGTAAAGAGGCCGATTTGACTTTCCTGAAAGCCTCTTTGTCTCCTGATGACACATCCCTTTCGTATGCCTATACCACTTTGGATTTTGTAAGGAAAGAAACCGCAGATAAACTGAGAGCATATATTCGGAAGTCTCCCATCCGATATGAATGGGTAGGAGGGAAGTTTGTGGTAGCGGAATGATAGAAATAAATAAAAAAGCAAGCGGAAGGTTTACATGAACCTTCCGCTTGCTTTTTTATTTATTAGATAATCCCGGCCATTGACTTATATTTAGTTCTTTTTCTACAGAATCTTCAATTTTGTCGGGTAGGTTGCAGAAGAAGTCTATACCTGTTAATTCTTCCAATTCATCAATTGTAATAGCATGGCTTCTAACTGTTTCTGTAGAGCCATAGCTTTTGTGCTCAAACCAGAAAGCAATGGCTCTATATAGGGAACTATTATTATATTTGCATAAAATAGCCATGAAATAATATTTAGGAACTGTTAGTCCATGGTTCGTTTGAGAGAGTCTTTGTCCATTTTTTATAGTTCCACCTTTTACAACAAAGAGAGTATCTCTAAAGCTGTCATCATTTTTTCCCCAGTTTTGAACTAAACCTTCTAGATTTGCCCAAATGCCTTGGTTGAAATTAGCTAATTGAGGACTGATATTTGAAAGATAAAAGGTTTGTTCATTCGCGTCCTTAGAATATAGACGGTCTGCTGATGCGCAGAGATGTCCTTTGTCGTATCCGTCTCCAACATGTTGCTCATTTTTTATTTGGTAAATTTCAGGTAATTGAGGGTCTACCTGAAATGGATCTCCACCCCATTCTGTTTGCTTCCAATTGTTTCTGTTCCAATTATTGGTTGATACAGATTTTGTAAAAGTAAAAGCAATCCATACAGAGTGACGATAAAAATCGTTGTATTCCATGGTGTAGGTGGTAATATCTTTTCCGTTATAGTTTGTAGAGTGCCGGATAAATCGGTTGTCTGAATTCAATTTAGGTATTTCTAATCCGTAAGCGAATGCATTACCTTTATTAGCATTCACATTTACATTTTTCGGAAGCACTGGTTCTTCGCCGCTTCCATTAGAGTTACTTCCGCCACATCCATAGAAGAAAGCGACACAGAGATAGAGAGCAAGTGTTGCGAAAGAACTTGTTTTGAGTTGAAGAGAGGCTAGGTTCTTTTTCATAATTATTTTCAGGTTTTATTGTATGGAGTAGAAAAAAGGTGAATAAAGAGAAGTTTGAAACTCGCCCCTTATTCACCTTTCGTTTTCTCTTATTTCTAATTAAAGAAGTGCTTTTACTTTAATTATTTTTTTCTAGCGTTACCGTAACGACTCATGAACTTATCAACACGTCCTGCTGTATCTACTAATTTAGACTTACCAGTGTAGAACGGGTGAGAAGTACTAGAGATTTCAAGCTTTACCAAAGGATAAGTTTCGCCTTCGAATTCAATTGTATCTTTTGTGTTACAAGTTGAACGAGACAAAAATACATCGCCGTTTGACATATCTTTGAATACTACCGGACGATAGTTCTCTGGATGAATACCTTTTTTCATTGCCTTATTGTTTATTTAATTGTTATATCTTTAATTTATTGCTGGTAACAATAATTGTGTAATGGACTCAATTCGGGTTGCAAAGATAATGCCTTTACATGAAATAAAAAAGTTTTTCAGTAGAAAAGTGCTTATAATATAAACACTTTCTTGGTAAGCTTCAACTATATTTTATTCTTTTGTTAGGAACAAATTACGTCAATAAGAAAATATTTGGAATGTATTACGCTATTGTGAGAATGAGAACTCATTTGTTTTAACAAGCAAAACTCTTTAAAAATAATAAAGCGCCGTTCATTTCAAATTAATGAACGGCGCTCTTAGGTGTTATTCTAGTTCTTACTTTGTTTTGATTAATGAGGTATCATCTAAAAGAACGTCTCCTGTTGATTTGGAGCTCATAACAACAATACATACTGTAGTTTCTTCTTTTAATTCAAATGTTTCTGAATATTGTATCCAATCATTTGTTACAGCAGTAGGTTCTGTTATGTAAATATAGTTGCTTGATTGCACTTCGCCGCTGACAACTGGTACGTATCCTAAACGAATTTTTCCTATTTTTTCCGTAGTAGCATTTTTTGCATATACTGAAAGAGAATAAGTTCCAGCAGCTAATGTATATTCTTTACTGCCCAAACGCTTGTTGCTTGAAGTATTCGTTACATATACGGAACTGTTACCTGTTTTGGCTTCATTACTTTGTGATATAGTTGCATTACCAGCCGAGTTAATGTTCCAATCATTAGCTTTACCGTTAGTCCATGTTTCAAAACTAGCATTAGATAATAAGTTATCTCCTGATGGGGTAGGGTCTACTGTTCCACCTTCATCTGCACTGACTTTTACATTCCATACTTCCCAAGTATTGGCAGCAGAAGTGTTATCATTCTTATAAACAAAGGCGAGAACTACTTTTTTACTTCCGTATGCAGATAAGTCTATGCTATTTTCAACTTTTTCCCATTTGCTTGTTGAATACTTCATGGTTAAATCTGTCCAAGTATCTGAAGCTGATTCTCTTATTTTCAGCATGAGTTCCGAGGCATTTCCTTGACTGAACGAAGCTTGCATGAAACTTAGGGTTACTTTACTAACTTCGCTCAAATCGATAATTGGAGATACTAACCAGCTTTCAGCTATAATTCCACTATTATCTTTAAAAGCACTTGCTTTTGCATATTTATTTTTGCTATCTATTGTCCATACAGCACTTAAATCTCCAAGTTCTTTATTATCTAGTGTAAATTTACCGAAACTACTTGCGAATGATTCTTCGTATGCTTGGTCTTTGGTAACTTTTACAGTTTCTTGTTCCGGTTCGGGGGTATCACCACCATCGGGAGCTTTACTTGCCGTTTTAATGTTGTCGAGACGGTATGTTCCTGTTGCGGAAGTTTTATCACCACAATATTGGAATCCGATGAAACCTGTTTTTCCTGTGTATTTACTTAAATCTGCATATAAGTCTTTTACCCATTCGTTATCCTTAGAATTTTCTCCCGGGAGATTGGCTACGGTAATCTCTTCTTTTTCCATTTTTCCACCTACCAATTGGAGGAAATAGATTTTCAAGGTTGTTCCAGCTTTGTAATATTGTGTAGAACAATCGAAAGTTACGTACTTATTTGTATCATCTATTTTGAATGCCGGTGATACAAACCACATTTCATTAGAATCATCTGTGTTCGTTGTTCCAAAGGCTGTTGCTTGCATATATTTGGAATTGTCTCCATTATAAACATATCCTGTCCAAATTCGGGTTCCTACCATGGCCACATTAGTCCATCCTTCTGGACAGTATTCATAATTAGTTTGTGTTAATTCTTCGAAATCAACGCTGAAACTAGTTACAGGGTTGGAATCATCCAGTCCTAATGGATTGTTGGGGTCTTTTTCTGGAATTGTTGCATCCGGGTCTTTGCCAATAATAGTAGTGCCGCCATCAAATGAAGCTGCGGATACATTTTTTACACCTGCAACACGGAAATAGGCTTCGAGAGTTCCGTATAATAAAATCTCTTTGCCCAGATTATTTTCATTCTCTTTCAAATTCAGAGCATTGCGGACTTCTCCTGCCAGAAGTTGTACCGGCATACAGTTGTCCAGATTGGTTTCGCCAGCTGTTGCCGCGATGAGAATGTTTGTATTGGATGAGAATGGTTTGACAAATTCAGCACCTTCGGCCAGTACTTGTCCGTTTACATCACCTACAATATAAGCTTTTACCCAATAAGCTTTGCCGTCTTGTTTAGATTTAGCGGCAGCAATGTCGTATGGGTCATCCTTTGTTCCTTTGCCTGTACCTTCGGATGGTGTTTCTCCAGAATCTTCTGCTTCACGTGCTTCTACCAATACATTTTTGAGTTCCCAAGTAGGAGAGGTGGAAGTTGTACTGATATACTTAAAAGCTATCTGTATCTGTTTACCTATGTATTTATCCAGATTGATATCACCGGATGATACAAATGTCCAGTCCGTTCCTTCCGGATAAGTGGGGATAGTAACTTGTTCCCATACACCTGTACCGGTTTCGCTAACTAATACTGTCATTCCGCTTTTGTCACTATAGAAATAACGTGCAGCATGCTCGAAAGTCAATGTGGCGTGCGTTACTGATGAAAGGTTAATGCTGGGAGAGATTAGCCAGCTCTCAGCGTCAAACTTAGTCGGAGTTGTTTGGTCGTCTGACATGTATTTACTAGCAGTGGCCTTGATATAGTTTGCACCGGTAGTCCATATTTCCGGCATCTCTTCCGGAGTGACTTTATTTTCAATGGTGAAATCTCCTTTACCGCCTGCAAAGGTAGTAGAAAGAAGGGTAGCACCATCGTCTTCATTACCTCCTCCGCCTATTTCGTATGGCATGGGGACATCGCTACATGCACCGAATGTGAACAGTGCCATAGCTCCTATAAATAAGGTGTTTATAATCTTTTTCATAACTTTATGCGTTTATTCGTTATTATTTTACTTCTTCAATATCATTTTGGTCTCTCATCAGTATTTGCCAATCGTTACGAAAACGAGTCGCTATACCTGTAATGTTTACTTTACCTTTGGGCATTACTACTTCTGAAAAATTAGCGTAGATGCTGGTACGAAGTAGTGCGCTGGCATCTGCTCCGCTGATTGTCCGGTTTGCACAATTGCTGGTCAGTGTTACCGAACCGTCATCCGGTGCAAATACGGCTTTACCGTTAGCTTCGGCTATGGTTACGTTCTTGAGTACAACCAGGCATCCTGCTTGGGTCTTGTCGGAAGCAATGGTGCTGAAATCAATAGGTTCGGGAACATTGTTTAAGGATGGTCTATCCATTAAGCGAACGTGCGATTTCCATATTTGCTCTTCCATACGGCCGATACTTCCATTATAGATTCCGCCTATCTGTGCTTGTGAACCGTATCCTCCAATATATAAGCCGCTGCAGTTAAGGCGTATTTTCTGTCCTGTTGGTACATTGGCATATAAACCGTTTGCACGGATTCCTAAAATAATACCTCCCGTTCCATCTTGTAAACAGAGTTGCTGATAGAGGTTACCGCTTACATCATCGCCGGTAATGACTCCTTCGATGATTGTTCCTTCAGGCAATTCGGCATAACTGCTTCCATTAATCGTACTGGCATAAGCTGTTTTCAGTGCGGCAATGGTAGTGGTTGGTTCGCCAATAGTGTTGTCCCCAAAGTAATTATCCGTATTGGGAGTGTCGAAATCATCCATGCAAGATGTAGCGAAAATCGTCAATCCCATTAATAATATAGATGTTAACTTTTTCATTCTCATTTCGTTTTAGTTTCAGTTAATGCTTAGAATCTGTATCCTAAATTCAAGAAGGCGTTAAAGCCTAAAGCATAAAAATATTTAGAGTTCTTGGAGAACACGTAGGTACGGAGGTCGCCGTCTTCGTAACGGTCGTCACGGTTTTGTTCATAACCGCCTGTACGCAGTTTCGTGTTATTCAAGATGTTGTTTACCGTTAAGTTAATGCTGAGGCTATGTCCGTTGCGAAAGCGGAGGAATTTACCGATAGAAGCATCCAACATGAAACCACCTTTGAATTTCTCCTGACTGGGAATGTTGGTAGTTGTTATGGTATTGCCATTTCCGTCTACGCCGGTCTCCGTCTTTACCACACTGCCTAAGCGAGTGTAGGTAGAGAAATCAATGTAAGTACGGTCGTAATAGTTACCGTTTAATCCGAGGAACCAACCGCCAATATTATAGTTCAGTCCTAAACTATAGGCAGATAAAGGTGTTCCTCCTACGCGCATGCCTTTGGCATATACGAAATCAGGACGGGTTTCGCTTTCATTTTCGTAGGAAACGGTTGCTGTCGGATTGTTTTTGTATTGGGCATCGCTCCAAGTGGCAATGGCTGTAGCAGAAAGATTGGATGTGATTTTCAGTTCGAAAGCTGCTTCCACTCCATAATGTTCTTTTTGCACGCCGTTCATAGCCAAATAAGTGAAACGCGATTCGTTATCGTTATAGAATGCGTCCATCTCTACACCATTAAAGAATCGGGTGTAGTATCCGCTTAAGCGTCCGTTAATAAAAGAGGAATTGAAAAGATAGCTCAACTCGCTGTTAAGAATACCCTCGGTTTTGAGGTTGGCCACATAATCGTTCTTGATACGTGGAGCGAGGAAGGAGTTGTAAGCTAAGGGGGCACGTTCTTCGAAGCCGGCTCCCAGAATAATAGAATGATTACCGTTAATCTTATAGGCGAGGTTAAACTTTCCCCCCCCCCTCTAGGAATTTTGCCTTTCCGCTTTCTCCGTAAGATTTGTTGGCAGCACGTCCGTTGCGCATTTTACCATCACGCCACATTTCTACGCCACCTACTTTAGCAGAGAAATTCCCGGATATTTTATCGTCTTTAAATACATATTGTATCCAGGCATTGGCTTTGTTTACATAGATATCGTAATTATAACCAAACTTATCTCCTTTGCTGATTTGGCGATTCGGGTTGTTCAAATCGTTCTGTATCATATCCGAACCGTAACCATGGTCGCGTACGGCAAATTTATCAATATCTATATAAGAGGTAGCGCCTAACAAATCTTTCATGGTTTTATAGTGCATACCTTTTGTGGTACTGAGGTGCAATCCTACCGTATAATTTTCATTCGGATTAAGAATGTGGTTAAAGCTTGAATTCAAGTTAATGGCTAATTGGTCGTTGTGCCGTTCTTCTTGGTAATAAAGAGCTTCTCCGCCAACAGCCGCAGCCTGTGCATTGGCAAAGTACAGACCGTCCCAATCTATTTGGCGATGGGCTTTACTCGAAGTCCAATAGTCGCGTACTTCATTGAATTGTGCCATTTGTTCGGCCGTAGGGTCGGTAGTGGTATATACATTAAATATGGAGCTCGGAAGTTTCTTGTAATAGTCCGGTCGTGGGTCGGCTGCATTGCCGTTCCATCCTAATGCGGTGGTTCCATACATACTGTATTTTCCTCCTAAAGAGGTAGTCAGTTTCATGTCCTGGTTTATTTTGAAGTCCCAGGTAAATACGGCACTCGGTTCGTAAGAATTGACTACGCGGGCATTTCGTTTTTCACCGTTTTGGTATCCCCAGTTCGGGTTATAATAGTGGTCATTGGCCAACCAATAGGCCTCTTCTGTGGAAGCTTGCTGCTGTCCACGTTCGGTAGGATTACCCCATGTTGCGAAAGAGATACTGTGTTTGTCGTTAAAAACCTTCTCGGCTGCCAGAAAATAAGCGAGCGAATTATAGAAGGTTCCTTCTATAACCCCTTCATTCGCCCAACGGTATGAAGCCGAGCCGGTGAATGCCCAACCGTTGCTCATCAGTCCGGTGGAGAAGGTATACATACCACGTAATAGATAATTGCGGTTACCTCCGGAAATACGTACCTGATTTCCCGCAGCATATTGGCTCGCGCGTACATTAATATTAGTAGCTCCTCCGATTGGTGAAAATCCGAACAGGTTACTTTCAAATGCGGCGGCTCCTTCGCTATTGCGCGTTGCGTCGTTTAATCCCCCGATTAATCCATAGCTGAATCTTCCGGTTTCAGCATCATTGAATTTCACTCCATTGATGTACATGTCGTTATACTGGGAATCATAGCCTCTTACGCGAAAGCGCACGGGACTGAATAGATATCCTACATTCGACAGGTAAACATCATTGTTCGAGCTGACATTTGCCGCCATACCTTGTACCGCATCATCGTTTTCATTCAGTTGCGTTTCTGTAAAGGTGAAGGCTGAATTGTCATCCTGCAAACGCTTCTTCACAGCGGTATTGTTTTGCTGTGCAAAAGCAAATGATATGAGGCAACATGCCACAATCATTAGTTTTAGCCTTTTTCTCATAGATGTTTTCATTTAAAAACTTGGTTTATATAGTTAGTTTTTATTCAATTCTTTTTTCAATTATGTTACAAAGTAAGAAAAAACTTCTTAACTTCGAAAGAAGAATGATATTAATTTTTGGTTACAAATGCCGAAACTTTGGTTTTTTTTGTAGATATTTGTCTGGTTGAAAGTAATTAAGTAGCAAAAATACAAAAGCAGGGAAATCTGTAATATGAGCTTTACTCTTGTTTCCCAGAGTGGTATACGGGGGTAGTTTAGCTTATTTCTTCGAAAAGTGGAAATTGGGCAAGCTGTATGGATTACGTTGTTTAGTGTATATTAAAAAATATAAAATTAATATTTAAAAGATAGTCTACTATGAAAAGATTAATGTTTTTAACAGTAATGATTCTGGTCGTGGGAATATCTTCTCATGCTCAGGAACGCCGTTTTGCTCTCTATGGAGTAGCCTTCTATAACTTGGAGAATCTGTTTGATACGATTCATAATGAAGGAAAGAATGATTATGAATATCTGCCGGAAGGGCGAAACAAATGGAATACGATGAAGTACATGGCTAAATTGAAAAACATGTCTCAAGTGCTGAGTGAATTGGCTACGGATAAAATTCCTGCCGGAGCGGCGGTGATTGGAGTGTCGGAAATAGAAGACCGCCTTGTGTTGGAGGATTTGCTTAAACAGCCGGCTTTAGCTGATAGAGGGTATGAGATAGAGCATTATGAAGGGCCGGACCGCCGCGGAGTAGATTGTGCTTTGTTCTATAACCCGAAGTTTTTCCAGGTAGACTCCAGTAAATTGGTGCCGTATGTCTATCCGAATAATGATACGACCCATGTGACGCGTGGTTTTTTGGTGGTTAGTGGAAGAATGGCTGATGAGCATGTACACTTTATAGTGAATCATTGGCCTTCACGTGCTGCCGCATCCGAAGCAAGAGAACGGGCTGGCGTACAGGTGAAGGCAATAAAAGAATCATTAGTACAAAACGACCCTTCTTGTAAAGTCATTATTATGGGCGATATGAATGACGACCCGATGGATAAAAGTATGAGGGTTGCTTTAGGCGCCAAACGTAAAATGAGTGAAGTGGGACCTCATGATTTATATAATCCGTGGTGGGATATGTTGGAAAAGAAAGGTATGGGTTCTCTTTGTTACAGGGGAAAATGGAATTTGTTCGACCAGATTGTGTTTACCGGGAATTTGTTGAATGAAGACCGTAAGACACTTTCGTTTTGGAAAAATGAAATCTTTATGAGAGATTATCTTTTTCAGCAGGAGGGTAAATATAAAGGTTATCCTAAACGTACTCATGCCGGAGGTGTATGGCTGAATGGATATAGTGACCACTTGCCTACACTTATTTATTTGATTAAAGAAGTACAATAGGGAAGACAAGAATCCGTTCCTGATGAATTTGTTAATTTTGAAATATAGAGATTACAATATGATAATATATCTCCCTGTTATGAAGAAATAACTATTAAAATACGAGAAAAAAGGAGATAAAATTGTTTGTTATCCCTAGAAAGTAAAAACTATTATCATTAACTTTGTGTCGGATTTGAGAAAAGAAGTTTATTAATCATTAAATAATTAAGAACATGGTAAATTTTAAGGAATTAGGTCTTGTTAATACAAGAGCTATGTTTAAGAAAGCTGTTAAAGGCGGTTATGCTATTCCTGCTTTCAACTTTAATAACATGGAACAACTACAGGCTATTATTCAGGCAGCTGTGGAAACAAAGTCTCCGGTTATTCTTCAAGTATCAAAAGGTGCCCGTAATTATGCGAACCAGACCTTGTTGCGTTACATGGCCGAGGGAGCTGTAGAATATGCAAAAGAATTAGGTTGTGCACATCCTGAAATCGTGCTTCATCTTGACCATGGAGATTCTTTCGAACTCTGCAAATCATGTATTGATATGGGATTCTCTTCTGTCATGATTGATGGTTCTCACCTTCCGTATGACGAGAATGTGGCTCTTACAAAGAAAGTGGTAGAGTATGCTCATCAGTTCGACGTAACTGTTGAAGGTGAACTAGGCGTTTTGGCTGGTGTGGAAGATGAAGTAAGTGCAGACCACCATACTTATACTAAACCGGAAGAAGTGGTTGACTTTGTAACAAAAACCGGATGCGATAGCTTGGCTATTTCTATCGGTACGTCTCACGGCGCAAACAAATTCAAACCGGAACAGTGTACTCGCGATGCAAACGGTCGCTTGGTTCCTCCTCCTTTGGCATTCGATGTATTGGAAGGGGTAGAAAAAGAATTGCCGGGCTTCCCTATTGTACTTCACGGTTCTTCTTCTGTTCCGCAGGAAGAAGTGGAAACTATCAATAAATATGGTGGTGCATTGAAAGATGCCATCGGTATTCCGGAAGAAGAATTACGTAAAGCTGCTAAATCGGCTGTATGTAAAATCAATATCGACTCTGACAGCCGTTTGGCTATGACTGCTGCTATCCGTCAGGTTTTGGCAGAAAAGCCGGCTGAATTCGACCCACGTAAATATCTGGGTCCGGCACGTGACAATATGAAGAAACTGTATGTTCATAAGATTGTAAACGTATTAGGCTCAGACAATAAGTTGGAAGCTTAATAGGCTAATATAATTTAGAAAGAAGGCTGTCTCAAAATAAAAATGGGGCAGCCTTTTTTATACTCTGTAAGTTGCAATATTAAAGTATTCTTCCTTCAGTTCTATTACTTCCTCCTCCTTCTATATTATAGAGAATCGAATGTTTATCTGTTGTTTTTTATACATAATAATAGTCTTTTCTACAAAAAGTAAAGGTGCCTTGTTGGGTAAGTGAACGGATAATTCGTACGACGGTATGGGAAGATATTTTTATACGGAACACGGGGGGGGGTAATAAGAGTAAGGCGTTTATGTAGGCGGAATGGATAGTGGCTTATAGAAAATCCTGTTTCCCTTTGAAGCTGTATGGTATAGCTTTCGGTAAGGGGAAACAGGATTTTATGTAAGTTTGTTCCTAAATGGAATTGTTACTTCTTCTATATAATAGAATAATGTTTATCGGGCAGCAAAGAACGTATCGCCCATGATGGTACGGCGGGCAGCCATCACACCTTGTGCGTCCATATTGACATTCATGTATGAACCGTTTTGCATGTTCAAATCAACTGTACCGTTGCCGTTCATCTTCATTATTTCATAAGATTCTCCGTTGCTGATTACATTCCAGCTCTGAGCTTTTTCGTCGAATTTCAGTTCAATCGGAGCTTCTTCGCCTTCTTTAGTAATAGTGTAGCCCTCTTTTGTGGTAGTAACCAAGTATTTGCCGTTTTCACCTTTCACTTCTTTTACAGTGCCCACTGCTACGGGATTGTCACCGGTCCAGAATTCAATGGAGTTGATAACCAATACATCGGCTAATACAGAAACTTCGTATACCGGCACAATGTGCAAACCGATAAAAATGAGTTCGTTTACGAAGTTGTTATTAGTTAATTGTTTGTTCCAGGCAAGTACTTTATTGGTTAAACCAAAGGAACCGATACATGAAGTAAGCGCTACGCTACTTGCTAACACTACACATGCGGTAGTCAATTTTAAATGTTTCATAATCTTTTTAATTGATGAATAAATAATTAAATTGTGATGATAAAATCTCTATTTGTACCTCTTTTTATTTATTTTATCTCACAAATGTATGACTTTTATTTTAGATGAAGACACTTTTTATGCAAAAAAAACTATTTTAATAGTTTCGTGCCGGCCGAAATGTCTCTTTTTCTTTGTCTATAAAGGGTAGCGTATTTTTTATTTTTATTGAACACACTTATTAATATGAAATTTTTGCGTAAGTTTGCAATATATAAATAATGAAAAATAAAACCATGACAGAAAAAGTTACTAAATTGATGAAAGATGTGCCGGCCATTAGGTGGACGGCACTTGTATTATTAGCTTCCGCAATGTTCTTCGGGTATATTTTTATGGATATATTGTCGCCGTTGCAGGAATTGTTACAAACTCACCGGGGATGGGACCCTGCAGCTTACGGACATTATGCCGGTTCGGAAACTTTTCTGAACGTATTTGTCTTCTTCCTTATTTTCGCCGGTATTATTCTGGATAAGATGGGCGTGCGCTTTACAGCTATCTTGTCGGGTACGGTTATGTTCTTAGGAGCTGCTGTAAACTACTATGCGGTAAGCGATGCTTTTATTGGAAGTGGCGCCGAAGCTTTTATGAACGGATTTCTGAACCTTCCTTCCGAATGGTGGAACATTACTCCGTTCTTCGATGGCATGCCGGCTTCGGCTAAAATGTCTGCCATTGGTTTTATGTTTTTTGGTTGTGGTGTGGAGATGGCCGGCATCACAGTTTCCCGTGGTATTGTGAAATGGTTCAAGGGAAAAGAAATGGCCTTGGCTATGGGTATTGAAATGGCTATCGCCCGTGTGGGAGTAGCTGTGGTGGTATTAGGCTCACCTGTATTAGCTAATATTACTCCGATAAGCGTTTCTCGTCCGGTGGCTGTAGCCGTTATTTTACTTTTAATCGGCCTTATTTCATTTATTTGCTATGCTTTCATGGATAAGAAACTGGAGAAGCAATTAGGTGAGAGTGGGGAAGAGAAGGACGACCCCTTCAAGATTAGTGATTTGGGTAAAATCTTCTCTTCTAAAGTATTCTGGTTGGTAGCTCTTTTGTGCGTGCTCTATTATTCGGCAATCTTTCCTTTCCAAAAGTATGCGATTAATATGTTGCAATGTAATCTGGGATATACGGCTGAGCAAGCAGGGTATGTATTCTTTGTATTCCCGTTGGGTGCGGCTGCCATTACTCCGTTTTTGGGTAATTATTTGGATAGAAAAGGTAAAGGTGCTACCATGTTGATTTTGGGTGCTCTTTTAATGATTATATGTCATTTGTCTTTTGCATTCCTTCTTCCGGCTACCAAATCGATGGCGATAGCTTATGCCGGTATTATTCTTTTGGGAATCTCATTCTCATTGGTTCCCGCAGCTTTGTGGCCATCTGTTCCTAAATTGGTCGATAACCGTTTGTTGGGTTCTGCTTATGCCGTTATTTTCTGGATACAAAACATTGGCTTGTATGCGTTCCCGATGATTATCGGTTCGGTTTTGAAATCATCCAATCCCGGTGTAACCAACCCGTTGGAGTATAACTATACGAATCCGATGCTTGTGTTTACTTTGTTAGGAGTTTTGGCTTTAATCTTCGGCTTCTGGCTTAAATATATAGATAAGAAAAAAGGATATGGCTTGGAAGAGGCCAATATAAAGGAATAGATACTTATATATCTGTTACCTGAAAATAGTTTACCACGGATGATACGTTGAGGAGAAGCATGCGGACTTCTTATAGCTCCGCTTGTTTCTAACGTATCATTCGTGGTACTTTTTTGTTTTCTTTTGAGGGGGTCTATAGAGTCAATCTCTTTGTGTTTAAACTTCTGCGGGTGATGATATTGTTCTTGATTCAACGTTACATTACTTTCCGGTTCAACCACCTGCTATCGTATTTCGCTACTTTGTATAGCCGATTCTCGACGGAGATTGTTGGTACTCTTCTTTCGTTCCGGAAGATTTTTCTTTGCTTTGTATGTAAATATTTGGGCTTGTACATGTTCCCGATATACAAATCTAGTAGTTCTTATTACAGCATATTTGATGTAGTAAACTTCATAAGTCCCCAAAATGAACTTACTTGCCCCGCGAAGTTAACTGCATTGGCCCATGAAGTTAACTTCGTTAATGAAAAGATAAATACATGCCGTTTTGGAGAGGATTATATTGAACTGACGGTAAATAGAAAAGAAAGAAATAGCTGTGTAAGGCTGAATTCTTGCCTTTGTATGGTCGATTATTCCCTTATGGAAAGGCTGTGAAATAACTCTTAATGTTAGGTCTTCCCACATAGTTAGTTATTTGAATAACTAACTATGTGGGAAGACCTAACAAGTAATGTGGCGTTATACCGGTTTATTAACGGTCTTTTTGTTCTTCGTTTATTTTATATTCGCTTGGAGTGCAGTTCATTACTTCTCTAAATACGCGACTGAAATATTGAGGTGAGGAGAAACCGCTCATATAGGCAATCTCAGAAATGCTATAAGCTCCGGTATCTAATAGTTGCACGGCTCTTTTCACCCTCATGTCTCTTACAAAGTCTTTGGGCGAAACGCCTAATATGGATTTTATTTTCCGATAGAATACAGTCCGGCTTAGGTTCATCGTATCGGCTAAGTCTTCTATCTTAAAGTCCTGGTTCTCTAATTGTTCTTCTACACTTTGGGCTATCTTTTTAATGAATTCCTCATCATAATTGGTAATGAGCGGTGCCGAAGGGAATAAGTTCTGTAAAGGAGTGTCGGCCGGTTGAATTTGTTGCTCTTCTTCCGGTTTCAACCTATCCGTAAAGAATTTCCTCAATGTATCTCTCTGCTTCAGCAACGATGCGATGCGGGCTTTCAGATATCCTGCACTAAACGGTTTGGTTATGTAATCGTCCGCTCCATATTCTAATCCTTTAATGCGGTCTTCCAAAGTGACTTTTGCCGATAACAAGATGAATGGGATGTGACTTATATCGTGGTCTTTACGAGTTTTGTCGAGCAACTCTATACCATCCATACGCGGCATCATAATGTCGCTGATAACTAAATCGGGAATTGTTGATTTCAGTTTTTCCAACCCTTCCACGCCGTCGGCCGCGGATATCACCTGATACTCTTCTTGCAAGATGTTTACGATAAAATGTCTCAGCTCTTCGTTGTCCTCTACAATCAGTATGCTTAGTTCCTTATTGGCTCCTTTTTGTGTAGAGATAGTCGGCTCTTCCACACTCTTCCTATTTCCATCTTCTAAGATGAATTCTGCGTTTTTGTCCTCTGCAAAGGCGTTGTGGTCGGTCGGTATCAAGACGGTAAAAGTACTGCCTTGCCCTAATGCACTCTCTACCTTGATGGTACCATGTATTAAACGAACCATCTCATTAACCAGCGAGAGCCCAATGCCACTTGAGTTTGACTGGTTGTGTTCTTCTAGCGTTTCAAAACGATTGAAAAGGATATCTATTTTGCGCATGTCGAGGCCTCGTCCTTCGTCTTTTACCTGAAAGAGTAACGTGGCATCCCGTTTCTCTATAATAAGTTGGATGCCTTTGCCGTCAGGAGTATATTTGAACGCATTAGACAGCAAGTTGAATAAAATCTTTTCCAGTTTATCCACATCTGTATAGATGGTCAGGCTTTCCAGATTGGATATAAAACGGAAATCGATAGACCTTTGGTTGGCCAGGCCGATGAAATTGTCGAATGTATGTTTGGAAAGTGCTATCACATTAGTCTGTTCGATGTACAGTTTCATCTTATTATTCTGTATCTTCCTGAAATCGAGCAGTTGGTTGATAAGGCGCAACATACGGTCTATGTTCCGTTTGGCCACCACCATGTTCTCGTGCCCTTTCGAACTCAACTTCTCTTGTGCCAGCACTTCTTCTACCGGAGCGGTAATCAATGTCAAGGGAGTGCGGAGCTCGTGTGAGATGTCCGTGAAAAAGCGAAGCTTTAAATTGGTCAGTTGTTGTTCGAAACTTACTTTTCTCTTCAGGTTGAAGATGTAAGTCAGGATTCCGGATATCAGTAATATAGAGAGGATGGTACCTATAATATAGATACTCCACGCCCATCCGGTTTCCCAGAAGGTGGGTAATATCTGCATGGACAGTTTGGTTACATTATCCGTCCAAACCCCGTCTCCATTCGTTGATTTTACCTCTAGTGTAAAATTGCCGGAGGGCAGGTTTACGAAACTGGCGGAGTGGCTCTTGTCAAGATAAACCCATTCGTCACTCACTCCCTTTAAACGGTAAGCATATTGTAAATTTTCCATATTGACGAAATCGAGGGCTGCAAAGGTGATGGTTGCATTTCGTTCGTCTTTTTCCAGCACTAATGTATTATCTATAATGGGAACTTTTTTAGACGAGCTATCGTCTTTGCGTACACTTACTTTTGTGAAAACGATAGGCGGAACAAATGTACTTTTTCGTAATCGATTCAGGTTCACGTACAACGTTCCCTGGGAAGTTCCTACATACATGGTTTGTTCCTCGTCGATAACCGGTGGAGCTTCACTGATTGATGAATGTGGATTCAGAGTGAAGCGGTCGTACGTTTCGAATGTGTTTTGTTTAAGATTATATTTGCAAATACAAGTTTCAAAGCTTATCCATAAGTTTCCGTTTTTGTCTTCTAATATGGCATAAGCTATATCCGAGGGAAGCCCTGTTCTTTTATTTAAGTGTGAAAACCGGATATGGTTGGACAGAAGATTTTCTGATTTTATCTGACTGATTCCACCACTGTATGTCACCACATAAATCTCTCCGGTATGACTTTCGAAAATGTATAAGACATCATTATTAGCCAAGCTTTCGGCGCGTGTCTCTTCACAATGGTTATAATGGAATGCAATTTGATTAGGAGACTGAAAATCGGAAGAAAAAGTAATCAGTCCATCTGTTGTTCCCACCATTATTATTCCCTTTGATGTGCAATGGACGCTTCTTACATTTAAATATTGCTGTTGTTTCGGAGAATAATTTTTCAATTCGTTTTGTGGATGTATAAAACGTAAGTTTGGGAATGTGCCTTCCACTAAATTTAATCCTCCTCCGTACGTACCTATCCATATATGTCCTCTGTTATCTTTATTAATAGAATAGATGGAATTAAAATTAAGGCTGTACTTCTCTTTCTTATCATGTAAGTAGTGTGATATTTGGTATCCCTTTCCGTTCGGGTTCGCTATATATAATCCATTTTCTTTGCTGCCCATCCAAATACGCTGTTCTTCATCTTCGAAAAAACAATAGATATTGGCGCCAAATGTGACCTCTTTATTCTTTACCAACCGTCCTGAAGAATCTAAATTGCCGCAATAATTCCGTTTATTATCATAAACCTCAATCTTTCCATCTTTATCTCCAAGCCATATACGTTTTTGAGAATCGATAAACAATCCTCTTACTTCTATATGACTTGTTGAAGGAATATAATTGTAGTTTCCGTCAGGAAAGGATATTTTATTAAATCCGCTTTCGCAACAATGCCATAAATTTCGTCGCGAATCAAGCAGATATTTTCTAACTTCCGCTCTGTAAGATGAAAAGTCGTAATATTTTCTTTTTCCGTCTTGGTATGTATAAGCGGGCTTAAAAAGCTTCTCTTTCGGATTATAGCAAGAGAGTACCCCGTATGTTGGGAAAATCCAAATGTAACCATATTCATCTTCATGAATGAATGCCGAATTTTTCTGTTCTTTGATTATTTTGTAATCGATGAATTCTAGTTCTCCTGTTTCTATATTGCAATGGATAACATTTTTATAACCATTAAATGTCCATAGAGTACTGTCTTTAGCCTGATAAAAAACATCCGGATAAATATTTTCTTCTTTTTCGTCAAGCAATATTTCTTTGAATTGTTTTGTTTCGGTATTGTATATAATGAAGCCCCGGTAAGTGGCTATGCCTAGCTGATTGTTATAAAGTGGAAATAAACCTCGTAAGCCATTTATTTTGTAAAGTAATTCGATACGTTGTAGTCCTTTATCCGGAGTATAAGTGCTAAATTCCCCTTGATAAGATATCATGTAAAAGTGTCCGCCTACTTTTGTATGGAAACGAAATCGGGTGTTACCGGAGAGCTCTTTTTTTCCATGTACAAAATATCCTTTGTCCGTAAAAATCCATTCATTTCCATAAGCATCTAATCCAATGGTATAAATTCTCTCTCCATGATACTTTGTAGAACGAGGCGGATAATAGATTAACCCTCCTTCTTCTTTATATTTGTTTTCGTCAAATCTCCATAACTCTCCATTATTTCCGGCTACCCAAAATACATTATTCTCTAAAGCTATCGTTCGTTTTATGCCTGTACATTCTTTAATATGTGGATGGTAGGCAGATACGTTTTCAAAGACCTCGCGTTGCGTGTCGAATAAATAAATTTTATCGTCGTAAGTTTGGCACCAAATAGTATGTTTGCCTCCTTTTATAAGCTGTATTAAGCGATTATATCTGAGTTTTACTTTATCAGTGGGGTATGATTTATAATTTTTGAAAGTATAACCATCGAACTTTTCTATACCATTTCTGGTAGCGAACCAAATATAACCTTCATCGTCTTGAATCATATTTTGGATAATATTCTGAGATAATCCGTTCTCGGTGGAATAATGCTGCACATTGATTAATCCTTGAGCAAAGGAGGATGCTATTATAGCTTGAAGATATAGAATTATATATAGTCTTAGTCGCATATTTGTTTTTCTCGGGTAAGGTTACAAAAGTCATACATAAATTATTTGTATTTCCTCTTGTTTGCAAAAATAATATATTTGCGAGTAAAGGGAAAGAAGTTATTGTTTTTTTCTGACAGAATTCTTAAATGAGAAAGACTATAGATGTGAATGAGTGTCTTTTTTCTGATACAAATGAGGGAACTTTTAAATTTCATACAAGAAGGGAAAAATGAAAAGAGAGTTATCTCACGACAACTCTCTTTTGTGCCTTTTATAATTTAGAATGTTAACTCTAATGTAAAGGCTATCTAATTAAACCCGAGAAAAACATTTATTCAACAGTTAATACTTCATCATCCTGCCATTCAATGGTTCCGGCTGCACCGTTTTGGTCAGTCCATCCTTTTGTTTGTCCGAGCCAGGAATTCGCATTTAAAGCGGTGGAGTTCAGGCCATGGATATAATAATTGGGTCTCCATAGAATGGTGGCCGGATTATTATTTGCATCTTTATCAGCAGGAGTTGTTGGGTCTCCAAATTGGAAATACGTTTCATAGAAATCTGCCAATTCTTTGATTTGATTATCAAAGTTTGCATCGCCTGGCAATACGCCTACTGTTGTACGAAGCACTTTCAAAGCATCAGTACTTCCTTGGGTATATTTAGTATCTTTCAAATCTAAATATTTAGAAATACGTGCTGTACCGTTGAGAGGAGTTAAACCTAAAGCTGTACAAGTATTGGTAGTACTTAATTTCAAATTTTCTCCCTGTCCTCCATCATATAATAACCAACGCCAAATATCCCAATATCGCTTTCCTTCGTACGCTAATTCTATACGGCGTTCATATAAACAAGATTCTATGGCTGAATGCCTATCAGTTACAGTGGTATTTAATCCATAATATTCCGAACCTTCTTTCATTCCTACCCGCTGACGTAGACGAGCCAGTGTTTTTTTGCAATTAGCAAGGTCTCCTGTCGCTGCATAACATTCAGCTAAGTTCAAAATTAATTCAGCATATCTATACTCATAAATATCAATACCAGATTTACCATCAATCGTAGGCGTTTTCTTACCGGTCATTTTACGTACAAATACCGGACTGGCTACATTGTTTCCATCGCTATATGAGTAACTGTAGCTTCCGTCCTCTGCTTTTGATTTAACCCAGCGATATGCCCAAACCGTATCATTAGGTTCTTCTAAGAAACCCCATATCATTCCGTTGAATGCAAAGGTTTCATAGAAACGTGGGTCACGGTTTTCGATAAAACGGAGGTTACCGTTTGCAATCTTATCTTCAGCTTTCGGGCGAGTTCCGTCTGCCATAGGGAAGATATCTATTAACTCTACGGGTACGGTTTTGCCGCCACCACCATTCTGAGAACTTAAACGAGCAGAAAGTTCCCAACCATTGCTTTCTGTTCCATCCGCAGCAGTTTCACCGGTAAGTAATTTCACAAATACAGCTTCCTTATTTGCTTTGTTGTCATCTTTAGCTAATAATTCACCCCAACCTTGCGCATCGCTACATCCTTCCAAACTATTTTCGGTCATTAAGCTTTCAGCTTCCAACGTTGCTTTTAAAGCTTTTTGCCAACGAATGTTTTGCGGATTATCCCAGTCTTTATTAAAGATTGGACTTGCATAAGTTAATAGGATACGGCTTTTAAGTGCTAATGCCGAACCGCTAGTAGGACGTCCATAGTCAGCTTCTCCCCAGGCTAAAGGCAATAGTTTGGAAGCTTCATTAAGGTCTTTTACCATTTGTTCTACGCACTGCGTAACAGAGTTACGAGGAGTTTTTTCTCCGTTAGCAGTCGCATTGAGCACAGATGTTACTACTGGTACAGGTCCGTAATGGCGTACAAGGTGGAACATTTGTAAGGCACGTAAAAACAGGGCTTGTCCTTTAGCATGACGCTTTAATTCATCATCCACTTTCGAAGCGTCAATATCACGAAGCATAATGTTACAGTTACGTATACGAGTATAGGCACTATTTGTTATACTTGAACCTAGTTTCTCACCAAAATATCCACTAATTAGCGGGTCAATATAATCGGAAGAAGAACCACCTAGAGGCCAAGCTTTTATATCGTCTATTGTTTGATAATTGCTTGACGGGTCTATCTTGCTGGCAGTCTTGATACCCCATTGCTCGTCAGTCAAGTAATTCCAATCTGCAATTCCACCTTTTAAATTGCCATAGATAGCAACCATCTGTTGTCCGGGCTGTGTATAGCCTTTGAAATAGTCATAGTACAAACCAGCCAGATACCAGTTTACTTTTGTTTCGGAGTTAAAATCATCATAGGAACCATAATTATTCATATCCAAAAATGAATCGCTGCAACCAGACACGGATAAACCCAAAGTAAGGGCAGTAATATATACTAATTTTTTCTTTTTCATTGTTTTGTAAATTTTAGAATGTGACATTAACACCTAACGACCATGTTCTCAATGTAGGATATTCGGTTGTAGAAGAATCATACATATTACGATAGTGGTCAGGATACGGATTATAGAAGTCCCATAAGTTGTTGCCGGTTAAATTGAGGCGTACTGCTTGCATCTTCAATGGCTTAATCCAATCTTTTGGAAGAGAATAAGCAATGGTAAGGTTACGTACATAACAACGGAATGAACTTACTTTCCAGAAATCGGATTGTGCGATAGCTGAACCTCCCACAACACTGTTAACACCTAAGTTCGGGTATTTTCCGTTTACATTCTTTTCAGGGTCATACATGTCTCTCCAGAATGAGTCTGGTGCCCATGCCATATTGCTCTGGTCCGATTTAATCATTACAAGGTCTGTAAAACGAGCCCCTCCCCATGAAGTATAAATATTGGCGCGGAAAGAGAGACCTCTCCAGCTTGCTCCTAATTTGGTAGTAAAGCCGTATGTCTTATTCTTGTTGCAAAGTTTTCCGTAATCTTGTTGTTCTACAATTTGTCCGTTCGGCTTCTGTTGAACATTGTCAACCATTTCTCCACCTAAATCCTGGTAAGCAAGCATACCGAGTTTCATACCTGTTTTGTCGGTAACGCTCAAATATTTAGGAGTTGTTCCGGCTTCTGTTGCATTTTGTGTTAAATAGTTCCAATAGTTGTCGATATCCTGTTGGGTACGAAGGATTCCATCACCTGTAGAAGTTCCTCTCCATACTTTATAGCCCCATACCGGCATGATGGTAGAATGTCCGGCTTCCCAGCTTGTATTACATGGATATTGGTTATATCTTAATTCCGGAACCCATTCTTTTACTTTATTACCATCCAATCCGAAGTCTGCACCTATGGTATAACTTACTTCACCAATTTTGTCACGCCAATTAAGAGAAAGTTCGGCTCCGTACGTATCTACTCGTCCGAAGTTTTCTTCAGCATACGAACCTCCTGCATAAATAGGAATACCCGGTTGACTTGCCATGTATTGGTTCAAAATATTGTCGTTGATATCATAATACAAATCAAGTGTAGCACTTAAGCGTCCACGCAAGAAGCGGAAATCGAAACCAAGGTTGAATTTGTCTGAGTTATCCCATTTCATTCCGCGGTTTGGAGAGGCCTGTGTCGTAAGATTGGTTCCGAAGATACCTCCGTTCGGACCAAACTGTAAACCTTTCAGGTCCATTTTGTATTGCTGTTTCCATTTCCACATCTTAATGTTATCTCTACCGGTGCGTCCCCACGAACCACGAATCTTTACATATTCGGCCCACGGTAATGCTTTTTTAAACCAAGGTTCTTCAGAAATAATCCATCCGGCCGATACACCTGGGAAGAATCCCCAATAGTTTTCCGGAGCAAATTTAGTTGAAGCATCGGAACGGAATACAAACTGTAACATATAACGGTCGGCATAGCTATAGCTAATACGTCCCAAATAAGAGAGGGAACCGGATTCACCTTTCGTGGTCACGCTATGCTCATTACTATAAGCTCCCGAACCCTTCAAATTACTGATTGAAGGACCACCTACCCCCAGGAATGTATCAGAAATATCAGCAGCCAAGTCTTCATACATCATAGTACGTGAGTCGTTATAAGCTTCACGACGTTCTACGGCAGCAATAGCAGATACGTTGTGTTGACCAAAAGTCCGGTCGTAGTTAATATAAAAGTTCATCTGCCTGCTTTCAGAAGCGTTGTCTTTGAAAGCTAATTGTGTATTAGAAGTAAAGGTAGCTTTTTTAAAAGCATTACTCGGAATGGTGTATACTAAATGTTGGTTTGCGCCCATTTGTCTTCCAAGATAAGCAATTTCGTATGGGAAACTGGCTAATTCATTTACTTTATTAGAGTGTGAAGACGAGTAGTTTGCACGTAAAGATAATCCTTTTATGAAAGGCACATCATACGTAAGAGAGATATTTGCATTCCAGCTATTATCCCTGCCTTTGCTGTATGAACCACTTTCATTTAATGCAAAGTAGTTCCATGAAGTAGGACTGCTACGGTCGAACTTAGGAGTGGAGAAAGGATTGGTGATAGGTCCCATCCAATATTCCTCTTCCTCACCATTTTCATTGGGCAAGGAAACACTCCATGGCATAATATTCGGCATGTGGTGCAATGCATTGTAATCTGATTTAGACGACTGGCTGATTCCGTACATATTGAAACGCGCGCCTTTGGTATAAATCTGATTTGTTTTTTGTTCATTAGCCGATACCGTAGCGGATAACTTTATGTCGTTTGTTAACCGGATATCAACTCCTGCACGATAGGTATATCTTTTATAGCTTTGTTCTCCTAAATTGGCTCCTTGGTCATAAAGCGTTGCGCCTGCGTAGTAAGTAGCTCTTTCACTACCGCCAGTCACATTTAATGTATGTGTTTGGGTGAAAGCTGTTTGCCAATCTGCTTTGTCTAACCAGTCATAGTTGAGGTTATCCATTTCTGCTATTTCAACATCACTATAGATATTATCTAATTCAGTATAATCAGCCACTTTGCCGGCTCCAATAGCGAAGGCGTTTACAAAACGACCATAATCAGAACCTTTTAAAACTTTAGAGTGACTAATTGCATCATTCCACGCAAATTTACCGGCATAAGAAATTTGTGGAACTCCGGATTTACCACGTTTCGTTTTTACTAAGATAGCACCGTTCGCAGCGCGTGAACCGTAAATAGCCGCACTGGCATCGCGCAGAACCGTAATAGACTCAACTTCTGAAGGATCTAAAAGGTTGAATTGTTCCATACTTGGATTACCGTCATCACCTAATTGCATCACATCATCAATGATTATCAAAGGGATAGTACTTCCTCCATCTTTCGATAAACCTCCTAGAGTTCTATTTTGACGAACATAAACCTGGCTACCGCCACTACCCGGACGGGGAGAACCTATTACGACATCCAAACCATTAATCATACCTTGCAAAGCTTCGGCCATGTTCGATACGGGGAGGTCTTCAAGTTCTTCTGCAGAAATAGTCGCTACAGAACCTGTCACATTCTTCATTTTCTGTGTTCCATAACCTATTACGACAACTTCATTCAGCGATTTTGTGTCTTCTACCAAAGTAATTTTTATCGTATTCGTTTTTGGAGTAATTACTTGCGTAATATAACCGATATAGGAGACTGTTAATTTCTCACCTTCAGGAAGATTTACTGTAAAATTACCATCTAAATCAGTGATTGTTCCGGTTGTTCCACTGGAACCTTTTACTGCAACATTGGCACCGATAATAGGCTCTCCCTTATCATCGATTACTTGTCCTGTAACTTTACGGGACTGTGCATTGGCTAATAAACCGAACATTAAGAATAGTAACATCATGCCGATTTTGTTGCCAAATGATGAACTTATGTACTTCATAAGGTTTTATATTTGATTGTTTATAATTGAATTAATGTGATAAGTACTACCAATACTTATCAATAAATTTCTTGTTTTTTAATGTCTTAGAGACTTATAATCTAGTTCCTCCATTTAATGGCTCCGGCAGAAGTCGCTCCCCCGAATTGCCCTATAATTTTAAAGTTTCCTTCTTGAGGATTTGTAAACATACTTGTTTCATTCATTCCTGCATCGGCTGTTCCGGAGAATGGACAACTGCTATCCATTAGGAAGTTTGTTGCCCAGCAATTTGTAGTTTTGCTAGGAGTGTATCCTTTAGAGTCTGTCATACGCGATGCTTGTGTTCCGCTAGTATTGGGAGAAATACCGCTTCCTGCTGCAACCGGAGGACCAAAAATGGTGTTCTCGAAATTCAGCACAACCGGGTTTTTACTGATACGGATTAATTGGTTGCCTGTACCTTCTAACGGGGCATAACAGAATGTACAATTGAGAATGTTTAAAGTAGGTAAATTGGCCGTTGTACGCAAATCACCTAGTAAAACAACATTGGTAATGGTACAATCTTCAAAAGTAATGTTATCCATTATTCCGCCTTTTCCGTTTGTAGATACCGTTCCTTGGTCTCCTGTTCCATTGATGGTACAACCTTTAAAAATCACATTTTTAACTCCATCGTTAGCAGCTTGCAGACGTACTAATGCACGGAAACTTCTAAAGCCACAATTGGTGAAAGTAAGTGTGTTTAAAGTGGTGTTTGAGCCATTTTCATTGAACACCTGTTTAGCACTAAAACTTTTGTTTGTCTCCGTTTCTACCGGACGAGTCTCAAATTGGTCATTTATAGCTCCTTCAAAGTCTATATTCTTAAATGACAGGCTCTCTACATTCGTTGAAAGGGCAAATGCATTCCAGATAATGAATTTAGCATTCTCACCTAAAGTTAATCCAGTAGCGAATGTGACGGATTTGTTTAACGCTGTAAATGTTTTAGCACCGTTCTGTTCACCAAAGTGGAAATTAACACCTCCGGCAACAATGATGGCAGTTCCTTCTTCTAATGAATTCCATAATTCAGGATTGGTAAAATATAAAGGGTCGGTTACATCACGGAGGTCCTTCCATTTACCTGCGCCGTATTGTGCATCATAGTCTTCTGCGGCAACGGTTTCAATCATTACGCGTCCTTCATACGTAGATACACTTTGTTCGCTTCCTGAGTAGGCACAAACTTTGTATTTTGTTTCGGGAGTTAATCCGTTGATAATAGCTTCGCCCGATGCATAATCCACATCTGTAAACGTTTTTACTTCACTTCCATCTTCAGCAAAAACTTTCAGTGCGGTAATGGTGTTTCCGCCTTCACCCCATGTTATTCTTGCTGCATTGTCAATGGTTTTTGTTTCTCCGAGTTTAGTAGGGTAGCTCACTGCGATTTCTCCCGTTTCATAGTAAGCTGACTCTCTATCAGAACTGGAACTCTTTACTTGCAACTTGTATTTCTCATCCCAATCGAGATTTTCGATTGTGTAAGTAGTCTGATCGGTTGTGTAAGTTTGGTAAAGTTCATAACCGGTGTCAGTAGACCTGTATAATTCGATAATGTATTCCGTGGCATCCGGTACTTGTTGCCACTTTAAATTTACCGAATTCTTCTTCGATTCCATTGTAGTTACTGGACGTAGTAATACAGTGGATTTCGCATCATCGTCGGAACAACCTGTGAAAAGAGTCATTCCTGCACTTAGTAAGATACCAAGTGCCACAAGGCTTTTAAATCTCATAGTATTCATTAATTTGTTTTAGGGTTTTTATATGTTAAATACATACTCATGTTAATCATTCTTGCATGGGGAAGAATGTGTGATAGCTATTTTGCCTTTTAAAGGCTCTTAAAGGCAAAGGCCTTCCTAAATGGGAAAAATTAGAAAGGAAGTAATCGATGGACAAAGACAGTGTTTGGAATGAGTATATTATATATCTCTTTCCATTTGTTAAATAGTCATTTCTGTTTTTCATAAAAGTTAGATTCTTTGGGCTTTAAATAACTAAAATGCAGAGGTATACTTACCTCAACATTATATAAGGCAAAGATAGGTTAGGAGATGTTAATGAAACGTGCACTTTTTGACTGATTACGTATAAAATTTATCCATCCTCGTTTTTTATTTCTTTCAGAGATAGCAATAAAGCATACCGTATGAAGAGCATCTTCACTTCTTTACTGTTCGTGTAATGACCTTGTTGTCAGCCAATAAAAGTGCCGATGCTCCTTTTTAGCACTTTTACTGCGAGTTCCTTTTCGTTTTTTCCTTTTTCATAACCAATCGGATATGAACTCAACAAACTAATCATGTTATCCTTTTCCACATTATTAGTTAGTCTAATTACCCTTAACGTGGGAAATTTAATAAGTTATGCGGCAAAAAAAGAGATAGGAAGCTAAGCAAAAGGATAAGGGAAGGTAAGGACACGTGACTATACACCTAAGCAAAAATAGAAGGATGTGTAAGGCGAAAGACGTAGAGCATTGGCCTGGAAGACGTACTGCATTAGGTAAGTAGACGTACTGCAACGCGAAGGAAGAGGTAGGGTATCTGATAAGATAGAGGAAAAGCCTTGAAAAAGGCGGTAACGAAAGGTGATAAACGAATAATCAAAGATACGAAATAAACGGGATATTTCCAAATTTATGCACAGGAATAAAAGGAAAGATAGTTAAATTCTGTTTATATCTTATTGATAATAAAAACATTGCATACTATAATGAATCTGAAGTTAGGTAGAAGGATACGTATAAAAACAAAAGAAGGGAATCTCCCGACCCCCAATCTTCCTTAACCTTAAATCTAATACCATGAAAAACACGTTGCAAAGATAAACATTTATATGTTATGCAACATGTATTCCATGAAAAAAGAGTATTGTTTTAATATCTTTTAATATTACAGGTATCTATTACTCAACGTACAGCACTAATCCTTTCAGGTATTCTCCCTCCGGATGATAGATATTTACCGGATGGTCTGCAGGTTGGGTCAACTGATGCAAGATGCGGACACTGCGACCCGACATAGCCGCCGCTGTAAACACGGCCGTACGGAAGTTTTCTTTCGTCACCACTTGCGAACAGGAGAAAGTAAACAAGATACCGCCCGGTTTTATCTTTTCAAAGGCTTTGGCATTCAATTTACGATATCCTTGTAACGCATTACGCAAGGCATCCCGATGCTTGGCGAAAGCCGGCGGGTCTAAGATTATCAAATCGTACTGGTCGCCCATCCGGTCGAGGTATTTAAAGGCATCTTCCGCATAAGCCGCATGACGCGTATCGCCGGGGAAATTAAGCTCCACATTCTGATTGGTCAAATCAATAGCTTTGGATGAGCTGTCTACAGAATGAACCAGCTTGGCACCGCCCCTCATGGCATAAAAGGAGAAACCGCCCGTGTAGCAGAACATGTTTAGAACCGTACGGTCTTTGGCATATCTTTCCAATAAAGCCCGGTTCTCGCGCTGGTCTACAAAGAATCCCGTCTTCTGGCCCTTCAACCAGTCCACATGAAACTTCAAGCCATATTCCATTGCCACATTATCCGAGCTTCCACCTTTAATAAAACCATTTTCCGGTCCCAGGTCGGCTTTGTAAGGCAAGGTAGTTTCCGATTTATAATAAATATTCTCTATCGCATCGCCTAACACTTCCGAAAGAGCCTCGGCAACATCCATTCTACACACATGCATACCAGCCGAATGTGCCTGCATCACCGCCGTTTTTCCATACACATCCACCACAAGTCCCGGAAGATTATCTCCCTCGCCATGTACCAAACGATAGGTGTTATTGACCGGATTGGTAGCCACTCCGATGCTTCTCCGCAAATCGTATGCAACCGCCAATTTATGTTTCCAGAAGTTCCGGTCCACAGTCTCGTCGTGAAACGACAATACCCGGACAGCGATGCTGCCTATTTGAAAATGACCTAAAGCAATAAACTCTTTTCCGGCCGTATATACTTTTACCAAATCACCCTCTTCCGGTTCTCCTTCAATATGATGAATGGCTCCGGAGAATATCCAAGGGTGAAAACGCTTTAATGACTCCTCTTTTCCCGACTTAAGAAATACTTTCTTATACTCCATGCTCTTCTTTTACTATTGTTTCAATCTTCTTTTCTTCTATCTGATAATCTCCTGTCTGCCGCAAATTCTCCATATAGCGGTATATCATCAAGCAAGCCCAGGCATCTGTGGCAGCATAGATTTTCTGCCTGTCATTCAGCACCTCGGCCTCCCAGTTGCTCAAGCGCTGGTTCTTCGATATGCGCTGCCCGAACAAGATGGCATAAATCTTCTGCAAACTCAAATCGTCAATACCGAACTGGCGGACATACTCCTGAAGTTCTATAAACTCCCCCGGTTCAAAATTCGAACGTTTGTGCAAGGCTCCGAAATCATCTTTCAGCGAAAGCCCAATCTTCATCACCTTCTCATCTTCAATAAAACGCTGTATGCATTGGGGGAAACCTATGTAGTTCAGCCGGAACAGGAAGCAAACTTCATCTGTAGACACCTGTAACAGAGATACTTTATAACTTTTTCCACTTACAAACGAAGGACGGGTTTCCGTATCAACCCCTACCATTTTCTGTGTCAACAGATAATCAATGGCCTTTTCCGCGTCCGTTACAGTCTGAATGGCAACAATCCGCCCTTCGAACGTTACAACAGGCAAAACACTGATTTCAGCCTTCGAGATGGCACGCTTAATCAATTTACTCATTTTCTATATCCTCCTCTGCCTCTTCGTCCGAATGATTATAGCGCACATCGTGCAAAGCCCGCATTGTATTGACCAACGTTTGTCCCCAATACAAAGCAAAGTTCTCTTTGCAAAGCGCCAACGAGTCGTGCATCGTCTCGTCGAATCCCAGTTTAAACACACTCACGAAATTCTTAACATCCTGATAAATGTCGGCCAAATCTTCCGATATATTCTTTTTAATAGGTGTATCACTGTATACCATATCCTGTAGAAAGACTTCCAGATAATCATCCTTCTCTCCCATCAAATTGGCAAGGGTCAGACGAATCACTTCATAATCATCTTCTGTAACAAAAGTTTCGGGTTCACTGTCGCCCAACATTTCACAGGGAGGCAACATAGAAGCTTTTATATAAAGCAGAGGAAGTATTTTAAGAGTCGTATCAACGAAATCGCTGCGCTTGCGTGACTCTGCCTGTTCCAGAAAAGCACAAAATTCAGCAGCTACGGTAACAAACTCCACCGTATTCCTATCGAATATGACTTGCGATTTATTTTCCATAAACTATATTTTTGACAGGCAAAGTTATGAAAAAAGCCGATAATTAGGATATTTATTTCTGTTTTTCAAGTATATTTGCCGAACAAATGCTAATTATCGTCACATGGCTAAGAAGAAATCAAATAAAGAGCCGAAAAAAGAAACGGCTTCAACCCATAAGTTTACAGGATTTATTAAAAACGAAACATTGGCTTTTATCATCGGGCTGCTATGCGTCATCATAGCGGTATATATGTTATTGGCCTTTACTTCGTTCTTTTTCACAGGAGCTGCCGACCAGAGTATTCTGGAAAAGCCCTTATCGGGCGAACTGGCTTCCACCAACAATCATATACAAAATTATGCCGGAGCACGTGGCGCACAGGTAGCCGAATATCTTATTAACGACTGTTTCGGTATTCCGGCTTATTTTATTGCTGTCTTTCTGGCTGTTGCCGGGCTCAAACTGATGAAAGCTTACCACTTCCGTCTATGGAAATGGTTTCTGAGTTGTGCCGTACTGCTTATCTGGGGGTCCATCTTTTTAGGATTTATCTTCGAAGGTACTTTCGGCAATAGTTTCTGTTATCCCGGAGGACTTCACGGACACAACGTAAGCGAATGGATTGCTTCCCAAATAGGAGCCACTGGCTTGGCTTTATTGCTTTTGGTTACAGCGCTGCTATTCTGTATCTTCCTCAGCACCGAAACCATTCATGTTATCCGCAAGGCGCTGCATCCTAAAATAAAACGGAAAGAAAAAGTGACAGAAGAGACGTTCCCTTCCGATAGGAACGACCTGAAAAAGCCGGAGGATGGAACAGAATATATAGACCCTCAGCCTCTGAAGGTAGACTTATCGTTGGAAGAAACGCCCTACAAAGAATCGACGGATGAACCGGGAAATGACGAAGGGGAATTGGAAGAAACAGAAGAAAAAGAGGACTTCGAAGAGAAAAGATTAAATCCTCCCTTTACGCCTAAAAAAGAGAAAGACAATTTGGATGTTACGGACCAGGAGATTACCGTAACAATAGGCGGAACGGAAGAAGATGAAAAAATAACGCCGATAGAACCTTATAACCCTAAACTGGATTTGGAGAATTACCATTATCCGAGTATCGACTTATTAAAAAAGTACGAAGACAACACTCCTTCTATCGACATGGCAGAGCAAACGGCCAACAAGAATCGTATTATAGAGGTATTGCGAAGCTTTAATGTGGAAATATCCTCCATTAACGCTACTGTAGGTCCTACTATCACTTTATACGAAATAACTCCGGCTCAAGGTGTGCGTATTGCCAAGATACGAAATCTGGAGAATGATATTGCACTGAGTCTGGCCGCCGAGGGTATCCGTATTATCGCGCCGATTCCGGGGAAGGGAACCATTGGTATAGAAGTTCCGAACGCACGGAAAAAGATAGTCCCGATGCGGGATATCATTGCCAGCAGGAAGTTTCAGGAATCCACTCTAGAACTGCCTTTGGCATTGGGAAAGACCATTACCAACGAAGTGTTCATGGTAGACCTGGCCAAAGCGCCGCACATGTTGGTTGCCGGTGCTACCGGTATGGGTAAGTCCGTCGGACTGAATGCCATTGTGACTTCTCTATTATACAAAAAGCATCCGGCCGAACTGAAGTTTGTCATTATAGACCCGAAGAAAGTGGAATTTGCCATCTATGCCCCCATAGAACGGCACTTTCTGGCTAAGTTGCCGGACGACAACGACGCTATCATCACCGACGTAACGAAGGTGGTACAGACTTTGAACTCTCTTTGTAAGGAGATGGACACCCGCTACGATTTACTGAAACTGGCCGGTTGCCGAAACCTGAAGGAGTACAATGCCAAATTCATTGCCAGACAACTAAACCCCAACAAAGGACATAAGTTTATGCCCTATATTGTGGTGATAATCGACGAGTTCGGAGACTTGATTATGACTGCCGGCAAAGAGATTGAATTGCCTATCTGCCGTATAGCCCAGCTGGCCCGGGCAGTAGGTATTCATGCCATTATTGCCACGCAGCGTCCGACAACAAATATCATTACCGGAGCCATTAAAGCCAACTTCCCGGCACGGGTGGCATTCCGCGTGGCGGCGATGATTGATTCCCGTACCATCCTCGACCGTTCCGGCGCGCAGCAGTTAATAGGAAAAGGCGACATGCTCTATTTGCAGGGAAGCGACCCCGTACGTGTACAATGTGCGTTCGTCGATACGCCTGAGGTAGAGCGCATTGCCGATTACATCAGCCACCAGCAGGGATATACGTCTGCTTTTGCTTTACCTGAGCCGGACGTTTCAGATGATGGCGACAGCAATGTGGGCGAAGTGGATATGAAACATCTCGACCCCATGTTTGAAGATGCCGCCCGATTGGTTATCATTCACCAGCAAGGTTCCACCTCGTTGATACAACGTAAGTTTGCGATAGGCTATAACCGGGCGGGACGCATTATGGACCAGCTAGAAAAAGCAGGCATCGTAGGTCCGGCACAAGGAAGTAAAGCACGCGAAGTGCTTTGCATGGACGAAACGGACCTGGAAATGAGATTAAGTAATTTGCAACAGCTATAAAAGCACTATTATATAAGGTACGCGCGTATGAAAACAAAATATATCTTCTTATGTATCGCTTTATTGTCCAGCCTCACACTGTTTGCACAAAAAGAGCAACGCGCCAAGGATATATTGGATAAGACCTCTTCCACCCTGTCGAAGGACAGTGGAATCAAGGCTACGTTCCTTTTAAAGAACTACCGCCAAAACAAGTTATCCGGCCAGACAGAGGGAACCATTTCCCTGAAAGGGAATCGCTTTATGCTGGAAACTCCCGGAACAACAACGTGGTTTAACGGAAAGACACAATGGACGTATGTCATCGAAAATGAGGAAATCAATGTAAGTACCCCCACCGAGGAGGAGCTACAAAGTATCAATCCCTATTCGTTCATCAATCTGTATAAAAAAGGATTCGATTACAAAATGGCCGGAACAATCTCCTATAAAGGAAAGTCCGTGTATAAAGTAGTACTCACTCCGGAAAACAAGAAACAAGATATATCGCAAATAGAATTACTGATAGAACAAAGCAGTTCCCAGCCTGTTTTCATACGGGTTCACTCAAAAAGAGGAGAAGAAATGACCATTGAAATCCTCTCCTACCGTAACAAGCAAAACATGCCGGACAGTAGTTTTACACTGGATACGAAGCGATATCCTCAAGCGGAAATAATAGATTTAAGATAATAACTAACCCTTAAAACCAGAAACTATGAGTAATGAAAGAGTAAGATGTTTAATCATCGGTTCAGGACCTGCAGGCTATACAGCCGCAATTTATACGGGACGTGCAAACTTGTCACCGGTTTTATACGAAGGTATCCAACCCGGAGGACAGTTGACTATTACAACGGATGTAGAAAACTTCCCGGGTTATCCGGAAGGCATCAGCGGAACGGAATTAATGAAAGATTTACGTAAACAGGCAGAACGTTTCGGCGTGGAAATCCGGACAGGTATAGCTACCGCTGCCGATTTAAGTAAAGCTCCTTACAAAATAACCATCGACGACGAAAAAGTAATCGAAGCCGACACTGTTATTATCAGTACCGGAGCTACAGCCAAATATTTAGGATTGGAAGATGAGCAAAAGTATGCAGGTATGGGTGTTAGTGCTTGTGCAACCTGCGACGGATTCTTCTATCGCAAAAAAGTGGTAGCTGTTGTAGGTGGTGGAGATACGGCTTGCGAAGAGGCTACTTATCTGGCTAGCCTGGCTTCCAAAGTATATCTGATTGTCCGCAAGAATTACTTGCGCGCTTCTAAAATTATGCAAGAAAGAATCCTCAACAATCCGAAAATTGAAGTTTTATTCGAACATAATGCAGTGGGACTCTACGGCGAGAACGGAGTAGAAGGCGTACACTTAGTAAAAAGAATGGGACAACCGGACGAAAGCCGATATGATGTGGCTATCGATGGTTTCTTCCTGGCTATCGGTCATAAACCTAATTCGGACATATTCAAGCCTTATCTTGATACGGACGAAACAGGTTATATTCTAACAGAAGGTGCAACTCCCCGCACAAAAGTTCCCGGAGTATTCGCAGCAGGCGATGTGGCCGACCCACATTATCGTCAGGCTATTACGGCTGCCGCAAGTGGTTGCAAAGCGGCTATTGAATCTGAGCGCTATTTGATAGAACATAATCTATAATCAATCTTATTGCTTCTTTAAAGCAAATCAAGTCTTATGCAGGAAACACTGCATAAGACTTTAAATATAAAAAGTAGTCTATCAAGAACTTAATGATTACACAAACACTTTGCAGTTCCCATCTATCTGTGTAATCTTACGGAATGGACTTCAGAGAACTAATACCCAAACTATATGAAAAATCTAATTAAAAAAACCAGCCTGTATTTTCTCTTCCTCGTATGCAGCCTTTCTGCAGCTGCCCAGGCTCTCATGCCGGAGATTCCTATGGACCCGGATGTAAGAATCGGAAAACTAGACAATGGCCTTACCTACTATATTCGCCATAATAACTGGCCCGAACAACGCGCCCATTTCTATATTGCACAGAAAGTGGGTTCTATCCTTGAAGAAGACGACCAACGCGGATTGGCACACTTTCTGGAACACATGTGCTTTAATGGTACCCGCCATTTCCCGGGAAACAGCCTGACTCATTATCTGGAAACAATCGGAGTAAAATTCGGAATGGACTTAAACGCTTATACGTCGGTCGATGAAACGGTTTATAACATCAATAATGTGCCGGTAACCGTACCGGGAGCTATTGATTCCTGCCTCTATATCCTATCCGACTGGGCCGACGGACTGACTCTCGACCCGAAAGAAATAGATAAGGAACGAGGTGTGATACATGAAGAGTGGAGAACCCGGACAGGAGCCATGATGCGTATGTATGAAAACTGTTTCCCGGAAATATTCGAAGGAAGCAAATATGCTTATCGCCTCCCTATCGGAACGATGGAAGTGGTAGATAACTTCAAATATCAGACGTTAAGAGATTACTATGAGAAATGGTATCGCCCCGACCAACAGGGAATCATCGTTATCGGAGACATCAATCCGGACGAAATCGAAGCGAAAATAAAAGAAATATTCTCTCCGATAGAAATGCCGGAGAACCCGGCCGAACGTGTTTATTTTGGTGTGCCGGACAACAAGGAACCAATCATCACAATTGCCAAAGATAAAGAGCAAACCAATCCGATGATTTGCCTTTTCTATAAACATGACGTGATTCCAAACAACCAGAAGGGCCGATATGATTATCTCATGTATTCGTATGCCAAAATGCTTATTAGCCAGATGCTGAATATGCGTCTGTATGAATTGGCCCAGGTGCCCAATCCACCCTATTTGCAAGCCGAAGTGTCCGACGAGGACTTCATTGTTGCCAAAACAAAAGATGCCTATACATGCTACATTGCGTCAAAAGACAATGGCATAGAAAATGCGTTAACCGCGGCATTGCGCGAAATAGAGCGTGCACGCAGATTCGGCTTTACCGCTGCGGAATATGACCGTGCCAGAGCGAATTATATGAGTGCGCTTGAATCAAGCTACAATGAACGGGACAAAACCCAAAGCAATACGTTTGCACAGGAATACATCCGCCATTTTATAGACAATGAGCCTATTCCCAGCCGGGCGCAAGAATTTGAGATTATGCAACAACTGGCTCCGGCCATCAATGTTGAGTTGCTGAACTCCCTATTCTCCGGAGAATTGGTCAGCGATTCAAATATCGTTATCTCGCTATTCTTACCGGAAAAAGAAGGCTTCAAGTATCCGACAAAAGAATCGATTCTTCAGGTCTATGAAACGACAATGAAGGAAGAGCTTACTCCCTACGAGGATAAAACATCCAACGAACCTCTTATGGCTGAGAAACCGAAAGCCGGTAAAATTGTCAAAAAAGAGAATGGTCCTTTCGGCAGCACCTTTATCACCTTATCCAACGGAGTAAAAGTAGTGGTTAAACCGACTGATTTCCAATCAGACGAAATCATTATGAGAGCATTTAGCGAAGGCGGAAGCTCTTTATTACCGGATAAAGACATTCCTAACATCCTTACTTTAAATAATGTAATAGAACTTGGAGGCGTAGGAAACTTCAGTGCACTGGATTTACACAAAGTACTGGCCGGAAAAAATGCAAATGTCAAAACGTACCTCTCCGCAACCAGAGAGGGAATCTCCGGAGCTTGTTCTCCTAAGGATTTGGAGACGATGCTGCAACTCACTTATTTGAAGGTGACGGCTCCGCGCATGGATAAAGAGGTGTTCGAATCTTTTAAAACCAAACAGCGCATTTCCTTAGAAAGTGCCGAAGCCAATCCGATGAAAGCGTTTTCCGATTCCATCTCAAAAGCGGTATATAACAATCATCCACGGGCGCAGCAATTAACCAAAGAGATGGTAGACCAGATTGATAACGAACGGATTCTGGAAATATACAAAGAGCGTTTTGCTGACGCCAGCGGCTTTACATTCTTGTTTGTAGGAAATATCGACGTGGAAAAAGCAGCGCCTATGTTTGAAGAATATTTAGGTTCTTTGCCTTCCTTAAATCGGAATGAGACGTATAAAGATATCCAGTTGCGTCAACGTACCGGAAAGTATGAGAACATCTTTGTCAAGAAGATGGAAACCCCGAAAGCAAGTGTCTACATTACCTTGCACGGCAAGTGTGCTTTCAATACGGAAAACAGCCTGAAGATGAATATCCTTACCCAAATTCTTGATTTGATTTATACGGAAACCGTACGGGAAAAAGAAGGCGGAACCTATGGCGTGAGTGTAGGCGGAGATGTTGAAAGATATCCGGAAGAAAGTGCCGGAATAGAAATCAGCTTTGAAACCGGTCCGGAAAAAAGAGCGAAAATGACAGGCATTATCTTAACTGAGTTAGAAAAGTTTGCCAAAGAAGGTCCGAAAGAGAGCGACTTAAACAAAGTGAAAGAGTATATGCTGAAAAGCCATAACGAGAATTTGAAAAAGAATGCTTACTGGTTAGGCAAACTGGAGAATTATTACTGGAATCATATAAGTGACAAGGAAGACTATGTAAAGATTCTAAATGGAATTACTGCACAAAGTATCCGCGACTTTGCCCATGATTTAGTAAAACAAGGCAATTGCATTCAAGTGAGTATGACAACAGAAAAGTAAACCGATAAACAGAAAGGACCCGTTTGAATAGCTAATCGGCTATGAAAGCGGGTCCTTATTCTAAAACAGAAGACACATGATTTATTCAGAACTACAGAAGCACCGGAAATTGGCAAACAAAAGGAATCCAATGTTTGAGAAAAATCGTTTTGCCAAACTTATTACCTCCATATCTATCAGTATCTGGCTTCTTTATTTAGTTCTTATCGGTTTGTTTCTTCCCACCCTCTTCCAGAAAGCACAGCCAAACAGCGAGGCTTTTCATCTTTTCAATCAGGGTATGTTATACCTGCTAACCCTCGATTTCTATTTTCGTTTCCTATTTCTGAAAGTTCCGGTACAGGAAATAAAGCCTTATATATTGCTTCCGGTCAAAAAGAAGCAACTCATTCAATATTTTCTGCTCCGCTCCGGACTAAGCTCTTATAATCTTTTTTGGTTTGCACTGCTCATACCTTTCGCTTTTACGGCCATCTTTAAATATTATGGCTTAACCGGAGTCCTCGGATTCCTGATTGGATATTGGATTTTATTCCTCATCAACAACTATTGGTACTTGTTATGCCGTACCATCATAAACGAACGATTCGTATTCATACTCCTGCCCCTCTTTTTCTATGGTGGCCTTATAGCCCTGGAGTTTTTACTTCCCGGAAACAAACTGAGCACATTAACTTTAAATTTGGGTGAAGGCTTTATTCTATGGAAACCAGTCTGGTGGATATTCCCGCTTCTTCTCCTTGCCTTTTTGTATAAAGCTGTCTTCATAACCCAGCAACGCTATATATATAAGGAGTTGGCCAAAGTAGAAAACACCCGTTTAAAGCATGTTTCCGAATACAAGTTTCTCGACCGTTGGGGAGAGATTGGAGAATATATACGCCTGGAAATAAAATTACGCACACGAAACAAAGCCGTACTCAAACAGTTCCGTATGGGACTTATCTATATGTTGGGATTTTCTCTGGTGCTTAGTTTTTCCAATATCTACGACACCGGATTCATGAAAAACTTTATCTGCATTTATAATTTTGCCGTACTCGGAGTCATTACACTGGTGCAAATTATGAATGTAGAGGGCAACTATCTGGATGGATTAATCAGCCGGAAAGAATCTATCTTATCTTTATTAAAAGCCAAATACTACTTTAACACAGCACTTTTAATTATTCCTCTCATACTTTGCATTCCGGCTATTCTTACCGGAAAAATAACGGTGCTCACGGCATTGACCTATTTATTTATGACCTCCGGCCCTATCTATGCGTTGCTGTTTCAATTAGCGGTATATAATAATAAAACATTCCCCTTAAATACTCAAATAACCGGAAGAAACGTATCAAACGGCAATTCTTTTCAGAGCTTGCTGACAGTCGTTGTTTTCTTTATTCCCATATTATTGAACAATTTATGTTGCTGGATATGGGGAGACACTACCGGACAACTTATTTTACTGGTATTTGGCATTGCACTCACTCTTACCCATAACTGGTGGCTGCAAAACATATATAAACGTTTCATGAAAAGACGATATACAAACATGGACGGATTCAGAAGCACCCGATAAATCTATAAGAATATGGATATAACAATCAATCATTTACAGAAGTTTTTCGGTTCCAAAAGAGCCATCGATATGGAGAACTATACGGTACAATCCGGAGAAATACTCGGCTTGGTAGGTAACAACGGAGCCGGAAAAACAACCCTGTTCCGTTTAATGCTCGACTTGCTGAAAGCAGACCGGGGAACGGTCTGTGTAGGCGATATAGATGTAAGCAAAAGCGAAGAGTGGAAAAAGTTCACAGGTGCTTATATCGACAGCAGTTTCCTTATCGACTACCTTACCCCGAAAGAATATTTCTACTTTGTAGGAAAAATGTATGGGCTGAACAAGGAGATAGTAGATGAGCGAATCAAACCTTTTGAACGATTTATGAACGGAGAAATACTGGAAGAAAAGAAACTTATACGCAATTTCTCCGCCGGAAACCAACAAAAGATTGGAATCATAACAGCCATGATTCACCAGCCGAGCTTACTGATATTGGATGAACCGTTTAATTTTCTCGATCCGAGTTCACAATCCTTCATCAAGCATCTGCTGCAAAACTACAACAGGGAAACAGGCGCCACCATTCTTATATCCAGTCATAACCTCAATCATACCACGGATATATGCCGGCGTATTGCCTTGTTGGAAAAAGGCCTCATTATACGTGACTTAACGAACGAGAATCACTCTGCCGAACAAGAATTGGAAAACTACTTTAATATAGAAGAATGAAACATAAACTAATCTACTTTATCGGAATTTTTCTATTGCTGACCTCGTGTAAAAGTAGTGCCCCGTCCTATCAATACAGGGAATTAGCCCGAGCGGGCATCATACTAGGTATGGACATCAATTTAGAGGACAACCATGAATTATATCTGGAATCGGCCAAGTGGATAGGTGTTCCATATCGCCATGGGAATCATAGTAAACAAGGCACGGATTGTTCCGGGCTGACACGCTCATTATACAAAAAAGTTTATCGCATAGAACTACCCCGCAGTGTAAGCGAACAGATAAATGTCTGCCACCGGATAAAAAAGAATTCCTTACAAGAAGGAGACCTTGTTTTTTTCCATAATGCTAAGTCCAAACGCATCCCTACTCATGTAGGAATCTATTTAAAGGATGAAAAATTTATTCATGCAAGTAATTCCCGCGGAGTAATTATAAGCAGCCTAAACGAGAGTTATTATCGTAAATTTTGGCTTTCGGGAGGACGAATAAAAGAAAAAAAACGCTCTAATAACTAATTTTCTTCTCCGAAATGCGTGCTATATCTTTTTTGTATTTATATTTGCAACGCAAAAGCGTTACGTTACAACGTTAATTGGAAGAAGAAGCTTTAGCCTTTTATTCTTGTTAAAGGGAACCTCGAACATTCACTTTGTAGTACAAGAAAAAAGAGAATACCCCATAGTTTTGATATATAGTCAATTCGAGAATTATATATCTAAAAAGTGTGGGCTATTTCTTTTATTCGTACTACAAACTTTTCGAGGAGTTCCTTTGACGAATGAATAGAAATACCCGCACTTCTTTTCTATATTTGTCCGTTGTCTTTAACCTAACCGAAAATTGGCAAATAAATAACAAATAAAGCATGAAAAAGGTTTTCTACTTTTTTATATTGGGTTTGCTGGCAACAAGTTGTCATCAAAGACCTCAAAATAATAAAAAGGGATTTCCTTATCTTATGTATGAACTCAGAAATACGGAACATTGTGGTTATAAAATAGACCTTCTGGGAACCATACCCGTAGACCAATCATTGGAACGCTTAAAAAGAAAAGATGTAAACCTCTGGCTCAAAGCGGACGAATATGCCCAAATGTACGACTTACTTATTTACAAACCATACGGAACCGTAAGAGATACGTTTGTTGTATTTTTTACCGACGAGGAAGACAACCCTTGCTATTTCGAGAACCTTCGTTTAATTCATCGCCGCAGTGTAACCATCATAGAAGAAGGTATACGCATGAGCCGTAGCGGATATCGGGAGGAGAACGAAAACTAATCGATTCTACTTCCATTCTCCATTCGCCTTACAGAAAATATGAAAAATAAGTATTCAAAGTTTTGCTCATCCATAATTAAATCGTAAATTTGCAGCCAATTTAGTTCGTGGAGGTTCGAAAAAGTAGCTTTAAGTGATTAAAGTTCACCTTGCGAAGAAACCGTTTAATATAAAAATAACATGTACGTAATTGTAGAAATTAACGGACAACAGTTCAAAGCTGAAGAAGGCAAAAGATTGTTTGTACACCACATTCAGGAAGCTGAAAACGGCAAGACTGTTGAGTTTGAAAAAGTTTTATTAGTAGACAACAACGGTACGGTTACCGTAGGAGCTCCCACTGTAGAGGGTGCAAAAGTGGTATGCGAAGTAATTTCTCCTCTTGTAAAAGGTGAAAAAGTATTGGTATTCCACAAGAAAAGAAGAAAAGGACACAGAAAGTTGAACGGACATCGTCAACAATTTACAGAGTTAACTATCAAACAAGTTATTGCTTAATCAATTAAAATTTAGAAGAAATGGCACATAAGAAAGGTGTAGGTAGTTCTAAGAACGGCCGTGAATCAGCAAGCAAAAGATTAGGCGTAAAGATATTCGGTGGACAGGCTTGTAAAGCAGGTAACATCATTGTTCGTCAAAGAGGAACAGCTCATCATCCGGGTGAAAACATCGGTATGGGCAGCGACCATACTCTCTACGCATTAGTTGACGGAACTGTATGTTTCAAAAAAGGACGCGAAGACAGAAGCTATGTTTCTGTAATTCCTGCTACAACTGAAGCATAATTTAAGTTTCACGTAACATACAAAAGGCTCTTCCCTACATGGTGAAGAGCCTTTTTTGTTTGTTTCTGCAAGTCATTAGGGATATTCAGTAAATGTCCTTTCTTATAGTATTTACGGAATATCCCTCATTACATCTTAAAAATACATGAGTACTTGCATAAGGTGATGAGAGTACTCTCGTAAGGCATCGAGACTATCCGCGTCGGCTATCGTGAGTACTTGCGTAAACACTTGATAAAACAAAGGCGGATTTATAGTATACTAAACATCTTCTTATGACGCAAAGACACAAATTATTATCGAGTTCTAAATCCCCAACAAGAATGACTAACCCGCTATTATTCCATACTGACTACAATGACCGTTTCACCGGCTTCGATGGCTGCATTGATATCCTTGCCGCCTCGCTGCACTTTACATAAACTGATATCATCTCCTGAGACTTCCGAAATCCGAATACGGCCAAGTTCCTTCCGGGCTTCCCTTCCCGCTATTTTCTTTATGGAATATACATTGAAGTGCATACCTTCGAAAACACCTTCCGCAGCACCCAAATCAATATAGACTTCCTTTACTTTATTGCTTTTTATCTCATTCCGCTCTACAATGGAAGCAGTTTGAGGAAATGCCTTATTATAGTATGTTGTAATCTTTGTTGATAACTTTTCGAGCGCTTTATTTACGGCTACTTCAGCAGTCTCTTCCCAGCTTGCCTCGTATTCGGACAGGCTAAAAGCTTGGCTACTGACTATCTCGTCCGTATGAGCATCTTTCAAATTCAAGGTCAAACTTATCAGTGCCTTATAATAATTCTGAGCTTTCTTGTTTTTATCTGCGGGAGTAACTGTTTTAGAAGTAGTAGCAATGTTGGCTATCGTACCATCAACATAATAAGCCTGCTCGCCATCTATTTCACCGGGATTGAAGGAACCGTCAATCGTGCGGAAACGCCTCACATTACCCAAACCTTTAACGACATTGGCTCTGACGGCATCGATGTATGTATCCAATTGTTCACTAACTTGCCCTGTAAGCATTGCGTTACCAATGGCATTGAATACAGAAACCATATCTGTTTTCGGTTCTTTTTTGGTATAAGAAATATCGCCGACCGACACCTTATAAGCTACATTGCGTCCGGTTTGAGCAGAAACATCCACACCGGAGAAAACCCACATAGCCACTATTACAATCATTAAAACCCTCTTTACTCTATTCATATTCATCATTATTATATATTCTATTTTTCTTAAAATAAATGGTTGTTCTTATTCGGAATAATTATCAAGACAAAAGTACATAAATATTCTACAGCCTTGATGCGTTTTTCTTAAAAAATCAGATTAGAAGTCTCTATAGCATACATTGTCCTGAGGTCCTAAGAGCAACCCTTCATAGAGGCTTCTATATTATTTAGTTTCTAAAGGTATATAAATTTTTGTCACAGAGCTTACAGTCAATACATTAGCGTTAAAAACTGCCAAGTTGTCAGCTAAAACTCTTAGACCTCTCGAACATTTTTGTCACCTTTTTTGCATTTTACGTCTAAGTGATTGATTCGTTGATTGGTAATCACTCATTTCTTTCTTATTTCAACTTCCCGCAAAGAGTTGTTCCAAACAAACGAAGTTGCTTTTATCAATTTAATCCTATCCCGATTAATCGAAGCTGAATAATTTAGACGCAAGAACCAAAACAGTTATC